>JAEEGL014797653.1_pt1 | contig 11580 bp, 3 predicted proteins | sample 9134231 | NCBI WGS metagenome assembly JAEEGL01 (sample SAMN16246548, study PRJNA631951) | gut metagenome | biome: gut microbiome; feature: rumen; material: fiber-attached | host: Bos | place: Iran: Karaj | collected 2018-10 | reverse complement strand
GGCGAGCAGGTGTTCCAGCCGGAGAAGATGAGGCAGCGGTAGTTGCGGAGGAGGTGTTCGGCCGTGATGTTGTCGCAGGCGAATGAGGCGACGTCGCAGAGGCCGTATGGCGTGCCGGAGAAGTGAATGTTTTTGTTTGGGGCGAGGATCGGCGGCATCGGCAGGAGGGCGTCGCGGATCGTTCCCCAGCTCATTTCGGGAAGCCCCGAATACCAGTTGGGGTCCTTTGCGGCCAGGCCGTATGCGCCGCAAACCGCGCCTCCGGGAATATAGCGGGAGCCGCCGAGGTCGAGGTTGCCCTTCGCCAGGGCGATCGTCGCCTCGGGCTGTCCCTTGGGCGCGGGATGCTCGCGGCAGAAGGCGGTGAAGGCGGCGATGATCTTGCGGTATTTCGTTGCGACGGGGCTGCGGTAGTCGATGTACGGGAAGCGCTTGCGCGCCTCCGCGAGGAGCTCGGGCGTGTAGCCGGAGCGTTCGTCTTTCGCGTTCCACAGTCCGGGGGGATCGCCCGTGAGGATGGGCATGCGGCTCATCGGCGAGTCCTCGCAGAGATTCGACTGAAGCGCCCAATTGCCCGACTCGTTGATGATCATCTTGGCGCCGGTCATGTACTTCAGGTAGAAGGCCGTCTCCAGGGTCTTCATCTTGTACGGGTTGCGGTGCGGGATCCAGCTGTACCACTCGTGGGCGAGGTGCGACCCCCACATGGGAAGGTCATACTGGCGGTAGAGGCCGCGCGAGAGGGCCGAGGCGAGCGTAAGGTCGCCGAAGGGGAAGTCCTCGACGCACGGGACTTCGGTGCCGGCGGCGACCTCGTAGTCGAGCGAGAAGTTCCCCGAAGTGGCCATGATGTTGCCCCAGCCGGTCTTCTGGCGGTCGGTCACGTGCTTGTGGACACGTCCCATGTACTCGTCGGCCAGCGCATGGAGCGAAACGCCGCGGTCATCCCAGTTCTTGTAAATCGAGAAGTTGTAGCGTTCGCCGAAATCGTAGCCGAGGTACCACTTGCCCAGTTCAGGAATTAACTGCTTCGAGATTTCAGGCGGCGCGCTGGAATAGAGCAGCGTGACGTAGATGCCGGCGTCGCGCGCCTCCTTGGCCAGGGACAGCATCTCCTCGTTGTGCTGCCAGAACTGCAGCGTGTTGCCAACTCCCTCCTCCTTGCAGAGGCGGACGACGGCCTCGATGCGCTCCTGCTCCGGCGCCCAGGAGGTGAAGCAGAAGCCGGAGCAGTTCAGGCATCCGCCGTGGTGGTAGACGCCCGAGCCGATGTAGACGCCCTCGGCGGGCATCTTCACCTTTGAGGTTTTGCGACGGGGGAGGGCGACGATTTCGGAGCCGGTCATCGCCTTTTCGGGCCTGTCCTCCTCTTCTCGGGTCGGGCGGTTAGTTGCGGGACGGTCCTTCTTCGAGGATGTTTTCTTCCTGGTGGCCATAACGGTCCTTTCGGGTGGTTGGGGAAAAAGGTTGGAAGACGCTACAGTAGGTCCTGATCCTTGACGACGTCTGGGACGTCGAAGTCGTCGATGTACGAGACCGGCATGCGCTTGGAGTGGCTGAAGAGTACTTTGCGGACGAGGATCGGGACGGGCAGCGTCGTGACGATCGAGAGGATGATGATGGCGTTGAAGAACTGCTCGTCGAGGATGCCGAGCCCCTTGCCGATCGCCGCCGCGGTCAGCGTGGCCGAAAGCTGGGGGACGGTCATCAGCCCTGCGGCGAGGCCCGCGCGCATCTTGAAGCCGGAGAGCCGCAGGGCCAGGAAGCCGGAGGCGATCTTTGTACCGACCAGCACGAGGATCGTCGAGACGATGATGGAGACCGAGCCTGGCCGCGTGAAGACGGTGAAGTCGGTCTTCATGCCGATGGAGACGAAAAGGAAGGGAATGAGGAAGCCGTAGCCGATGCTCTCGAATCGTTTGAAGAGGAGCATGTCCTGCTGTCGCACGACGCGCGACAGGCCGAGTCCGGCGATGAACGAGCCGACGATGAAGTTGATGCCGAAGAACTCGCCTACGAGCGCCGCCACGAGGATGACGAGGAGAATGACCGTTACAAGGAGGTCCTCGCTTGGGCTGAGTCGTTTCATCAGCGCCTTGCCGAGACGGTGGACGCCGAGGACGGTGAAGATCACGTAGGCGATGACCACGCATGCGAAAACAATCATGAAATGAGGTTCCAGAAGGTCGGCGTGGCGTTCGAGGATGGAGAGCGTTTCGGGCTGAGCGCCATGGGCTAGCCCGCCCTGCTTGAAAAGCTGCACCGAGACGGCGAGAAGCAGGATGGATGCGATGTCCGTGACAACTGTGGCGATGAGGACGGAGGCGCCGAAGCGCGTCTTGGTAAGTTGCAGGTCGCGCATGACCGGAAAGACGATGCCGACGGAGTGCGAGGCGAAGAGCGAGGCGTAAAGGAGCTGCCCCGCCGTCTGGTCGGGGAAAAAGTGGCGGTAGAGGAAAAAGCCGCCGACAGCCGGGAGAAAGAAGGTGAAAAGGCTCAGCATCGCGACGGGTTTGCGGCAGGAGTTGATGAGCTTGAAGTCGGCCTCCATGCCGGCGAGCGCCATGAGGAACATCAGCCCCAGCGAGCCGAGTTTGTCGACGAAGATCGTGAAGGTTCTCGCCGTGTCGGGGGCGTCCGCGCCGATGAGGAAGGCGAGCCCCTTCGAGATGTGCGGGATGAGGTCGATTCCCACTCCTGTCGGGCCAATCAGCATGCCGACGATGAGCAAGGAGATGACAGCTGGGATGCCGCAGCGTTTCATCAGGAACGGGAAGACCGCCATGATTGCCGTGATGGCGAGGAAGAGGATGAGGAAAGTGGCGTCGCTCATGGGTGGGGAAGGAGGCTTTCGGGCCTCAGAGTCCGAGGAAGTCCATCAGTGCGTCTGCGAAGAAAGACATTCCAAGTGTGTTCGGATGGTTGATGGCGTTGCGGAAAAGCGTTTCGTGGGGAATCCCTTCGCGCCAGAGGTGGCCCCACCGGAGGGAGGCGTCGGCGAGGCCGACGCCATTCTCGCGTGTGAATTGGCGGACGAATGCGGTGTAGTGGCGTGGGTCGTCGTCGCAGTCGGTCTGCTTCGTGAGCCCCATCCAGTCGCAGCGGACGTAATGCGGCGTGAGGATGGTCCACTCGATGCCGGCCGCGCGGAAATCGGCGAGGATGCGGCCGTAGAGTTCCTGCGCCGCGTCAGGCGTTAATCCGGCGTCGTTGACGAACTCGGTGATGACGAGGTCGGGCTTCACGGCCAGCACTGTCTCGGCATAGTTGTGTTCGGCTCCGGGTGGTTCGTCCAGGAAATTCCTGATGTTGCGTCCGCCCCAGCCGTTCGACACCAAGGTGATTTCGCTCTTCGGGAAGGCTTCGCGCAGGCGATGGACGAACTGTCCCTGCCAGCGCTCGTCCTCGGGAAGATAGGTGGCGGCCGTGACGCTGTCGCCCCAGGCGAGGATGGTGACGGGTTCGCCAGCGCGGAGTTTGGCAAGGGTGCGGGGAATGGTTGCAGCGGCGTTTGGCGTGGTGCGCGGCGCATCGGCGGCGTCCGCCAGGATCGGGAAATGCGTTTCGCCATTGGCGTTGACAAGGATGTTTTCAACGCGGCGTTCGTCTTCGGCGAGAGCGGGCGGGACGGGCGTGGCGATATGCGGTTCGCCGTATCGTCTGGTTTTCTTCCCGTCTTTTTCGACGATGGTGTCGATGCGTTGCGCCATGTAGGCGTAGGAGATGCGGACCGGTTCATGCAGAGCCTCGGCGGTGAGGCCTACGGCGCCCCAGCCGGTGTCGACTCGGAACTCGCGCTCCGGCGCGAGGCGCCGTCCGGAGACGGTGGTGGCGCGCACAAGCTCGGGGACGATAGCATCTTTCACCGTGCATTCGTCGGCTCGGATGCCGAGTGGCGGATAGCCCTTTTTGAAGGCCCAGGCCTTTTCGTCGAAATCCGGGAGTTCGACGGGGCCGTCGACCGCGCGATGGAACAGAGGCGGCGCCCCGAATTTGGCGAACGGTTCCAACACGCCGCCAGGAATCGGACAGCCATCATGAGTCGTGAAGGTCTCGGCGGCCGCGACGGGCGGTGCCGCCTCCGCGCCACGGATGCGGGCGCGTTTGAGGTTGTCGTTGACAATGGAATCGTTCTGGTTCTGGCAGGCGTAGCAGCGGAGGAGCGCCGTCTTCTGTTCGAGTACGCCTGAGACGTCGACATAGTACAGCGGGCGGAAGTTCGAAGTCTGCGCGAGCATGACCTCGAAGAAGTAGACTTCGGGCTGGTAGTCGAGCCTCCGAAGGGCGTGTGCCGTCACGGCAGCTGCCTGGACATGGTCCTGGTGGATGTCGACGGGCCAGTGGGTGAAGACGGCGCGCGGATGGAGTTCCTGAAGAAGGTTGGCGAGGAGCGAGACGGAGGAGCCGCCAGCGTAGGCGTCGCCATCGATCTCGGCGAGAAAATGTGGCGTGGCACCGAGCATCTCGCAGGCGCGGCGCTCCTCCTCGGTGCGCGTGGCGGCGGTGGAGCCGTCAAGAAGTCCCTTGCGGCCGAGGCCGAGTTCGCCGTGCGTGAGGTCAACAAGATGGAGATCGAATTGGTCGCGGAGCAGAAACGCCGTGGCGCCGAATCCCTCCGCATCGTCCGGATGCGCGTCGATGAAGACTATGCTTTCCTTTTTCATGGTTATATGCTAGCAGATTTTGCGCCAGTAGAAAAGCACAGTCGAAAAAATGTTATAATTAGCGCATGTATTTCGCAACGCCGGCAGCATTGATTGGTGCAGCTACCGTAGCGGGACTCGTCGCCGCGTACCTCTATCGCGCACAGTTCCGCCGTCGCAGCGTGTCCAGCCTGATGCTGTGGCGTTTTGCCGTCCGATCCGGCGGAGGCGGACGTCGGCGCGACCGCCTCCGCCTTCCGCCCATCTTCTACCTTGAGCTGGCGATTCTCACGCTTCTTCTTTTCGCCGCGGTTTCACCCTACATTCGCCGCGCGGCCCCTCCGCCACTTACCGTCGTTTTGGACACCTCCGCCTCGATGTCGGCCAGAGGCGCTGATGGGTCAACGCCCTTTGAACGCGCGTCACAATTCCTTGAGAAGGAGATCAGACGCACTGGAGCGCCCCGCATGAAGGTCGTCGCCGCATCTGCCGACGGTCCGCAGGTCTTCGGGCAAGAGGAGGCCTCGGCGGCCGGAATTGTCTCTGGCAAATACGGCGACTTCACTTCGCCGGGCGATTCCCTGTCGGACGCCGTTTCGCGCGCCCGTCGTCTCGCGACTGGCGGCGGAAGCGTCATCGTTCTCACCGACCATGCGCCTCCCGAGGGCTTTTCGCAGGAGGCCGGCGTAAGCTGGCACGCCTTTGGCGAGTCCGTGTCCAACGATGCCGTCTCCTTCGCCTCACGCACGCCTGGTGGCGTTGGATCGCCAGACTCCCTCTATGTCGAGTTGCGCCGCTTTCCGGCAGGTGACCGGACGCCATTCGCCTTGGCCGTGGCTGATCTTTCCTCCCCTGGGGCTGAACCGCTTCGCTTTTCCACGACTCCCGACGCCACGGGTGTGGCCCGGTTCGCCACGCCTTTGCCGCCTGGCTTTGGCGACGCAGAAGTCAGGCTAGTGGAAAGTGAAGAGGTCCGTCAAACCGTCAAACCGTCAAACTGTCAAACAACGCCTTTTGCTGCAGGCGTCGGCCTCGAAATCGACAATGAGGCTCGCCTGCCCAAGTGCGAAACGCCGCAACTGCCCGTCGCCATCGCCGTCACCGACGAACGCCTCGCCGCCGTCATCCGCCGCGCCCTTGACGCGAGCGGCTTTGCCTGGAGGCCGGCAGAGGAAGAGGAAGTGGCCGCCGTCGTTTTCGCGGAGGACGGCGGCCCTGACAAGAAGGGCCCCAAAAAAGACGCACGCTTCCGCATGGTCTTCCACAAGCCGGTTGCGCCTGTTCCTTGCGCCGGGCCCTATCTCACGGACGCGGCGAGCCCCTTTGCAGAAGGAGCCGACTTCACCGGCCTCGTTTGGCCGACCGGCACGAATGCGCCGTCTGGCCGCGCTGTCCTCTTTGCCGGACGCAGCCCCGTCATTGCCTTCCGCGAGGCGCCGCGCCCGCCTGAACTCGGCATCGTGGCCTCCGGCGCGGGCGACGCCTTCTTCCGCAGCACGGCCTGGCCCGTCATGGTCTGGAACGCGCTCGACTACGCGGCCGGATTGCTGCCGGACGCCGCGGAACGGGCCAAGGCCGCGCGGCCGCACCGCTTCCCCGTCTCGGAGTCGGACTGCTCGGCGGCGGCAACCGTTTCCATGCGCGGTAGGGAGAATGTTGATCTCTCCTCGGCCGACTTCCGTCCTCTCGCGCTTTGGGTCGGACTTGCAGCATTGGCTCTGATGCTCATACATCATATCGCCAATTGGGGAACGGGGAACATGGAACGGGGAACAGGGAATGGGGAACGGGGAACGGAGGATAACCGTCAAACCGTCAAACCGTCAAACCGTCAAACCGTATGCGACGGCATCTTGCGCGCCGCCGCATACGCGCTGGCGCTTCTCGCCCTCGCGCGGCCGGCGACGGAAATGTTGCGGCGCAATGGAACGCTGGTCGTCGTGGCGGACAGAAGCGCGTCAATTGCGGCATCCGAACTTGCGTCGCAGGGCAAGCTGATTGCGGCCGCATCCTCCCGCATGAAGGGTGGGGAGAAACTCGGCGTCGTTTCCTTTGCCGCGAGGGCCGAGATCGAGCAAGCGCCGCAGCAGGCCGCCTTCTCGTCCTTTTCAACCGATCCCGAGGATGACGGTTCCGACATCGATTCAGCGCTCGATGCGGCCCTTGGACTCATCGAACCGGGCGCGACGGGTCGAATTGTGCTTCTCACGGATGGAAGACATACGGGCGACAATCCGCTTTCTGGCGCGGCGTCCAGGGCCTTTGCGCGTGGCATTCCAATCGATTACCGCCTTGCTGAGGCCGGTGGCCACGCGGACACTTCGATAGCCCATCTCGATGCGCCGCTTCACGTCGCGGACGGCGCGGCCGTGCTTGCGACGGCGTGGGTCTCGTCCCCATCCGCCCAGACGGTCGAATATGTGCTGAGGCGCGGCGGAACCCCGATTTTCAAAGGCAAACGGCAGATTCCGGCGGGTTTGTCGCCGATGACATTCCGCGATGACGTCCCGATTCAGGGTGTGGCGTCCTACGACATCGCCATCACGCCCGAAAAGGCGTTCGACGCGAGGCAGGAGAACAACCGCGCGCGCTTCATCGTTTCAGGCGGCGCGGGGCGGCCGCTTCTCGTGATACCGGCTTCACCGGAATCGCGCTTCCCGTCCGCCCTTGCTTCGGGTGGCGTCCCGGTCGTGACGGCCGAACCCTCCGAAGTCGACTGGACGCCGGCTGGCCTCGCGGGATATTCGGGCATCGTCGTCGAAAACCGCAGAGCTGACGAAATCGGCTCCGCAGCGCTTTCGGCGATCGCCGCGTGGGTGGAGGTCGCCGGCGGCGGCTTCGCCCTCACCGGCGGACGCAACTCCTTCGGCGCGGGCGGCTATTACCGCTCGCCGATTGAAAAGGCGCTGCCGGTGTCGTTGGAGCTCCGCAACGAGCGTCGCAAGTTCTCCGTCGCCGTCGCAGTGGCGCTTGACCGTTCTGGAAGCATGTCGCTCCCCGCCGGCGGCGGGCGGACGAAGATGGACCTCGCCGACATCGCCACGGCTGATGTCGTCAATATGCTCGCGCCAAGCGACGAGGTCGCGGTCTTCGCCGTCGACTGCGAGGCGCACGAAGTGCTGCCGCTCATGTCAGCCGAGGAGGCGCAGTCGAAACGGGGGAAGATCCTCGGCATCAAGTCGGAGGGCGGGGGCATTTTCGTCTATAACGCCCTCGTCGCTGCGCTGAAATCGCTGGAGAAGTCCAAGGCCACCGTGAAGCATGTCATCCTCTTTGCCGACGCTGCCGACTCCGAGGAGCCGGGCGACTACGCCACGCTTCTCGACGTGGCGGCGCATGCTGGAATCACGGTGAGCGTAATCGGTCTCGGGCGAAACACCGACTGCGACGCCGTCCTGCTGGAGGACATCGCCTCACTCGGCCACGGCATGTGCGCCTTTAGCGAAGACCCACATGAGATTCCGCGGCTCTTCGCACAGGATACGATCACCGTGGCGCGCAGCGCGATGATTACAAACCAAGTGTTGCCGGTTTTTACCTCGGCCCTTCCGCAGTTCACGGACGTCAAGCTCGCGGGCGCGCCCGCGCTCGGCGGCTACAACCTTGCCTATCTGCAGCAGGGTGGCGTGACCATCGCGGTGGGCGACGACGAAAACGAGCCCCCTCTTCTTTCGATTCGCTCCTACGGTTCGGGCCGCACGCTGGCCTTCGCTGGCGAGGCCGACGGCGAATACACCGGTCCCTTCGGAAAGTGGTCGGGGGCCGGGGTTTTCCACTCAGCGCTGGCCCGCTATGTCGCCGGCGCCGACAACGTCATGGCGGCCGGACTCATGATTGTCACGCGCCCCGTAGATGGCGGACTTGAAATCTCTGCATACGCCGACGCGGACGACAAGTCCGTTCTGGCGGGCGAGGGGCTCGCGGTGAAGGTCATGCGGTCGAAGCAGGGTAAGGGGACGACAGTCGATGAGATTCGGCTTTCATGGAAGGCCGCTGACGTCCAGTCCGCCGTCATTTCGGTGTCAGGCTCTGAAACGGTGCTGCCCGTCGTTGTCCTTCCCGACGGCGGCACCCGTCCCCTTCCGCCGTATCGGCTACCCTATTCCGCCGAATTCCGGCCCGACAATGGCGAAGGGGCGGAACTGCTCGCGAAAATCGCCTCGCTCACTGGCGGGTCGCGCGTGGCCGACGTCGTTTCTGCCTGGGACCGCATGGGGTACGGAAAGTCCCGCGTCGAATGGGCGCCATGGCTTTATGTCGCCGCGGCGTTCCTCTTCCTGCTCGTCGTCGTCGAGCGACGGACGGGCTGGCTTGCCGGCGCATTGGTGGGCCGGTCGCAATTAGCGGCGGAAGACATTTCCCCGTCGGGGCGGAACCGTGCCCCGACGGGGAAAGCCCTCCGCCGGGAAAAGTCTTTCGATGTCACCCCTGGTGCAACACCAGGGCCAGAACTGCCACCGCCAGTTCCGAAGACCGGGGAGGAAAGCAGCATCTTCGCCAAGGCCAAGCAGCGCGCCGGATCAAGAACCGGCCACTAGAGCAGGGGGCATGGCGCGTAGTGTGACACGCCAAACTGCATTTGGAGGTGCCAAGCCCCAAATGTCACAGTATGGTATAATTTTAAGTAATGGAAGCTACGGGAACAATCGGGAAAATGCTGATTGACGGGGCGCCACGGCGACTTCATGCGCTTGGTGCGACCGGTATTGGCGTTTCCGGTCTTCTCGCCCTTTTCCGTGCCCGAGGCTGGGAGGTTTCCGGCTGCGATTCGCGTCCTTCGCCAGTGCTTGCGGCATGGCTTGCTTCGCTTGGCGTCACCGTCGATTCCGGTCACGACCCGTCGCACATTGCGGACCGGCGGCCAGACCTTGTCTTGCGCAGCCCTGCCGTCGCAGACGACCACCCCGAACTCGCCGCCGCGCAGGCCGCCGGCCTCCCCGTGGCGCGTCGCGGCGAGGCGCTCGCCGCGCTGGTGAACCAGTCCCGCGGCGTCGCCGTCTGCGGCACCCACGGCAAGACGACGACAAGCTGCTTTGTCCGAGAGCTTCTCGCTCGACTTGGCGACAAGCCTTCTTGGTGCATCGGCGGCCATACGCCTTCGATGGGCGCCGTGGCCGGTGTCGGCGCGCCAGAAGCGCCGTTTGTCGTCGAGGCCGACGAGAGCGACGGCACCCTTGCGCTCTACCGGCCCCATGTGACGGTTGTAACATGCGTCGAGCCCGACCACATGGAGCACTTCGCCTCCTTCGACGCACTCAAGGACTGCTTCCGCGCGGCCGTCTGCGCCACGTCCGAGGCCGTCGTCTGCTGCGCCGACAACGCGGTAGCGTTGGAAGTCTGCTCTGCGGCCGCGACAAAGCGCGGCCCTCCCGGAGCATGGGAGGGCCCGGCATCGTCCGGGCCGAAGAACCTCATCACTTACGGCTTCGCGGACGATGCGGATGTCCGTTGCGAAATCGCTATGCTTGAGGCGGATCGCTCCGACTTCGACCTTGTCCTTCGCGATGGCCGACGCCTGCGCGTGTCAATCGGTGTCCCCGGCCGTCACAACGTCCTCAACGCGACGGGCGCCTTTGCTGCCTGCGTCGCGCTCGGACATGAGCCCGGAAAGGTCGCGGCGGCGCTTGATGCGCTTACGGAACTTCCTGGGCGGCGCTACGAGCGTCACTTCTCGCCCTGCGGTGCGGAAATCGTCTCGGACTATGCGCACCATCCGACCGAGATTTCGATGCTTGTCGCAATGGCGCGCCTTGCACCGGCGCGTCGGCTCATAGCTGTCTTCCAGCCGCACCGCTACACGCGGACGCGCGCACTCGGCCACGATTTCCCAGCGGCATTCAAAGGCGTTGATGAACTTCTGCTTTTGCCCGTCTACGAAGCGTCTGAGAAACCGCTTGAAGGTGGCCGCACCGAAGACCTCTACTGCCAATTCCGCAAGTGCAACGCTGGGGATTCCGCGATTCCGGTCCCGAAGCTCGTTCCGTCCGTCACCGAGGCGGCGGCCTATCTTGCGACAGTCCTTCGAGAGGGCGACCGAGTACTCGTCGTTGGCGCCGGCGACGTGGTCTCGCTCGTGTCGCTTCTTGAAAAGGCCGACCCAGTCGCCACGGAACCGAAACCAGTTCGCACTTCGTTTGGCATCCCTGCCACAGTGGATCGCCTTGTGGATGTCCGTGACGAAACGGAACTGGCGTCGCTTCTTGCTGAAGCGAAAGCAAAGGCGATGCCGGTGCATGTTGTGGGGCAGGGGTCGAACCTTCTCATTTCGGACATCGGCGTACGCGGTCTCACCTTGCGCCTTTCGCAGGACGGTTTCGGCACATGGGAGCGGTTGGACGAGACGACCATCCGCGTCGGTTGCGCCCTTTCCGGGGCGCGCCTTTTGGCGCTTCTGCGCGATGCCGGCCTTTCCGGCCTTGAGTTCATGGCCGGCATTCCCGGTTGCGTCGGTGGCTGGCTGGCGATGAACGCCGGTACGCGCTTTGGGGAGTTCGGCGACCGTGTCGTCGCGGCCGCCGCCTACGGACTGGACGGCGTTCCGTGCGAGATTGCCGACTTCGGCTTCGACTACCGGACATGCAAGGCGCTGGAGGGGCGTATCGCCGTGAATGTGACGCTGCGCCTTGTCCGCGACGACCCCGCCGCCATCGCGCAGCGGATGGACGACTTTCGCGCCAAGAGATTTGACTTTTCAGGACTCCGCACGGCGGGGTCCGTGTTCCGCAACCCGCCGGACGTTTCGGCGGGAAAACTTCTGGACGAGGCCGGTTGCAAGGGACTTCGCGTCGGCGGGGCCGTCGTCTGCGACCGCCACGCAAATATCGTCGCCGCCGAAGAGGGCGCGACGGCATCCGACATCATTGCCATCTCGGCGCTGATGCGCGACAGGGTTGCCGCCTTGGGCGGCGTTGATTTGCATAGGGAGATACAAATATGG
>JAEEGL014295021.1_pt1 | contig 11580 bp, 7 predicted proteins | sample 9134231 | NCBI WGS metagenome assembly JAEEGL01 (sample SAMN16246548, study PRJNA631951) | gut metagenome | biome: gut microbiome; feature: rumen; material: fiber-attached | host: Bos | place: Iran: Karaj | collected 2018-10 | reverse complement strand
GATCCGTAAGGGTCAGCGCGATAAATACGCCAAGAGACTTCTCGCCTTTAATATACTGAACGAGATAGGCAAGAAACAATACGACAGTTACGATGGTAAACAGGTTCATGACCTGTTTATTGTTTCTTGTAAGATCATTGTTTACTTTTACATCCATTTATAAGCCCTCCGGTTTATCTTCCCCCATAAATGTAAACCAATGTCATTTTCATCTTATCATATTACGTACATACAATTCCACAAAAATTTCCAATTTTTCTGACTAATTTGAACACTTACCATTTATGTTTATCTATATAATCTTTAATGTCTGTATAGGAATGATCTATCATCGCTTTTCGAATTACGAGTATCAGTATTACCAACGCTATGCCTTCAAATAAACTCATACCATCTCCTCCATGACAATTTTCGTTCCTACCATAATTGTAACAGTTCATATCTATAAGTATACTAAACCTATAGTTTACTTTAGATACCTTTATTATCGCATATAATTCATTGTATAATATATTAAAACACAATCTAATGAGGGGAGGAAAAACATGGAATCCATTTTTATCATCTTTCTTGCGATACTATTCCTAATTGGCTTTGTTTTTATTCTGAAAGATTACTACAAAGAAAAGGATGCATATGAAAAGAAACAAAGCGTAAGCGAAAATGATTCGAAAAACAAACAGACTGATCAAAAATCTTCACTCGAAAAACCTCCAAAATTTATTGCAACCAACAGAGAACTGATATATGTAATTGCCATTTCCATACTGGTAGTACTGGTTTTGATCGAATCGTTATTTGGTAATATTTTACTCAAGAGATGTTCATATCTTCGAAACGAGAATAATAAATTGAGCAAAGAGATTACTCAATTGAAAGAATCCAACTCCACATCTCCTTCTTCATCAACAAATGATGCATTTGAAAAAGAAATGGAGCAGGCGCTTGATTTTGCAGAGAAAATGATTGAACTATATGAGAAATTGGATTATTAATATAAGCTATTGAGTTACATTAAGTCAAAGAAAAACGGCCGTTTCAGGCCGTTTTTCTTTAATTATGCTTATTGTACTTATACTCAAACCCTTCTCGGTTTCGAAACTTGGTATCTTGTTTCCTATGATACTGCCCTCTATCCATCGGCTTTTTACCGGAAATACTGTTTTTACTCTTAGTCTTATCTTCCTTAACATCACTTTTGTTAACAGTAGGCTCTATATCAGGCTTTTCAGGATAATACAATATATTCAATACCGTTTTCATGTAATCGGCATCCCGAGCATCTATAACAAGATTTTTATGTTCTGCCGGAATCTTATACGTAAAACGTTCAGAAAGGATTCTGCCTATCTTGATTCTTGCAGATTTTTTTCTTTCTACCGCTTCTTCCTTTACACCTATATTTTTTTCTCCGGTTTCAAATACAGGCTCTATATTCACCGCATGTCTTAAAAGAATATTCTGCAAAAGCAATGGCACACTTTTATGATACTTCATATCATAGGTGAAAAATCGGTCAAACACTTCACTATATAGATCAATAATACTCTTTTTAACATCAGTGTAATATTTAAAGTGATCTATATAATTGCGCAATTTCGTAACATTATCGTGTTCGCCCAATACTTCAAATACTTCAAGTCCTGAATTGTATAAAGAATACGGATCATCGTTTTCCATTGATTGCATTGAGTACTTATTTGCAAAACACCTTATTTTGTCTCCTGCGCCTCCGTCTCTCTTTTCTTCCGTATATCGGCTGCCATCTTCTGAAGGGCAAAGGATACCTATTCCGTTAATATACAATCCTGCTATCTGTCGAAGGATTGCGTTCTTTATATCCAGTTCGTTGTAAGAGATTGTTTTATACGCATCCGGTTTGGCTGTATTATTGTTAAGGCTCATATAATGAAAACCTAGTTGAAAATACAAAAGATCCCTTTCTCTTAAATAGGACCAGTTAACCAACTGACCCAGCAGTTCGTTTATCAATTCAGAGTATTCTGCAACATCTCTGAGTTCAACACGATTTTTAAGTCTCTGGTAATATAGTACTGCTTCCTGTTCTCGATGATCCTTACAACAACCGCTTATCAAATACGATTCTATGGCTTCTCTTTTCGTCTGTAAGTCAGATATATCTTCTTTAGTTATTCTCTTGACAGTATTCCCCAGAATCAAATCTGCTCCGAATAGTTTTGATAGAACTACGTTTCGATTTACGATTGGATTCTTATGATCGGTAAAAATACCTTGAGATTCATCACCTTCCAAAGAAAATGCCTTCAGTTTTTCAAATAATGATAGCCCCTGTACCGTATCAGATTCGTAGTCAACATATTTTGAAAGATGCCTAGCATAATCTTCTTCGTCATTAAAGTAATCGGTAATTTCATTAGTGTATCTGTCTGCCAGTTGGATACACATCTCTACAACAGGAATTGCATTTTTAATTCTGCAAACATTTTCTGATTCATCTTTGTGCAATGTATTCCCTGTAACCTTTGCTCTTTCGGCAATGTTATCTACAAATTGTATATAGGAGCGCATTGAACCAACCATTTGATTGAGCGACCGCCCATTCATAAATCGGCAAGAAACATACCATTTCTGCAATTCCGGGGTTGTTCTTACTTTATCTGTTAAATCGCCAAAAACAGAGGTAGACCAAGTGGATAAAAATGCACTCTCGGTGGGCATTTCTTGGACATAAGGCTTCTTTATAAAATCATACGCGGCATCAGCGGCAACATATTTAGAAAAAGCAATCATCAATGTCTTTTCAAGGAGCAGTTTATAATGCTTAAATATCTTCTTATCAAACAGAGTATTATCGGCTGACGATTCAACCTTACGATTCTTGTTATTTTGAAGATCATACTCTGTCATAATAATCTGGCAGAGCTCAGACAATGAACCGTTTTGTAACTTACTGCATATCTCTTTGAAGTTTTTGACGGCATTTATGTTGTTGCTGCTGTCTTCCTCAAGACCATTTATAGCTTCAGAAAATAACCGCATAACTTTTGGGCTTTGCAAAAAGTCATTATAATACGCTTCCTTGAGAATGTAATAGCAGGCACTTTCCCATTTTTCAATTGTATGTCCATCTTCACATTTCAATTCTGCCCCTATACTTTTTAAGAAGCTGCGAGCATTCTTCCGAGTTATAACTCTGTTAAAAGCCGGAACTTGTGAGGCTCTTGTAACTGGATGAGAATATAGTTTATCCAATACATTTTGAATACTTCTTTCCTGATAAAACATCGGGAGATTGTTTGAATAAACTCTTTTTCTGATAATATCAACACATCTATCAGCCTCATATTCAAACATTTTTCCAAATAAATCTGTGTTCCAGTTTCCGGTATCGTCTTTAAACGTAACAAAATGAAACGACTCGTTTCTAAGAGAATAGATACATTTATTTATATCATTAAGAAAACTTACATCATATCCGAATTTGCTATTGGGATAGGCTTTTTCAAATATGGTCATGTCCCAAGAAGATGCCCCACCAAGAAAAGATAAAACAGAGCGCATCTCACTCTTGGAGTCATTATAATTTTTGAATACGTTAAAATCTTCCTCTTTCCAAAGCAAAACATCGGCTTTTTGAGATTTCAGATTTTCAAGTTTAACTGTGTTTGAAGCGAAATTCCTTGCTGCAAAGGAAATAAAAACCGCCAATTCTCTTTGAAGAGTTTCCTTAGCCTTGATCATTTCATAATCAAATGAATTGATAGTATCCGGCAACTCTCTATCAAATGTTATAAATTTTTCCCCCGAAGGAAGCACAGACTCATTGAGCATGAAGTGATATACCGCCTTTCCGGCAGCAATATACTTAATGCTAATATAATTGATAATATCTTTCCAAACTTTTTCGCATAGATAAGCAATATCAAGTTTGTACAGATTTCCTTTAAGTCTTTGCTTAAGAATTCTCTCTACAGCATTCTCAATATGATGTACCCAAAAAGCATTAATGTCGGGATTGTCAAAGAAATATTCGGAAAGAGCATTGTCGTTTACTACCCTGATCGCATATCGATAACACTCCGCATTTTGCATACGAATCGAATTGAGTAATTCTTCTGTGAGTTTCTTTTCCTTTACGGAATCCAAACGTTTCTTATTGTTCCATGCGTTTGACAATTCCTCGGGAATAACAACAAATGAGCCTTTTCTTTGTTTTCCCTTCTCATGTTTTTGCCATACATCAAAATCCGTAGTATCAATCATCTCTCCTATGTCTAAATCGTCATCGCAGGAGGCTTCTGTCAAAGATGGAGCAAAGAACACTTCAACAAGCCTTCGAAGTTTCCTAAGGTAAGACATACGTATTCCTTCATCCAAAGATGCATACATAAGCAAAAACTCATTTAGAGCTGCTTTTTCTCCCTTTTTGTATTGAGTCTTCTTCCCCTGCTGTGACGGAACAGGAAGCGCCAGCAAGGTACTTTCAGTTACGTTTATAGGTTGAACAATTAAATTCTGGTTAGAAATTGATTTAATTGTCTTTTTTGTAAATTCACTGTTGACATCAAATCTACTATAGTCTTTTCGAACGGCATTCAAAAAAGAGTCTATTAACTTGCGAGAATTGTTGTCGATACCATCTCTTCCTGCAGATTCGATAACAGCTATTGCTCCCGCCTGTTGATCACGAAGACTTTTCCTAAGTGCTAAAGAAACAACTTCTTCCGCAGTTAATCCGCATAACTCTATTCTTTTATCCGACAAAGATGAAATAATTACACTATTATCCTTCATACGCTTGGTTTCTTTGTCAAAAAAACAGTTTTTCAGCGTCGTATTCAATCTGCTGATTATCTTTTCTTCTACACATTTAGACCTTCTGTCATAATTTGCCTTTTTAACATAATAATCATCCATTCTCCGATTATACAATTCTTCGGAGTTATATGATTCTCGACTGGGTTTTTTCGGGAGATTTCCTGCAGATACCGGGCTGAAGATATTGTACAAAAAGGACCAACTATACTTTTTTTCACCGATACGCTTATTTAGATTTATCTTTTGACCGGGATAAGTATATGTGAATCCACCTATTTTGGCATTGGTTGGATTGTGCTCTTCGATCACGCCCACAGCTGTACGTCCATGATTGAACTTTGAAATTTTCATTTTGTTGCCCTCCCATACTTGTCATATTCGATAAAAACACTACTCGTTTATCATCTTTCTATATTTTATATCATCCACATATAATACAAAAGCGTATTATTGAATTTCGGTGCCGTATACTTCAACGATTTCAGCCGTTTTTAAGCGTTTTCTATTATTGATAATATCGCATATAATACCTTCTTACCCTAAACTCTTAGTATACGTAAAAGAGCCTGCAAAACGCAGGCTCTTGATCATTAAATGTTATCAAAAAATTATGGAGTAATGCCGGATTGGTTAAGCAATTCCTTTAAATGAGCAATTTCAGCATCCTTAGCTTCCAATTCACTCTTAGCCTCTTCTTGCCCCCTTCTATATCCACTGTTATAAATCGTAGTTTTATCCATCACATATTTCTGATGGGCCTCCAAAATGGTGCGTTCCGGATCCATGACATTTGAGTTATACATTACCTTAGCCACCTCCTCAAATTCTTCTCCATAAGTCGAAAGACTCTTAATTTCTTCCCAAGTGGTTGCATTAAACATCTTAGCCCAATATACCAGACCATTATCTATGTCTTCTTGAGTAGCCAAATCTATTCGGTTTAAGTATAACACATTTATACCAAGTAAAGAAGAATATGGTTGATGATTTTTAAGATTCAACAACCCATACTGAGAATAAAACTCCGGAAAATCTTTAAAAAGCGACGAGTTCATAATTGCCACAAATGTGGTTGGTTTTAAAAGCATATAGTCCTCGCCTGTGCCAATGCTGTCAAACGAACGACACAAATACAAAATCGAGCGCCTTTCCCACTCTTCACCAATGTAGACTTGCAGTTCAATATCGATTATTTCGCTATTGTTTAGGATTACCTTCACGTCAAGGATTATCTCCTTGCCTGCATAATTTGCATAATCGATCGGATTGGTCAGTTCAACCTCCTTCACATCAGCATGATTCAAGCCTTTGACCGCACAAACCAGACCCTTTAGAGCCACTTTCGAATTTTGCATGACACGGTGAAAAAGCATGTCATTTTTGAGCGTAACAGATATCTCTCCTGTTGCATTTAAAAAGCCGCTCTCCTCATTATTTAGTTTTTTATCCATGGAATTCCTTTCCGAAAGCTCTCCCATAAGCAAACGAAAGTGCAGAGATCTCTGCGATGAATATAGGTAGGATACCATAATTTAATAAAGATATCAAGCCCGCTATGTCGGGCTTTTTTCTTTGTTCAGAGCCGGACGGAACAACAAGACAAAAAAGAACATGTGATCGCCCGCTATGTCGGGCTTTTTTCTTTGTTCTGGAAAAATTTACTTCACACAGAAGCTTGACGGCGGTGATCACCCGCTATGTCGGGCTTTTTTCTTTGTTCCCCAATGGAATAATCGAAGAACCGAGTTATACAGGTGATTGCCCGCTATGTCGGGCTTTTTTCTTTGTCCCCTGTCTTTTGTATTCCGCTCATAATCAGGGCTAGCGGTCACCGTTTCCCCCTTCATTCTACAAGATAACATAAAGCAAGGAAAAGAATAGTAAACCATCAGTTTACTTTACAGGTTTAAAAAATGATTGATTGTCCAACTCAAGAATACATATATGTGAAAAATTTAGTCAAAAACTTATACTTTTCGTCACCGGACATGTTCGATTTTTCTTCAATCCTTTCACTTAAAGAATCGAATCTTTCTGTTATATATTTCATCAATTCATTAGTATAAATGTCTCGTAACCCTTTTTCTTGGGTATGATTATAATAATCTGCTTTCGAAAACAAATTAATTGCCTCTATCGTAGGGCCTTTGTCCGGAACCGAATGGTCGATACAAGCCAGAAGTTCTTTGGATCTGCCATAATCTGATTTAGCATAAGCAATAAGCGCAAGATATTTATACACTAATTCCAGAGGATGACCATAAAAATCATAATGTATATCTATACTATTTCCATCCGCTTTCTTTTTACAGTTCTTTATCACCTCTTCGATATTATACAGTTTTTCGAGAAGTAAATCCGATACTTTATCCAGTTCAAAAACAAACAGGCCTTTTACAAATACAAATAGAGCATATTTGTAATTTATAATTGGTGTTTCTTTAAATGCTTCATCAAGCAAATAATTGAATCGGTCGTTTAATCTATCATTTCCGCCAAAATATTCGCTCACATGCTTTAAATAGTTTTCTCTTTCTCCGACATTAATGTAATAATGTAAAAGATAGGATTCTGTAATTTTGTAATTTGCCGAACTCTTGTCTAACGAATTCAACGCGCGGAGAAAATAGTCCTCAGCCTCATTCGAACCGATAAAAGACAACACTTGTCCCATCTGGCTATAAGCTTTTGCCAATTCCATTGAAGAAGAAAGACGATGTGTATCCGAAAGCGGAAGATTGTTTCTCATATCGAGTAATGCTGTTTGATATGTAATGACTTCTTCCGAAATCTTTACCGCAGTATCCCATTCAAAACTGTCCAATAGAGCCGCGACCATTCTGTTTAACAATGTAATGAACTCTTCGACTCCTATTGAATAAGCATATTTCTTACATTCTTCAAAATATCGCAAAGCATTTTTACTGTCACCTATATGACAATAAGCAGAAACTCCTACGCTAAAAAGCTGATAAAATACTTTTTTGCTCTCATAGTCATCAAACACCGATTCCAAGCCGCTTACCATATTTGTCAAAACTTTAAAGACATACAACATGCAACTTTGATCATATGTATTGGTCTTAATCGTTTGAGCGAGCTTATTCACAGCCAAAGAATAGTTATATTCATCCTGACTGCCTGATATCCTTTGAGTTATTACATCAAACCACCTTTTATAATAGTCACAGAAGCCGCCTTTTCCTTGCAAAGCATAAAATGATCTTGTCAGTGCACCAAAATAGTCTCCGCTTTCATATGCCTCCCAAGCATTCTGAAAATAAATATCTATCTCATCATATGCAAAGATCATTTTTCTATCACTTGACAATTTCGTCGCCTTGTCATCCAGACTAACCAACCACTCTTCAGCCTTTTCTCCGGCAAGACGATAACTCAAAAAAGAACAAACACTGTCCGCCAAATACAAAAATTCCATTCCATTGTTATTGGAATAATCAATTGACTTTACAACATAGTCTCGTATAGTCATTGTCTGCTTTCCGCTTCTCATCATTTCCTCAGAAATAACAGATCGATATATATCGGCATTGGCTACAGAAAACCAGACAAAATCAGAGTTTTCAGTGTTTTTTGAACGAATAGCATTTTCATGATATCCTAAACGTCGATAGTTTTCAGCCTCCTCACTATAACGCTTAATGTTGGCTGTACGTCGGGTCGCAATGTTTAACGATATTTCGTCGATATTGGGTATGATGGGATTGTGAAAAATAATCCTGTTCACCACTTGTGAAGCCATATGGTAATAAAGATTGCTTCCTGCATCATCTCTTACCATATAACTAGAGTTTTCGCCGATTATCCTGCTTTTGCCGATATCACTTTTAAGGATGCCAAAAACATAATAGCAACCCTTTCTCGCAACGCCTGAAATATCATTTCCCCTAAATGTCCCTTTTAATAAAAATTCACCAAGAGACTTATATACTGTACTCTTAACCGGTTTAACTACTTCCGTGTTTCTGATTTTATCTGAATCTGAATGTAACGCGGACGGAAAGACAAAGGCTTTTTCAAAACGTCCGTTTCCCTTTACATGCTGTATACGAGATTCGTCTATACACATCTCATAATACTTCTTTATCCGATCACGTTCATTTGCAGCATCCTGCTCATCGCCGTAATCATCATAAAGAATTCCTGCAACGCCCATAGGAGAATCAGATTCATTTCCTCGTTCAAATTCACCAAATTCGTCGAGTGATAACGTGATCATCCGGTCTTCCTCTCCTTCTTGCTTTTTCTTTTATTACGCCTTTTGCTTTTCTTCTTTCTTTTTTCGTTAATCCTAATTGTTTTCCAAGACTTAACCGTATAGCAGATAGCGCTGATTCCGATGAAGACGATCAAACCACTAAAGATAAATAAAATAATGGTCTCTATCGGATGCTCATACAGTTCAATTTTTCCGTTTAAGTCAATGAAAAATCCATATATTTCGTAGACAGCCAAGAGGGCTGAAAAAACTGACATCATGGATATAAATCCCATAACCACGCGCAATTTGGCTCCACGACTTGCCTCAGCATCATCGCGTCGATTATCAATTATATTATTAATTGTCTCCAATCCGGCAGTTACACTGTTAACGTCTTCATTAATATGTAATCTGTCACATATATAGTTATAATAATCGCTCTGATGACTGACGTGACTGACTGATGTAGCCATTTCCTTTGTCAGGAATATGTTAATTTCTGTAAATAATCTTTCAAGATTTTCTTCAGAATCAGCCATACAGCCATCCACTTCTGCCGGATATTCTTTTTCTATACGCTCTGCAAATCTAAGGAAAGAAAATGATTGATTCAAACATTTCAAATATAATATGAAATAGTCGCTTTTAACTTTACTGACAAAACTTTCGCCGATAAAATTACGATTACTCGAATCAGGTACAGTCAGACAAGCACACCCCTCCTGATTTGCAAACCAATATACGTTTCCGAACGGTTTGAAAAAGACCCCCTTTGAATCTTTCGATAACATATAAGATTCCTTATATCCTGTAGCCAGATAGAACGCATATTCTTCAATTGTCTTTTCCTCCGGCAAAACCTCTGATTCATCAAGTGAGCAATAAGAGAATAGCAAGGCCTTATCGGGAACATACGAAGGCATAAAACTATCTTTCTCAAATTCAGACACAGAATACTCATATCCGGATCTTTGTGGGATATCAACCTCATCTATCGAATAAGTTGAACACTTTCGCTCTGCAAAGAAGGTAACATCTGCAAAAGAAAGAAACTGCGCTATAAGTTGACCCACAGTTATCTTCTGATAATAGTTTGTTTTAGCTACTATCCCGTTAATGATCTTTTCTTCTTTTAATACCCTTCCCTCTAAGTTCTCCTCCAACCCGTTTCTCTGAGAAAAACTGACCTGTTTCCATAACTCGTATCCCTTATTAAATCGTGCCAGTTCTTTGAATGCATTTTGAAATGAAATAATATCCGTTATACTTATTCTTTCATCGGATTCAGATGTTTTATCAATTAACGCCGTATCACCTATCTTGATTTCAAAACATAAAAAGCCTACACCTGTCCGGCTCAACAAAAGATCTATCTCAGTGATCTTAATTAAATCGGAATCAGTCAATTGTTCGCCGGTCGAAAACAGTTTCTTTTCCGTCAAAAATCGAGGAAACAATGTCTTTCCATCTTTTTTAAGAGATAAAAGGCATGTCATTCTTTTCTTGCTATCCTCTTGTTCCCATAAGAACTCGTTTCTAATGTAATCGTAGAGTTCACTTTCAGTCTTATCGGCTTTCTTTTGAAACCCTCTCTTTATAGCTTCTCCTATGACAGATTCCCACTGGCCTTCAAATCTAAAGGGCACGATATATCTGAATAAACTTGAGATTATGGTATTGTTAGTCATATTTTTCTCTCCGTCAATCTGATTAATAAATCCTGATGATCAACTTATCTTACGTATTTTATTCTATAACAGTACCTTATGCCGTGCAATCATAGCTTCCGATACAAAGAAAGAGAAGGACCATCGTCCTCCTCTTTATCGCCTGTCAGTATTTCATCCACCGATATATTGAACAATCTGCTTAACGCATACAGATTATCTACGGTGGGAAGGCTATCACCACGTTGCCACTTGTATATCGCCTGTTCCGATTCAAATCCCATGTATCTGGCAATATCCTCTACAGTGAAGTGTTTAGCCGTTCTAAAATATTTAATTCTAGCTCCAATTGCTCTCGTATCCAATACCGGATATTCCATAATCTGCCTCCTTGTGTAAGTGCTGTTTCCAATTAAGGTTATCTTCATTTACACATCCCCAGCCTCTAAGCATTCGACACCTCTGCCTCCAAGGGATGTAAGGCGAATTTTTAAGCAGGAGATTATAATACCGCGAATATCAAATTGTGAAAAGTATCATTATACGATATTAATGAATAATTAAGATATAGATTCGCTTGATTATGCGCATATCCAAAACAGAAAATGAATCCAATAATACTATTCAACTTGAACGAACCCGACTATTTTGTTATAATCTTCGGGTTTAACAGGATAAGTATTCAGGAGAAAAGAAAATGCAGAACGTAGATATAGATTCAGAAAAAACCGAAGTTGTCTCGGAAGTCAGAGAAGAGAACAAAATGGGCGTACTTCCCGTCAATTCCCTTCTTTTATCGATGTCGCTTCCCATGGTGGCGTCGATGCTGGTGCAGGCGCTTTACAACATAGTCGACAGTATATTCGTCGCAAAAATCGCCGAAGACGCTCT
>JAEEGL013777859.1_pt1 | contig 11580 bp, 11 predicted proteins | sample 9134231 | NCBI WGS metagenome assembly JAEEGL01 (sample SAMN16246548, study PRJNA631951) | gut metagenome | biome: gut microbiome; feature: rumen; material: fiber-attached | host: Bos | place: Iran: Karaj | collected 2018-10 | reverse complement strand
TATCCTGAAGGCTCCCACGAAGAAGATTCCTTACTTCGACTTCGAGGTTCCCACAGAGCTTGAGGGCGTAGCTACCAACATCCTCGATCCTCGCGACACTTACGCTGATGCAGCAGAGTGGAACAAGAAGGCTGAGGATCTGGCAGCCCGCTTCATCAAGAATTTCAAGAAGTACGAGGGCAACGAGGCCGGTAAGGCTCTGGTCGCTGCAGGTCCAAAGCTCTAAACAAGTTTTTTGACTTACATCAAAATAAAGGGCGATTTCTTCGGGAATCGCCCTTATTTGTTGCCTACGTCACCGGAACTCCTTACCTTTGCACCCGTAGTCGTGATGATTACATTTTCATTCATAGTTATTCATTAGGTTAGTAGTTATTAGATTTTTAAGGTAAGATTATGTTATTAGATTTTCAAACAACGGTGATATTGGCATGCACAGTTGTAGTGACAGCACTAAGTGTTATCACGCTGGTTAATACCAATATTCGTTGAAAAATAGCGCGGAGTGAGTGATTCATACCGCGCTCTTTTTATAAATAAACCTAAAATATCGTCTTTTATCATATATTTTACTTAATAAAAGGTAGAAAAATGCTCAAAATTGAAGATTTGTGCGTAAATTTGCACCCAAATTGGAAAAAAGTACGAAAATGAAGTATTTTAAGATATCATTTTTACTGGCAATAACCATGGTGTTGATGTCATCGTGCCTGAAGGGAGACGACAGCTATACGACACTCTATGATGATGCTGCCATTACCGCTTTTACGCTGGGTACGATGAACAAATACATTGACGGTTCTAAGACTACGTATTCCGGTAGCGGCTACAGTTTCAATATTGACCAGACTGTCAGCAAACATGTCTTCAAGGACACGACAATCATTGCCCGCTGTGTCTATAATAACGACTCACTGCCCGTAGGAACAGATCTCAAACATGTGGTGGCTACTTTTACTACCTTTCACAACGGTTTAGCCGTCATAGAACGCTTGGACCAGCCGAACGTCTATGATTATTATACCTCCTCGGATAGTATCGACTTTACGAAACCTCGCAAGGTTCGTGTCTTCTCCAGCGATGGTGAGGTCTTCAACGACTATTACATCAGTGTCGATGCCCATCAGGAAGACGGCGACGAGTTTGTATGGCATCTGATGGAGGAGGGTTGGCAGCCAAAGCCTGCTGAGGAGACTAAGCTGCCCGAAGGTATTAAGCAGCTGTTAGGTGGTTGTACCACAGAGCAGTATGCCTGGTCGACAGACAACAAACTGATGGTGTCATACGACAAGGGTGTCAATTGGATGGAAGAGGTCATCACTGACGATGCCGACATGATGCCCACCCGCGACCTGGCACTCATCAGCTACCCTATGAACAATGTGGACAGCATCGACTATGTGCTGCTGGTCGGCAACCGCGAGGTGAACGAGCAGAACAAGGAATCTATTGCAATGGTTTGGCGTAAGGTGGTAGACTATAGCAAGAACGCCCCCTATACCACATGGACCTATATAGAGCGCAATTCCACCAGCGGCGATTCGCTGGCATTGCCACGCCTAAAGGACCTGACCATCGTGAAATACGATGATGGCATCTTGGCATTAGGTGGCGAGGACCTTGGCGGAAACGAATACAGTCCCTATATGATGTTCTATCAGAGTCGCGACAACGGTATTACTTGGAAATGGAATTCACGCTACCTCCTGCCCGACGATTTTGACTATGGAGCTAAGAAAGTCACTCTCAGTGTTGATGACGACAACTTCATCTGGATGCACTGTGAAGGCAGTGGTCAGGTGTGGCGAGGCCGATTGAATAAGTTGGGCTGGAAAAAGAAGTAAAAAGTCTGATGGCTGAAGTCTGATGGAAGAAGTAAGAAGTAAGATTCTGATTGTCCTCATCATGCTGACCATGACGATAGGAACGCACGCCCAGACAGAGCCTGAATACAGGCTGGAGATAGGCGGTGGCATTGGAATGGTTTGCTATCAAGGCGACTTCAATGGCAATATCTTCAAGGAGCCTCAGCCCATGGTGACAATATTGGCAAAATACAAGTTCGACCCACGCAGGGCACTGGCTCTGAATGTGAGCTACGGACAACTGAAAGGTTCGTCGAAGAATGCCAAGACATATTATCCTGCTGATGCCAGTGCACCTACCAGCACTACCATGCCACTGAACTACGACTTCAAGAACCCAGTGGTTGATGCGGGATTGCGATTTGAATACAATTTCTGGCCTTATGGCACAGGATTTGAATATCGCGGAGCCAAGCGACTGACACCCTATGTCGCCATTGGTCTGGGTATGACGATTGGCAAAGCCGACAAAACCGTGTTTGGTGCAAACCTGCCCATCGGTGTCGGTGCTAAATACAAGATGGCTGACCGTCTGAATCTGGCTGTGGAGTGGGCTATGCACATCACCACTAACGACAAACTGGACGGCATTGCCGATCCGTATGGCATCAAGAGCAGCGGTCTGTTCAAGAACACCGACTGTTACAGCCACCTCCGCCTGTCGCTGAGCTACGACTTGTGGGCCAAGTGCCGCACTTGTCATAACGACAGAGAATGATGAGGATTGAGACATTGAGATAATGAGATAATGAGAAATTGAAAGATATTAAATATATGACAGCAGAACTGGATAAGAACCGCATACCGCAGCATATTGCCATCATCATGGACGGCAACGGACGCTGGGCAACAGACCGTGGTCTGGATCGTACCTTCGGTCATAAGGAAGGTATGGACACAGTCAAGAAAATCACGGCAGAATGTGCACATCTGGGGGTGAAATACCTGACACTCTACACGTTCTCTACCGAGAACTGGAACCGTCCCGCCTACGAGGTAGAGGCACTGATGGGCTTGGTGCTCAGCTTCATCGAGATGGAGCTGTTCTTCGACAACAACGTGAGGTTTACGCTGATTGGCGATCGTGAGCGACTGCCACAGAGCGTACGAGACAAGATTGCTTATATGGAGAACGTCACCGCCAAGAATGATGGTATGACGATGGTGGTAGCTATGAGCTACTCGTCGAAGCAGGAATTGGTACACGCTACCAAATTGATTGCCGACAAGGTAAAGCGTGGAGAGATGGATGCTGCCGACATCACCGAGCAAACCATCAACGACCACTTGTGGACAGCCAATATGCCCGACCCCGATCTGCTGATTCGTACAGGCGGTGAGTTACGCATCTCGAACTACCTGTTGTGGCAGTGTGCTTATTCTGAATTCTATTTCTGCGACACCTACTGGCCCGATTTCGGCAAGGAGGCCCTATACAAGGCCATTGCCGACTATCAAGGTCGCCAGCGCCGCTTTGGCAAGACAGAAGCACAAGTGGAGAGCGAAGGAAAGTAAAAAAGTAAAAAGGTAAAAAAGTAAAAGCAAAAGTGAAGATAGAAGCAATTACAAAATGGTTGAAGGTAATGGTAAAGGGTATTTTACCTTTTTACCTTTTTACCTTTTTACCTTTATGCATGAATGCTCAGGACGTTATCGTCAACCCCGACATATCGTATGCCGGTACACCACGCCAGCTGGAGATTGGCGGACTGGCCGTGAAGGGTGTTGAAGGCTATGAAGACTATGTACTCACAGGCCTGTCAGGATTGTCTGTTGGTCAGACAATCAGCCTACCTGGCACAGAGATTACTGAGGCTGTCAAGCGCTATTGGAAGCATGGCTTGTTCTCGAAGGTTACCATCACTGCCGACTCTATCGTCGGCCAGAAGGTCTACCTCTGCATCCATCTGGCTACCCGTCCACGTGTGAGCACCATCAACTATAACGGTCTGAAGAAGTCGGAACGTGAGGATATGGAATCAAAGCTGGGCATCATGCGTGGTGCACAGATTACGCCGAACATGATTGACCGTGCCAAGATTCTGGCCAAGAAATACTTCGACGACAAGGGTTACAATAATGCAGAAATAGAGATCCTGCAGCGTGACGACGTGACGGGCAAGAATCAGGTGATTCTCGATGTCAACATCGACAAGAAGGCCAAGATGAAAGTTCGCCAGATTATCTTCGACGGCAACGAACAGTTGAAAGACAAGAAGATCAAAGGTTCGATGTTTACAAAGGGTGCCTTTGGTAAGATTAACGAAGCTGGCAAGGCATATAGCTTCTTCAAAGCTAAAAAGTTCACCCCCGAACGTTACGACGAGGCCAAGAAAGCGCTGATTGACAAGTATAACGAGCTGGGCTATCGTGATGCTGCCATTCTGGAAGACTCCGTCTGGACGGTTGACGAGAAGCATGTCAACGTCTATGTCAAGCTGGACGAGGGACAGAAATACTATATCCGCAACATCACCTGGGTGGGTAACACCGTTGTCACCAGCGACTACCTCTCTGCCGTCCTTGGCATGAAGAAGGGCGACATCTATAATCAGAAGCACATGAAGAAGCGCCTCTCTGAGGACGAAGATGCTGTGGGCAACTACTATTGGAACAACGGTTACCTGTTCTATAACCTCGATCCCGTCGAGGTGAACATCGTTGGTGACTCCATCGACCTCGAGATGCGTATCCAGGAAGGCACACAGGCACATATCAGCCATGTGCGCATCTATGGTAACGACCGCCTGTACGAAGAGGTTGTACGTCGTGAGTTGCGCACCAAGCCTGGCGACCTGTTCTCGAAGGATGCCTTGCAGCGTTCAGCACGCGACATCGCCTCTATGGGTTTCTTCGATCCTGAGAAGGTGAACCCCGACATCAAGCCTAACTATGAGGATGGAACCGTTGATATCAACTGGATGCTCGAACAGAAGTCTAACGACCAGCTGGAGTTCTCGCTCGGTTGGGGTCAGACGGGTGTCATCGGCCGTGTGGGTATCAAGCTCAACAACTTCTCGATGCGCAACTTGTTTGGCAAGAACAAGATGCACCGTGGCATCATGCCGATTGGTGACGGTGAACAGCTGTCGCTCTCCGTACAGTCTAACGGTAGCTACTACAGCTCCATCTCTGGAGGCTACTCTACAGGCTGGTTTGGCGGCAAGCGTCCTAACTCGTTCAGCCTGAACGCTTTCTACTCTAAGCAGAGCGACATCTCGAGCACCTATCGCAACTCTGCCTGGATGAACAACTACTATAACTATTATGGTGGTTACGGTTCGTACAACAGCGGCTACTACGACTATACCTCAATGATGGATGCCGACAAGTACATCAAGCTGTTCGGTGCATCAGTAGGTTGGGGTAAGCGTCTGCGCTGGCCCGACGACTACTTCCAGCTGGGCTTGCAGCTCTCGTACACCCGCTACATGCTGCGCGACTGGAGCTACTTCATCATCTCCAACGGTAACTGTAACAACATCAACCTCGGTGTCACCCTGTCGCGTACCTCTACCGACAACCAGCTCTTCCCACGTCGTGGTTCAGAGTTCCTGGCCAGTGTCACTCTTACCCCACCCTGGTCGGTATTCGACAATAAGAACTATGGCGCTATGGCTACCGCTGAGACCTACAATAGCGATATCGACCGCTACAATGCAGAATTGCAGGACAAGTATCGCTGGATTGAGTATCACAAGTGGAAGCTTAAGACGCGTTCCTATACAGCGCTCACCAATGGTCAGAAGTGCTTCGTGCTGATGACCCGTGTCGAGTTGGGTCTGCTGGGTTCATATAATAAGGACAAGAAGTCGCCCTTCGAAACCTTCTATGTCGGTGGTGACGGTATGAGCGGCTACTCGTCTGGCTACGCTGAAGAGACCATCGGTCTGCGTGGTTACGAGAACGGTTCACTCACGCCTTACCGTGCTGAGGGTTATGCTTACGACCGCTTCACGCTCGAGTTGCGCTATCCCTTCATGCTGGGCAACACCACCATCTACGGACTCGGATTCCTCGAAGGTGGTAATGCATGGCACGAGGCCAAGAACTTCAATCCCTTCGACCTCAAACGTTCGGCAGGTCTGGGTGTCCGCATCTTCCTCCCGATGGTGGGTCTGATGGGTATCGACTGGGCTTACGGTTTCGACAAGGCCTACGCCGGTTCTTCAAAGGGTGGCAGCCAGTTCCACTTCATCCTCGGACAAGAATTCTAAGGAAACTTTTAAACCGACGGAGAGTTTTCACGTCAAATAGACGTATTAACATTAAAAAAAGAAATGAATATGAAGAAAGTAATATTGATGATGGTTATGTGTGCAGCGACATTATCGATGCATGCGCAGAAGTTCGCCCTCGTAGATATGGACTATATCTTTAAGAACATTCCTGCCTACGAGCGTGCCAACGAACAGCTCAATCAGGTGTCCAAGAAGTGGCAGGCTGAGGTCGATGCCCTGCAGATAGAGGCACAGACGCTCTACAAGAACTATCAGAACGAGGTCGTCTTCCTCTCGCAGGAGCAGAAGAAAACCCGTCAGGATGCCATCATGGAGAAAGAGAAGGAGGCTGCCGACCTGAAGAAGAAGTACTTCGGCCCCCAGGGCGAGCTCTTCAAGAAGCGCACAGCCCTCATGTCGCCCATTCAGGAGGAGGTCTACACCGCCGTCAAGGACATTGCCGACCTTCGTGGCTACCAGCTCGTACTAGACCGCGCCTCCGATGCCGGCATCATCTTCGGCTCACCCAAGGTCGACATCTCTAACGAGGTGCTCTCCAAGCTCGGATATAGCAATTGAGGAATTGAGATAATGAGAAATTGAGATAATGAGAAATTGAGACAATAAGAAATTATAATAAAAAAACAACTAACAATGAAAAAGATCATTCTTTGCGCTATTTGCGCTATCTGCGGTTTCACTACCGCCAATGCCCAGAAGTTCGGACACGTCAACTCTCAGGAGGTAATCCAGGCTATGCCTGAGTTCGCCAAGGCCCGCACCGACATCGAAGCCCTCACCAAGCAGTATGAGGCCGATTTGAAGTCTATGCAGGAAGAGTTGCAGAAGAAGAGCGAGGCTTACGAGAAGGAGCAGGCTACCCTGCCCGCTAACATCAAGCAGCGCCGTGAGACTGAACTGCAGGAGATGTATCAGAAGATCCAGCAGAGCTATCAGGACAACCAGCAGGCTCTGGCCAAGGAGCAGAACGAGAAGATGCAGGCCATCACCACGAAGGTTGTCGACGCAATCAAGGCTGTAGGTCAGGCTGGCGGCTACGTCTATATCATGGATATGGCCAGTGGCATCCCCTACATCAGCACGACGCTCTCAACCGACGTTACCGCACAGGTAAAGGCAAAACTTGGACTGAAATAAATCTTTATAATGATGAAAAAAAGAGCGAAACTTTTGCAATTCGCTCTTTTTTTTTGTACCTTTGCCACCAAATAGTCAAAAAACAATAGAATTATGAAGAAAGTAACGTTGATATTAGTGATGGCCTTGATGGGCTTGGTTGGATATGCACAGGACGCTCAGGCTCTGAAGTATGGCTATCTGAGTTACGACTCAGTGTTCAAGGCCATGCCGGAGTATGCCACGATGCAGGCGTCGATGCAGACGCTGCGCGACAAATACGAGGCTGAGCAGAAGCGCGTGGAGGACGACTTCAACAAGAAGTACGAAGAGTTCCTCGACGGACAGGCCAGCTTCCCACAGACCATTCTGCAGAAGCGCCAAAGCGAGCTGCAGGAGATGCTGGACAAGAACATCGCCTTCAAGAAGGAGAGCCAGCGTCTGCTCTGCAAGGCTGAGTGCGAAGCCAAGGCACCGCTGAAGGAGCGTCTGGCTGCCGTGCTGGCTAAGGTTGGCGAGGAGCGCGGTTATGCCTTCATCCTGAACACCGACGGCAATGTGGTCCCTTGGCTCAACGGCGCCATGGGCGAGGATATCAGCGAAGTTGTAAAACAACTTCTAAATAATAAATAATAAATGACAAATGAGCCGGGCGCTATCGGTGTTTTCGACAGCGGATACGGTGGACTGACCATTCTGAACGGCATCCGCCAGCTGTTACCCCAGTACGACTACCTCTATCTGGGCGATAATGCCCGTACGCCATACGGCACGCGTTCGTTCGACGTCGTCTATGAGTTTACGCGTCAGGCCGTCGTCCGAATGTTCGAGATGGGTTGCCACCTCGTCATCTTAGGGTGTAACACGGCATCGGCCAAGGCCCTGCGCAGCATACAGCAAAACGATTTGCCCAAGCTCGACCCTCAGCGTCGAGTCTTGGGCGTTATTCGTCCTACGGCAGAGGTCATCGGACAACTGACGCAATCGCGCCACGTGGGCATCTTTGCCACTGAGGGCACCATCAAGAGTGAGTCGTACAACCTGGAAATCCAAAAGCTCTTCCCTGACATTCAGGTGACGGGTGTGGCGTGTCCCTTCTGGGTGCCGTTGGTGGAGTATAACGAGGCTAACTCGCCTGGTGCCGACTACTTCGTCAAGAAACGCATCGACCAATTGTTAGGTCAAGACCCCGCTATCGATACCATCATCTTAGGCTGTACGCACTATCCTCTGCTGTTGCCAAAGATTCAGAAATACATGCCTGCAGGTATTCGCATCATCTCGCAAGGCGAATACGTAGCTAAGGCACTGGCCAACTATCTGGAGCGCCATCCGGAAATGGAACAGCGCTGCACGAAAGGCGGCTCTACACACTACCTGACAACTGAAAACCCTGATAAATTCAAAGAACAGGCTCAGGTGTTCCTGAACAGTCCCATAGAAGTAGATAAGGTCACGTTAGGATAACAGGCGACGGGCAAAGTAGCGGACGGGATACCAGACGCTGAGGAAGCCGACGGTGATAACGGTGAAGAAGATGATGACAATGTCCCAGGGATGGACACTGACGGGATAGGCATCGACAATGAAGCTGCCCTCGCTGGAGCCTAGGCGGACGAAGCCGAACTGCTGTTGCAGCCAACAGAGCAACAGGCCCAGCAGGATGCCAAAGACGGCACCAATGACGCTAATCATACGACCTTCGAAAAGGAAGATGCGGGTGATCTGACTGTCAGAGGCACCAAGGTTGCGCAACGTCTGGACGTCGTTGCGTTTGTCGATAATAAGCATAGATAGCGAGCCGATGATGTTAAAGCAGGCTATCATGAGGATGAACGTCAGGAAGATGTAGGCAATGAGCTTCTCGACTTTCATGATGCGGAAGGTGTCGTCCTGCTGTTCGTAGCGGTCCAGCACCTGATACTTCGTGCCGGCAATGGTCTTCATCTCGTCCTTCACGCGGTCGAAATTGCTGCCTGGCTTCAGGCGCAACTCAAGAGACGAGAGCATGCCGTCCTGCTGGAACAGGTTACGCGCAAAGCTGAGCGACGTGAGGATGTAGGTTTTGTCGTACTTGCCCTGCTTGATACAGAACACGACACCAGGCGAATACAGTTCGTCCTCGACGAAACCATCGGTAGGGTCAGCCATATTCAGCTGCCCTTCGCGACGCGGCGCATAAATTTTCAAGGGGTCAGGATAGGTGTAGCCCAAGCCCAGCTGATAAGCAATGCCGAGGCCAGGAATGCCGTAATTGATGTCGGCAGCATGCAACTCGAAGGTGCCGTCACCCTCCAGAATTTCGCGGATATGCGTCAACTTATCGAAGTTATCCTCCACACCTTTTATCTTGACCATCGTCTGACGGTCGTCATAGACGGCCAGCGCCTGGTCTTCCAGACACTCGGTAGCCACCTCGACCTCAGGCAACTGGCGAATCTTCGTCAGGATGGGGTCGTCGGCAGGCGCACTCTTGCCTTTCACAGGGACGACCTTCAGCTGCGGATCCATTTGGGTAAAGAAGGACGCCACAAGGTCGTGAAAGCCGTTGAACACAGACAGTGTAACCACCAGAGCGAGCGTTGCAACTGCAACGCCTACCACAGAGATGGCGCTAATCACGTTGATAGCGTGAGTAGACTTCTTGGAGAAGAGGTAACGCCGTGCTATGTAAAACGGGAAGTTCATATTTCACTTCGTTCAATATGACTTTTGTCACGACTCGACAAAGCTCATGCAAGCATGGCTTTGTGCTCGCTGTTCCAAAAGTTCACTTCTTCAGTAGTTCGTCAATACGCTCGATGTAGTCGAGGCTGTCGTCGATAAAGAAGCGGAGCTCAGGGACGATGCGCATCTGATGACGGATGCGGGTACCCAGCTCGTAGCGTATCTGTTTCTCGTTGCGAGTAATGTTTTGTATCAGCTCCTCGCCACGCTCAGACGGGAAGATGCTGAGGTAGGCGGTGCAGATGCTGAGGTCAGGCGAAATCTTCGTACGCGTCACGCTGACCATGACACCATGCATAGAGCGGGTCTGCTCCTGAAAGATCAGTGAGAGTTCTTTCTGGAGCAGACGGGCTATCTTGTTTTGTCTTGTTTCTTGCATTATTTCTTGTCTTTTTTCTCTTCCTTCTTAGGCTCTTCGATGCCAAGAACCTCTACGTCAAAGATGAGGGCGCTAAAAGGCTTGATCTCACCTGCGTCGCGACTGCCGTAAGCCAGTTCCTGAGGAATGTAAAGCTGCCACTTCGAGCCAACGGGCATCAGCGTGAGGGCCTCAGTCCAACCCTTGATGACCTGATTAGGAGCGAAGGTAGCAGGCTCGCCGCCATGCTTCTCGGTAGAGTCGAACACGGTGCCGTCAATGAGACGACCCTCGTACTTCACCTTCACCTTGTCGGTTGTCTTAGCCACAGGACCGTCGCCCTTTACGAGCACCTTATACATCAGGCCGCTGGGCAGAACGGTGATACCCGACTTCTTTTTCTTAGCCAGTTTCTTCTGAGCAGCGATGAAGTCCTCGCCAGCCTTCTTGTTGTCACCATACTTCTCGAGCAGGGCTTCAGTCTTTGCCTGCTCCATCAGTCGGCGAGTAATAGAAGTGGCAGAGTCGACAGTCATCAGACCATCCTTGCCTGTAACACCACTGAGGAAACCTGCCATAAACTGGTCGAACGAGATACTCTTAGTACTCTCGGCACCAAACGCATCCTTATTGATGGCGGGCAAAATCTGACGCACAATCTGCTGACCAATCTGCGTGCCTGCATAGTAGGCAGCCTTCTTCTGGTCGTCGCCAGCGTTAGCACCCTCCTTCAAACCCTGAACGAAGTCGTCCATGTTGTTGAGGTCAACCTTCATCTGCTTGGTGAGATAATCCTTCAGACCTTGAGTCTGAGCCATACCAATGCTATAGCTCAGCGAATCGATACGTGTTGCGAGCTGCTGAGCATGTACTGAACTGAAAGTAGCACCCACCACAAGAAGGGCGAGTGCTACCATAATAGTATTCTTCATTACTTCTTAGGATCTACTTCGAGGAGTTCAATCTTGAAAATCAGCATAGAGAAAGGCTTGATATCAGCACCCTGCTGACGCTCGCCATAAGCCAGCTCCTGAGGAATATAAACCTCCCAGGTAGAACCAGCAGGCATGTGAGTCAGAGCATCGGTCCAACCCTTGATAACCTGATTGGCACGGAAGTCGGCAGGCTGACCGCGCTTGTAAGAGCTGTCGAACACCTTACCGTCAAGGGTCTTACCCTCATAGTGTACCTTCACGCGAGAGGTATCAGCAGGAATGGCACCAGTACCTTCCTTCAGAACCTTGTACTGAACACCGCTGGGCAGAACCTTCAC
>JAEEGL012927732.1_pt1 | contig 11580 bp, 7 predicted proteins | sample 9134231 | NCBI WGS metagenome assembly JAEEGL01 (sample SAMN16246548, study PRJNA631951) | gut metagenome | biome: gut microbiome; feature: rumen; material: fiber-attached | host: Bos | place: Iran: Karaj | collected 2018-10 | reverse complement strand
TCACTCTTCACTCTTCACTTTTTAGATTCTTCACTCTTCACTCTTCACTCTTCACTTTTTAAAATCTCCACTCTTCACTTATAAAAATCTTTACTTCCTTGGGTTTGATGCAATTTAACGATTCGTGTGTTAAATATTAAAAAAATTAATAGAATTATTTGGATGGTATTCCAAAAATCATTATTTTTGTGGATATTGTGAACAATAATCTTTTTTAATCCTTTTCGTAAACTATAACCAATATCTACGCATATGAAGAAATACGGCTTGTTATTACTATTCCTAATGTCGGTATTAGGCATTAAGGCACAGCATTTTGTACCAGACACGAGTGCCTATGAGAAATCACATGTGATTTATGCCACATTAGTGACTAATGAGAATTACCCGATGAATACCTATGAGATAGGTGCATTCATTGGAGATAACTGTCGAGCGAAGTCAAATTACGAAACAGTGTATGGGACCAGTCAAGACAATTCCGGTTCATGTTTCGTTATCCGTGTATGGGGAGATGACTCTGCCGATGCAGGCAAGGAGATCACCTTTAAGGTGTATAATACCCAGACTGCGAAAGAGTATTCTGTAACACCGGCTTCGACAGTTACTTGGACTGCTGAGGGTACCACAGCCATGCCGAGTAATCCTTTCCAGTTGACGCTCTCTGTCGCTACAAGTATGTCATTGCCTGAGACAATCACAGTAAAGCTGGGCGAAACAGTGAACCTGCGTGACTATATCACTGTTACCCCCGAGGGAGCATCGCTGCCAGAAGGCGCTTTCCCGTGGGATCTCGGTAATTTCTCCAGTGTAGCCAGTATCGAGAATGATATGCTCACAGCACTGCAGGTGACTACGGGAGCTACCTTATATATTATGGATGCTACTGGACTTCCGCAATATCAAACCACCCTTATTATCACTAACGATGCAACCAGCATGACCATCAAGGATGAGTATAAGGATGGTGTGACGGTCAATAAGAATGATTCAAAAGAACTGACGCATATCATCAGCGACTGTCTAATCATAGAGCCGGAGAATCATAGTAATCAAGTGGAGTGGGTAATCGGCGATGAGACGATCATCGCCCGTAATCAAGAAGCAGCAGCCTCCTATACACCTATCGCCGGTGGACAAACCACGATGACGGCGCGCATCCTGGATGATGAGGGCAACGTACGCCTGAGTGCGGTGCTCAACGTCACGGTGGTGGTGCCCGTGGAGAGTATCGAACTGGAATACCCTGTTGATGCTGTGTTTGCTAACGTGGGTGATGATATAGGTCCCCGTGTTACACCTATCGTGAAGGTTCTTCCAGAGGATGCCACTAATAAGGAGGTGACATGGAGTTCTGATGATTCAAGTGTTGTCAGTGTCGAAGGCACCACCATGACAGCGCTCAAGTCTGGTGGTACCACATTGGTTGTCACTTCTGTCGATAATCCTGATGTATTTTATGAAATACCTGTTCAGGTGTTTAATCCCGCAAGGTCGGTCACTGTTAAAAATCAGGAGATCAACGTAGAGTATGTCTCTGGCGTCTTGGATATCTCCGATATTGTAAGACAGAATTTTGAAATCGGACCGGAGGGTTATGAAAGCATAGAAAGCGGTTTTATCAATTCCACTGATACCAGTACTGTCAATACGGAGGGAAGCATGATGTCCGATAACGGCATCTTTGTAGATGCAAAAGTAAAGAGACCTGGAACATCTTACATTACTGTTAACCTGTTATATACAGATTATAACGGACAACGTGCTGACTACAGACCGGAGTATCCCAACGCTATTGCATCTGGGGAGTTCACTATCAATGTTATTCAGGGACTTGAAGGTTTTACCATCCAGATAGATGAAGCTAAGCGCGGTGAGGCTTCTGCGATCACTATTACACCGGTGCCTGAGAATGCCGACATCGATGTCAGCAAGGTTACCGTTGAGGTTAATGGATTGTCTGAAATGCCAGGAGAGTGGACCTTTGCCACTGTTGCCAGTCAGGGTGATGGTAAGAACTTCACTGTAACACCTAACCTGCCCGGAATGGCACTTGTCTCGGTTCTTTACAATGACGAAGTCATCAGTCAGGATGAGATGGAGGTAGGTATGCCTATCAGCCTTACCAGTGGATGGCAGTGGTTATCCTTCCCGTATGCCTTTATCTATCCCGATGAGTTGCTGACCGTGTTTGGCAACGAGCTCGAAGAGATTCGCTCACAAGACCGATTGTTGTATAACGACCCACAGTATGGTTACTTCGGAACACTTACGCAAAGTGGTCTGAACAGCAGGGAATGCTATAAGGTGAAGATGAAGAGCAGCCGTGACTATACCTTGACAGGCGTGAGTCTGAACCTCTTTGGTGACGAGGCAGCACTCAACCCGGGATGGACATGGATCTTCAATCCATACTTCTACGACCGTCGTATCGCCGATGTGCTGCAAGGAACCTTCAATACAGGCGACCGTATCGTATCCAAGGATGATGGCTTTGCCGAGTATTCCGGTGGTCGTTGGACAGGAACGCTCACCTTGCTGCGTGCCGGACAGGGTTATCTGTTCTATAATGCGGGCACCGAAGAGAATGTCTTGAACTTCGCACCAGAGGCTGAAATGGCTCAGGAGAATGCCGCCGCGGGAGCTAAGCAGATGGGCGTGCGTACGGAGTGGAACTACGACGCTTCAGCATTTGATGGTAACATGAATATCGTGGCACAGATCAGCGCGATTCCCAATATGGAGGATTACGTCATCGGAGCCTATGTAGGTGACGAGTGCCGCGGTGAGGGTATCCCCGTGGATGGTAAGTTGTTCATCACTGTTCATGGCACTGCCGGTGAGCGTGTTAACTTCATCGCTCACAACGAGGCTACCAACGAGTTCTTCCCCATCGCAGAGACGGTGACACTACAGCAGAGTCTGGGTAGTGTAGGTCATCCGTTCGTGATGAACATCGGTGGTGGCGCTACAGGTATCGACAGCATCCGCGCCGAGTTCCTGAAGGGCAGCAAGAGCTGGAACCTCCGTGGTGTGGAGATGCCGGTGAACAGTCCGGAGAAGGGCGTGCGCATCATCCGCATGGCCGATGGCAAGACCATCAAGACAACAAAATAGTATAACGCGCTTAGTCTGACTAAGCAAAACCATTCAATCTATGGTGAAACAAAGATATAAAAGAATCATCGTAGTGGTGCTAACCCTGATTCCTCTCCTTACCTGGAGAGGATATGGGGGAGCGGTGTTTGCGCAGGAGGTGTCCGACTTAGCACGTAGTAACCCGCTGATCATGACGGGTGCCATCGCCTCACAGAACACCTACTATCACTCATCGGTAGGCGACGGGTATGCCTCACCCATGAGTAATACGCTGACCGCTAAGATGAAGATGCAGTTGCGCGGACTGACGATGCCGTTCACCTTGTATTATGCCAACCGTGACAATAGCTTCAGTCATCCGCATTTCCTGTTTAGTCTGACCCCGCAATATAAGGAGTGGACCGGCTATATCGGACAGAGCGTGATGCCTTTCAACGACTACACCTTTGACATGTCGTTCGAGGGAATCGGTCTGCAATACAAGCGGGAGAAAGGATTCCGCTTCGGCGCTTTCTACGGTGTGCTGAACAGGGCTATCAACGATGATCCCTACAGTGGCGAACCCCGTTATCCGCAATACAAACGTGTGGGATGGGGAGTGAAGGCCGGTTATGGCTCAGACCGCAACTACGTAGAGCTATACCTCTTCAAGGCCAACGACAAGCGCGGCTCCATCCGTGAGGAGTGGCGTGAGTATGTGGATCCTCAGGAGAACCTCGTGGCAGGTATACGCGCCGTGGTGACGGCTACCAAGTGGTTGAGCTTCTCGGCTAATGCCGCTACCTCAGCATTCTCTACCGACCTGGAAGCACAGAAGATCGAGGTGGAGAGTATCACCAAGTACGACGATATCTTCGATGCGAAGTACAGTTCGCTGATGCGTTTTGCAGGTGATATAAGTGCTAACATGACGTTTAACAACCTCAATGCCGTGCTCTTCTACCGCATGGTACAGCCCGACTATAGGAGTCTGGGTGTGATGAATCTGTCGAACAACTACCAGAGCGTGGGATTGTCGATGGCCACCGCCTTATTTAATAAGGTGTCGCTGACAGGATCGTTCTCTGCTCAGGAGGATAACCTCACCAACGATCAGATTTATACCACCCGTGCTTTCGTCTATGCCGCTGAGGCCTCCACCAATATCTTAGAGAACCTGAGTCTGACGGTGGGATACAACGGTTACCGACAGATGACGGCCGACGGCACACTGCAGGTGAACGACACCACGAAGGTGGATCGTATCATGCACAGTCTGACCGTGAAACCGCAATATGAGGTAGATACCGAGACACTGAATCATACCATGGCGTTTGCCGGTAGTTTTGTGTCGAACAAAGACTTGAACAAATTCTCTGAGGGACAGAGTGATGTGACGACATTGTCGGCCGGTCTGTCATACGATCTGACGGTGAAGTCGATAGAGACGGTGTTCTCCACCTCTTTCAGTCATCAGACATCAAAGGGCTATGATACGCGTTACACCACCGACATGTTGTCGATAGGTGCCGGGCATGCCTTCCTGAAGAATGATAACCTGACGGCTTCGGCAAATATCAATTTCGTGAACAACAGAATTACCGGACAGAAGCGCAACTCGTCAGTGGGTGCCGATATGAACATCGGGTATGTTCTGGCCAAGGTGCATAACTTCTCATTGAGTGCAGGTGTGAACAAATACTACGACGTGAATATCTCCGAGGAGGGAGAGTATTTCAATGCGTCGGATGTAAATGTCAGTCTGAACTATACCTATACTTTCTCGTTGGCAGAGCTGCAGAAGAAGTTGAGTAAGAAAAACAAAACCATGTAAACGAGTATCGCCATGAAAGAGAAAATGAAAAAAATGATATTGTCATTCGTGATGCTGATCACGGTCAGCAGCGCCATGGGACAGGAGATACTGGTTACGGTGTCGCCCACACAACCGGTGCTGCCGCCGCAGGCAATGATGTATCTGGATAATCCGAGTAAGTTCTTCAACATACGTATCACCAACCTGACCAACAAGGTGCAGAACATCTATCTGGGTCTTGACCTCAAGCAGGTGATACCCGATAACCGCATGAGCATGAAGACACCGGCCAACCGTATGCCGCAGCGCCCCCTGACGCTGAATCCCAATCAGACGAAGATCCTCACCCGTGCGGAGGCACGACAGATGTTTGCCCATCTGTTCCTCAACGAGGTGTCGCTGTCGGGTGGTGTGCTCACCGATTATACCAATGGTATCATGGCTTTGCTGCCGGAGGGTACGTACATGGGACACATCACGGCTTACCGCTATGACCCGTCGCTGAAGACCCCATACGTGCTGAACAACCCTAATAGCGGATTCTGCCAATTCCAGATCTGCTATCGGGCACAGGCACCGCAGTTCCTTACTCCCACCTATCTGCTGCATCCGTCTAAAGGACTGTTGCCGGGGCGTTTCGAACTGGCCCTGCTTGATGAGGATAATCCGCAGTTTACCTGGACCGAACCGGCCATGAACTGTAATACGGTGAGGCGATATAAGTATACACTGAAGATCGTCAGACTGATGGAAGGACAGACACATGAGGATGCCCTGAACTATAATCCGATCGTCTTCCAGCGTGGTGGCTTGCTGGTTCCCAGTTGTAGAATCCCCGCTCCGATCATGCGTACGATGTTCGACAAGGAGAGTCATTATGTGGCGCAGGTAACAGCCGAGGCGCGCGATGGTAATCTGGAGAAGAACTTTGTGATGATCGAGAACGAGGGAAAGTGTGAGCCGCTGACCTTCCGTCTGCGTAACGACAGCGACAAGACCAAGTTGAAACCGCTGATCGGTGGCTCAGATGAGGAAGAGGAAACGAAGAGTGATGACACAGAAGAGGGAAAGGAGGTGAAGGAATGAGACATTCTATTATTATCAATAAGGTTTGTCTTCGTCTGAAGCACCTCATGGTCTGTGCGCTGTTGCTGCTGATGACCAGTTGTGGCGAGGTGTTCGAACTGGATTTTGAGACACCCGACGTGATCCTTCCCGTGCAGATGCACCTGAGCACCAACAACCTGTATATGATGGCTGGCGACACCTGTTCACTGTATCCGGTATGGACGCCCGACTCAATTACCGGCCTTGGTGTCTACTGGGAGTCGACCAATCCTGAGGTGGCTGTCGTTGAGAACGGACTGATCACCGCCGTAGGTAATGGCACAGCGATGATACGGGCTATCTCCGTTTCTGAGTTGGTGAAAGACTCCTGCTATATCAATGTCTTCAAAGAGTGGGAGGTGATCCCTCGCTTCTATCAATACGACATGGTGGTTTATGCCCAGGTGTCGGTTGAGGGAGAGTCGCTCAATGAGGATATGGAGATCAGTGCGATGTGTGGCGGTGAGGTGCGTGGCAAGGGTGTGGTACGTACGGCGAATGGTATCACCTATCTCGAGTTGCGTATCTACAGCAATAACCCGTCGGGAGAACAGATAGAGTTCTACTGCCATCACCTGAAACGTGAGCGGACGATGAAGTTCCCGCAGACGCTCACCTTCGATGGTGAGGCCCACGGCACACTGAATAATCTCTATCAGTTGGTAATCGAATAATCGAATGGTGTTTTGAAAACAGTAACATTACTGATACCCTGTTATAATGAAGAAGAGTCGGTCCCCTTTATGCGGGACGCTCTTCTTCAATTGATGAATGACAATACCCGTTATCAATGGGAGGTGTTGTTCATCAATGACGGCAGCCGTGACCGCACGCTGTCGTTGCTCGAGCATCTCCATCAGCAGGACAAACGCTTCTGCTATGTCAGTCTTTCACGCAACTTCGGTAAGGAGGCTGCCATGCTGGCGGGTTTCGACCACGCGCGTGGTGATGCCGTGATCATCATGGATGCCGATTTGCAACATCCCCCGCAGGTGATCCCACAGATGTTAGCGGCCTGGGAAGAGGGTTATGATGATGTGTATGGCAAACGGCTGTCACGTGGACGGGAGTCGTGGCTACGCCGTAAACTGTCGATGAGTTATTATCGTCTGTTACAGCGCATGGCCCATGTGGATATCCTTCCGAATGTTGGTGACTTCCGACTGCTCGACCGTCGGTGTATCGAAGTCTTGAAGCAGCTGCGCGAGACGGAGCGTTACACCAAGGGCCTCTACTGCTGGATAGGCTTCAATAAAAAAGAGGTTCCCTTTGAGACACAAGACCGTGTGGCGGGGAAGTCCACCTGGAGTTACCGGCAGTTGATCGGTCTGGCTATCGACGGCATCATGTCGTTCACCACCGCCCCCCTACGTATCTCTGCCATCTTAGGCATCGTGGTGTCTATCATCGCGTTTATCTATATGTGTGTCGTCTTGGCAAAGACCCTCTTCTGGGGTGAGCCCGTCGCCGGTTATCCTACGATCGTTGTACTCGTTCTTTTCTTAGGAGGTGTACAACTCATTTCTTTGGGTATCGTCGGTGAGTATCTGGGCAAGACCTTCATGGAGGTGAAAAACCGTCCGGTGTATGTAGTGGATAAAATAGCACTCGACGATATCCCATCAAAAGAGTGATACGGAGATTATCATGAAGAAGGCTTTCCTGAGTTTTGATTTCGAGGAGTTCGACCTGCCTAAAGAGCATGGCGTGGACATCCCTTTAGAGGAGCAGATCAGGGTATCCGCTGAGGGTGCTGAGCGACTGCTTGATATCCTCCAGGAAGAACAGGTGCATGCCACCTTCTTCGTGACCGGTGTCTTCGCTACCCATGTGCCGCAGATCCTTCTGCGGTTAGTAAAAGAAGGCCATGAGATAGCCAGTCATAGTATGCGGCATTCTGAGATGCAGCCTGCTGATCTGGCGGATTCCAAACAGTTGCTGGAACGACTTACCAGTAAGAAGGTCTTTGGCTATCGTCAGCCGCGCATGATGCCTATTTCCGGCCAACAGTTATATGATGCTGGTTATCAGTATAATGCCTCGCTGAATCCCACCTGGATACCGGGGCGTTATAACCACCTCAGGAAACCGAGAACGCCCTTTATGAAAGACAACGTGCTGCATATACCGGCTTCGGTAACGCCGTGGCTGCGCTTCCCATTGTTTTGGTTGTCCAACCATGTGCTGCCCCAGTGGCTCTATCAATGGCTGGTGAGGCGCACCCTGCGTCATGATGCTTCTTTTACCACCTATATGCACCCTTGGGAGTTCTATCCGTTGAATGAGCATCCAGAGTGGAAGGTGCCGCGGTATATCAGTGCCTGTTGTGGAGTAGCGATGGAAGAGCGGTTGCGCCACTTGATCCAGATGCTCAAGCGAGAAGATGCGTCATTCAACACTCTTCACTCTTTACTCTTCACTTCTTCGAATCCTCCTCATCCTTCACAATCGTGATTTCTGTCAGACGGTCATCAATATCTTTATCCAGTTTCGGGACGAATAGATATAACTGGTTGTTATATAGGAGAGTGGTCACTCCTATGGTATATTCTCTTTTCTTGTATTGATCACAGAAGCGACTGAACGGACGGTAATAGAAAGGAATCTCTTCTGGTTCCGCTTCCCGCAGGTTATAAATGATTTCCTTGATACCCACATTCTTATCTACGTGCTTTGTGTAGAAAGGCAGTTCACCACAATCCGTAAACTCCTCAAACCCTTCTGGATAATTGTTGAGCATCTCGTAGAGTGTCTCGGGCATGAATAGCATGTAATCCAAACCATAGATAGTGGCATAAACCTTACACATTTCACTATCCGGATCAAGGTACCATAGATCATTCTCCACTCCTACACCAACGGTCGCGTTGATATAATCATTGAGATAGGTTGGGATGTTGACATATTGAAATGTCACAATCTGACTCCCGCTGTTCATCTGATCTGTGAGCGATTGGTGCTGTTTGTAGTTTATAAAGGTATAATATAACAATATCCCATAGAAAGATAAAAGGATGAGTGTGATGACGGTGGTAAAACCATTCTTAACCGTTTTACTGAAACGAAACCTATCTGAGAGTTGAAGAATCAGGATCAGTGAGAAAAGTTCAGCCGCATAAGAGATGCGAACATAATTGAGACCTGTATAAAAGGCGATTGCCATGGAACAGACAATCGCTATCAGATAAACGATGTTCTCCTTGATGAATGTCTTGAACCCTACTTTCTTTCTCCACAAGGCAATCAGGAAGACTATCACCAACAGGTAGGTCAAACGTATTTGGCTCCAAATATGAATTCCGCAATCCCAACGCTCCTGGAGAGATCCCATAAAACTCTCATATTGGTTGTGTGCCCGCTGAATCGTACTCAATGCACATATCAGAGCACCTATCGTAAAGGCAATGATAAGCCACGGACGTAACAAGTGCCAGTCGTACGATCTCTTCTTATGCCAAATAAGCAGTTCTCGAATCATCAAACCGGCACATAAGGGCACAGTGATCCCCTCATGCAGTCCACCTGCAATAAATGCAAACAGTAATAGGAGTGTGAGTTTCCACCAACGATAATCCTTTGTCTGCTTTTCTTCCGTGTTTCTCAACAGCAACAAGAATAATAAAACGAAAACCGAACTCCACAAGTAGTTGACAGCTCCGCACATCCACAGATATTCCAGGTAGAAAGTGGGCATGAGGAAGACCACCAATCCAATGGTCAATATTAGGGCACGACAACTGATTCGTCTTATTCCTATTTGACAGATCAATGCGATATATGCCGCAAAGAAGAAGGGGTTGAGAATGTTAAACGGCATTTTTCCTGTTACTCCCGTGATAGTTTGTATGATCAGATGGATCAGTGCTCTTCCGTTGACATATCTGAAATGTACGATGTTAGAGGCGACGACATCTTTCATTGACTTTACGAGATGGTTGGGGTCGATGTCATAGTTGACAAACATACAACGGTAACGCAGGTCGTCGCCACCTAAAGGTGTGAGCACGGTCAGTGCACCGAACGCAATGACCGTTATAAGAAAAAGTATCCACGTTTTACTTTGTCTTTTCCTCATGCCTTACTATTTTTTTGTTCTTGATATCTTTCTCATTGGATTTAGTCTGGATCAAGATGCTTTTTACACGATTATCATAGTAACCGCTTTTCTGTACACATATCCATTCGTCCTCGCCAACAATTACATTGGCGAAATATCCGATAAGATAGATGTCGCTATCCATCTTACGCTGTATGCCTGTCATTCGCACCCACCAGGGCTTCTCAGAATCCTTGGCCGGCCTTAATTCATAAAGGACTTGTTTGATAGTTTCTTTATCGGTCTTTCTCTTGACATAATAAGGTAAATATCCGCAGTCGGTGAACTCATCAAAGATCTCAGGTGTATATGCCATATCCTCCAATAACTTCATCGGGAAGAAGACAACATAGGGTAAGTGATAAAAGTGGGCAATGAATTTATTTTCCATCGCATCAGGATCCAGACTGGTTATATCGCTCAGGGAAGAGGAAAATCCAGCGGTGTAGTTATGGATTAGAGGCGGCATCTGTAAATATTCAGTTATGACGGTTGTATTGCCTTCTTCCATCTGTTTACATAAATCTTGTGATAAGGCATAGTTTTTCATCGTCCAATATCCGACAAAGCTATAAAGTATTATTAAGACGATGATCATGGCCGTTGACAGTACTCTCTTAAAGACTTTTGTCGGTCTGCACATTGTGTATAGTCGGACAAGAAGAATCATTGAAGTCAGCTCCACAATGTAAGCACAGCGTATTCGGGGAAGTCCTGTCGCATAGACAATGCCTATACCAAAGAGTAAAACTAAAAGCCACTGTACGTTCTCACGGAAGAAATTGAAGATTGCTTTCTTGTCGAGAAACAGAACAATTAGACAGCATACAATAAGTGCATACAATAGATGAAGGTCATCCATGATGTTATTTCCTGTCTCAAATTTCTTCTTCAGCACGGTGATGACATCGGATCCGTTGTCGTCTATAAATGCCTTGTAAATAGTAAACGACAGACAGATGATCGCACCTACGAGAAAACACAAGAGCATACCTGCATATTCTTTCTTTCGTATTTTTCTCCACTTGGGAAGAGCTGCCAGTATGAAACCTAAGGCAATAGGGATGGTGATACCTTCGTGGGTCCATCCGACAAAGAAGGCAAACAACAATACACCCCAAGATCTTTTGGATATCTCATTCTCTTTTCTCTTCTCCAATAGCAGGAGGAAGATGAGTACAAATACCGATGACCATAGGTAGTTCAAACAGCCTATCATCCACAAAAAAAACTGATTGAATTGTGGTATGGCTGAAATCAGGAAAACAGTAAGAACTGATGAATGGAATTCAATCTTGCCTGTGGAGTATCGTACGATCAAAAGGATATAGGCTAAGAAGAAGAAGGGATTGAAGATGTTGAACAACCATTTCCCGCCTACCATTAACAATGCTTGTGCTATGGTGTGGACAGGTGTACGACCGTTCTCATATAAGATATGGTCAGTCTGTGAAACGATGAGGTCGTTAAATGTCTTCACCTC
>JAEEGL012735007.1_pt1 | contig 11580 bp, 7 predicted proteins | sample 9134231 | NCBI WGS metagenome assembly JAEEGL01 (sample SAMN16246548, study PRJNA631951) | gut metagenome | biome: gut microbiome; feature: rumen; material: fiber-attached | host: Bos | place: Iran: Karaj | collected 2018-10 | reverse complement strand
TGATTTGGCTTTGGAAGGCAGGCTGGACACGACCACTGCGCCGGAGCTGGATATGACGATAAAAAGCGCGCTGGGCAGCATTACGGACCTGACACTGGACCTGGAAAAGCTGGAGTATCTGTCTTCTGCGGGTCTGCGGGTCCTGTTTGCCGCTCAGAAGGCGATGAACAAGCAGGGCACCATGACCGTAAAAAATGTCAACGAGTATATCATGGAAATTTTCAAAATCACCGGTTTTTTGGAGATTTTGACCATCGTATAAGGAGGCACGATCATGAATGAGCTGACCATTGAAGCTGTAGTGGAAAACATTGCGACGGTAACAGAGTTCGTCAACGGGCAGCTGGAGGCCTACAATTGTCCCCCGAAGGCGAAAATGCAGATCGATATAGCCATTGACGAGCTTTTCGGCAATATCGCGCAGTTCGCATACGATCCGGAGATCGGTCCGGCCACCGTCCGGGTGGAGGTGGAGGAAGACCCTTTGACGGTGCTCGTCACCTTCATCGACCACGGCAGACCCTACGACCCCCTCTCCGGCAAGGACCCGGACGTGATGTGTCCGACAGAGGAGCGGGATCTCAGCGGCTTGGGTGTGTTCCTGGTCAAGAAGACGATGGATGAGATCAGTTACGAATACAGAAACGGACAGAACATCCTGCGGATCTGCAAGACCATGCAGGAAGTAGAAAAATAATAAAATTTGCGTAGCAAATGAAGGAGGAGTCCTAACATGAAACAGAGGTGCAAACGGCTTCTGGCCATCCTGCTGGCCCTGGCCCTGCTTCTGAGCGTGTCCCCGGCGGTCTTCGCCGAAAATCCGGAAGACGAGGTCGGGACCGGCGATCGGGAGATCGTTAACGACAGCACAGAATGGATCAAGGAGAACGACCTGGAGAACGTCTACGTCAAGTTCATGCCTGCCAGCATCACCCTGGAGGAAACTGAGAGCCTTCCCGTCGAAGCCATCATCACCGGTAACGACGGCACGCTGTCCTACAGCTGGCAGTCCGACGACACGTCTGTGGCCTCGGTTTCCGGCAGCGGCGCCGGTGCCACTATCCGGGCCAACAGCGCCGGCAGCACCTCGATCAAGCTGACGGTTACCAGAAGCTCGGACGGCGACACCAGCTCGGCCACACTGAAGGTCACGGTCAAAGCCGCCGAGACGCCGGTGAAGGCCGTGATCGACGGAGATAAAACGCTGTCCATGACCGCCGGCAGCAACCAGGGCGTTTCCGTCACCGCCTCCGGCGGCAGCGGCAGCTATACCTATAACTGGGAGGGCAGCGACAACGTTGGCGTGGATAACACCGGCAGAGACAGCAGCACGATCTACGCACGCTTTGCCGGCACAGGGCACGTTACGCTGACGGTTTCAGACACTGAAAATCCCGCTAACTATACCGTGGTGACCTGGACCGTGACGGTGACAGAGAGTAAAAGCATCACACCTCTTACGGCGAAACTGGACAAGAGCCAGTTGACGCTCTCCACCGGAGAGAGCGCGACCCTGACGCTCACCGCTTCCGGCGGCAGCGGCGACCCGAACAACTATGCGTACTACTGGGGCAGCGACAACACGGGCATCGCCACGGTCAGCGGCACCGGCAGCCAGGTGACAGTCACCGCGGCGGACAGCATTGCCGCCGGCGGCAGGACCGCTCAGATCAGCGCCGTTGTAGTGGATACCTCCACCAACACCACCAGTGAGACCGCATACTGTTTGGTAACGGTAAAGAGCAGCGAGACTACGTATAACACCTCTGCCTCCGCCACAGTCGGCTCCAATCTGGGGCTCAACATGATCGCCCAGAGCATCGCCAATGAATATGCCAGTAAGATGGGCGTCAGTCTGCCCCTGTCTGCCAGCGTCCATCTGGATTCGCCCAGCGGCACACAGGGTGTGATCTGCCTCCAGGACGGTACGCAGGTCAAATCGAATGTCAACTATTCCCTTGCCACGATGCAGGATATGTACTTCAAGCCCACGGCCGGCGGCACGTTTGCCACGAAATATACGATCACTGACGGGGGCAACATCATTTCCGGCACCATTTCCATCTCTGTCTCCGGCGGCGCCAGCATCACCAACGTCACCGTGACGCCCACGACGCTGACGCTGGAGTGCTATTCCAGCCATGTCCTTTCCCTCAGCGTCACACCCTCCAACGCGGCGTATACCGTGACCTGGTCTTCCAATGATACAAAGCTGGTCAACGTCAACGGCAACGGAAGTACCGCGACTGTCACCAGCCAGGGGCGCACCGGCAAAACCACCGTCGTCGCCACTGTTACGGACAGCAACGGCAATACCATTACAAAGAACATTTCCGTGACAGTCTACACCTGGGACGGCGATGGCAGCGGTGACGCTCACCACCGGGTCTATAGTCCCAATCTGACCGTCACCATCGGATCAGACTACTACGGCACCAGTATTTCCGACAACCTGGCCAAGCAGTGGCGCAACTTCTTCGGCGTCACCCTGGGAAACAATGCCAGCGTGCGGTTTACCTCCCTCGGCACGACCCGGTACGGGATGATCCATCTCAGCAACGGTACCAACATCAAGGCCAATACGTATTACACGTTCAACGATCTGATCAATATGTATTTCGAGCCCTATGCCGTAGGGAGCTTTTCCATACCGTATGTCATAGAGTATAAGGGGGATATGCTTGGCGGCAACATCCAGATCCAGATTCGGGCTACCAGTCTGGATGTCACGATTAACCCGGCCAATGTGAATATAACCCCGTATTCCAGTCAATACATCAGGCTGAACGTCAATCCCGGCAACGCCTACTACAGGGTGGCCTGGTCTACCAGCAACTCCAGTGTCGCCACGGTCCGCGGCGACGGCGCCGGTGCGACTATTACCGCCGCCGGGAAAACAGGTACTGCCACGATCACGGCCACGATCACCGACGCGAGCCATACCACGATCTATCGCAGCTGTACGGTAAAGGTGTCCAACGGCACCTCCACCGACTATAATCCCACGGTCTACACCACCCTGGGCGTCAATTATACCGGTACCGGGACGGCGGACGCCATAGCCGCGCAGTTCCGAAGTCTGTACAATACGAACCTGGACGCGAACAAGGCGAACATCCGGTTCAGCTCGACAGGCAACAACAACGTGGGCGTTCTGCATCTGTCCAACGGCACCGCCGTCAAGGCGAATCTCGACTACAGCTTTGCGCAGTACGCCGCCATGTATCTTGAGCCGGTGTCCTCCGGGACCTTCCGGATCCCCTATACGCTGACTTACAACGGCAAGATCCTTTCCGGCACGGCCGGCTGCGTTGTCAACAGCGGCGGCGTCAACTGCACGCTGACCCTGCCCGACACCCTGCCCTGTGTTTTCAGTAAATCCCTCGTCGGCGGTACCGGCGGCGTCCAGCTCAGCAATACGATCACCAATGCCGTAGGCAGCTCCTGGACGTATGTCCGCTTTACCAGCGCCTCCGGTACAGTGGGCAATCTGTACCAGAATGACAAATGCGCTGCGCTGAACAGCGGGACCAACATCACGGCTCAGGCCATGAACCAGCTGTACTTCGTGCCCAATCGGCCCGGCACCTTCACCGCTGCCTTTACGGTATACAACAACAGCGGAAAGCTTGCCGACGGTACCCTGAAGATCGTCGTTCCGGGCAGTGCCTCCGGCACCTTTACCGACGTGCCCGCCGGGGCCTACTATGCCGACGCCGTGACCTGGGCTATCCAGAGAGAGGTCACTACCGGCACCAGCCCCACGACCTTCTCTCCCGCCAATACCGTGACGCGTGCCCAGGCCGTGACCTTCCTGTGGCGCGCCATGGGCCGTCCCAACGCAACAGGCGTCAATCCGTTCACGGACGTGGCCCCCGACGAATACTACACCCAGGCGGTCCTCTGGGCCGTGCAGCAGGGGATCACGGCGGGTACCTCTGAGACGACCTTCTCGCCTGAAGCGACCCTGACTCAGGATCAGATGCTGACCTTCCTGTGTCGCGCCAGCGGCGCCAACGCAGGCGGAGAAAACTGGTCTGAGCTGGCGGTGAGCTGGGCGGCTGGGAATGGCCTGTTTGTGGGGCTGCCCGGCGCCGTCACCCCCAAGGGAAGCTGCCCGCGCTCCGACGTGGTCTATTACCTCTGGAAGGACTTCAACTGATCCGAGAGAGCATTCAAAAACCGGTCTATTCCCTCTTATCTGCGCAAAAGCCCTGTAACCCTTGCGGTTACAGGGCTTTTTTGTGCCGGGGAAGTGAGGATCTGCGCGCCCGGCGGGAAATCCCCGCCCTTTGCCGTCCCTTCGGACAGATTTCACGGGAAAAGTCTGCTTTTTTCTTGTCCGCCGCTCCGCGGCATGGTATAATATCCGCAGAGCGGGTATTATACTTCGATTTAAGCCGTTTTTCTCGCCGCTGAGGCGGCAACCGAAAAACATGACACATGATACCATGTCCGCTCCGCGGCATGGCATCATAAAGAATCGTAAAGCAAAACAGACGGACCGCCTGCGCCCGGGCGGACGGCAGGGGACTGCCGACGATCTCCGGACGCCGGAAGAGAAAAAGGAGGTCAACGCCATGACCATCACCAAGACAGTCCGCGACAATACCCTGACCGTCGCCCTGGAGGGGCGGCTGGACACCGTCACCACGCCGGAACTGGATGCGGAGCTGAAAAACTCCCTGGACGGGGTGGAGACGCTGATCTTCGACCTGGAAAAGCTGAAGTACATGTCCTCCGCGGGCCTGCGGGTGCTGCTTCTGACCCAGAAGCGGATGATGAAGCAGGGACAGATGAAGATCATCCATGTGGGAGAGACCATCATGGAGATTTTTGAAGTCACGGGGTTTTCCGGGTTTTTGACCATTGAATAACGGAGGCGCACTATGCCGAGAAAACATATCAAAAGTATCAGAGAGATGACCAGATGGGAGCGATCCCGCAATTCCATGGCGGGCCGCTCCTTCCGGGTCACCATGATGGGACAGGTCATTCTGGGCATCGTGGCCCTGGTCATCGGGATGGGGCTGTACAGCCATGCTCTGATGGGCCAGTGCATCAGCGAGGCATTCACTCTTGCCCGGAGTTCCGCGTCGATCATCAGTGACGCCATGGAGCCGGAGAAGCTGGCCGGAGCGGTCATGACCCGCTATCATAGCTTGACCCCGGAGGAGCTGGAGGCCGTGGGCACCGATGCGTACAGAGTCCACTTCTCTTACCTTGAGAACCGGGAGGATTATCAGTTCCTGATGGCCGTTCTGCAGGAGTTCTATCGCTCCAGCGACGTGGACGACATCTATGTGGCCATGTATGACCGGGATACCTCCGCCGTGGTCTATATCGCCGATCCGGCAGAAGCGGAGGAGACCGGCTGCTCCCTGGGCGACTGGGACAGAGTGTCGCCAAAAGAAGTGGAGAAGTTTCTCACCTGGGACGGCGAGGGCAGGGTCTACAACGTTTCAAATACCCAGCGGTACGGCTGGCTGTGTACCACCGGTATGCCGCTGACCGATGCCGATGGCGAGATCGTCTGTTTCGTGATGGCCGACGTCGCCATGAGCAGCGTGATCCGCGAGCTGGCCATTTTTCTGGTGCAGTACGTCATCGCGCTGTTCGTCGTGATCCTCCTGTTGGCCAGCATCCTCACCGGCCGCATGAAGAAGACCCTGGTGCAGCCTATCAACGACATCGCCGAGGCCGCCCAGAGCTACGCCCGGGACAAGAAAGCGGGCGTGTCCGGCACGGAACACTTCTCCTCGCTGAACATCCGCACCGGCGATGAGATCGAGAACCTGAGCCTGATCATGGCGGACATGGAACGGGACCTCACGGACGTTGAGGCGAATCTGACCCAGATTACCGCCGAGAAGGAGCGTATCGGCACGGAGCTGGAGCTGGCCACCCGCATCCAGACGAATATGCTGCCCAGTATCTTCCCCGCCTTCCCGGAGCGGACGGACTTTGACATCTACGCCTCCATGACCCCGGCCAAGGAGGTGGGCGGCGACTTCTACGATTTCTTCCTCATCGACGACGACCACCTGGCGCTTGTCATGGCTGACGTCAGCGGAAAGGGCGTCCCGGCGGCGCTGTTCATGATGGCGTCCGAGATCCTTGTGAAGAACTATGCCATGACAGGCCGCAGCCCCGCCGAAGTCCTCAATGCGGTGAACACCCAGATCTGCGCCAACAACCATGAGGATATGTTCGTTACTGTCTGGCTCGGCATCCTGGATATCACCACAGGTAAACTCATCGCCGCCAATGCCGGCCACGAGTACCCGGTGATAAAACAGCCGGAGGGCAGCTTTGAACTGATCAAAGACAAACATGGCTTCGTCATCGGCGGTCTGGCAGAGGCCCGGTATAAAGAGTACGAGCTGCAAATGGCCCCCGGCGCCAAGCTGTTCCTCTACACCGACGGCGTGGCGGAGGCCACCAACGCGTCGGAGGAGCTTCTCGGCACCCAGCGGATGCTCGAAGCGCTCCGCAGCGCCGAGGACAAGAGCCCCAAGGAGATCCTGCGAGTGGTGGACGCCGCCGTCACGGCCTTTGTCGGCGATGAGCCGCAGTTTGACGACCTTACCATGCTGTGCATCCACTATATCGGGAAAAATGCAACAGAGGGGGGAACATCCGTGAAAGAAATGACCGTAGAAGCAACGGTGGAGAACATCGAGGCCGTTACGGATTTCATAAACGCCGAGCTGGAGGCCATGGACTGTCCCCTGAAAGCGCAGATGCAGATCGATGTGGCCATCGACGAGCTGTTCGGCAATATTGCTCACTACGCCTATCAGCCGGGCACCGGGCCAGCCACCGTGCGGGTGGAGGAGGAGCGGGACCCGTCGGCGGTGATCATTACCTTCATCGACAGCGGTGTGCCCTATGATCCTCTCACCACGAAGGAACCGGACGTCACACTCTCCGCAGAGGAGCGGGAGATCGGCGGCCTGGGCGTATTCCTGGTGAAGAAGACCATGGATGACGTCAGCTATGAGTACAAAGACGGGCAGAACATCCTGCGCATCAAAAAGATTCTGTGAGGCAGCTACCATGACAGTATTCGAAAAGGCGATCCGCTTTGCCGTGGAGGCCCACAGCGGCGTGACACGGAAGCGGGAGAGCACGCCGTATATCCTCCACCCCATGGAGGCGGCGGTCATCGTCGGTACCTTGACCAGCGACAGCGAGGTGCTGGCGGCGGCGGTGCTCCATGACACCGTGGAGGATACGGGAGTGAGCATTGAGGAGCTCGAGGTCCGGTTCGGCCCTCGGGTGGCGGCCCTGGTGGCCTCCGAGACGGAGAACAAATACCCGGGGCAGCCCAAAAGCGAAACTTGGCGCACTCGGAAGGAGGAGGCCCTGGCGGAGCTGGCGGCAGCCGAAGACCCCGGTGTCAAGCTCCTCTGGCTGGGGGATAAGCTGTCCAATATTCGCTCCCTCTATCGGGGCTGGAAAATCAGCGGAGATGCGATCTGGAAAACATTCAACCAAAGAGATCCCACCCAACAGGCGTGGTATTACCGCTCCGTTACTGCCGCGCTCATTGAACTGAAGGGCTATGAGGCATGGCAGGAGCTCAATGAACTGGTGGAGACTGTATTCGAAGGAGTAGACTGAAATGAACAATGTGATGTACAAAACACAGGACGGCACCCTGACCGTTGAACTGCAGGGCCATATCGACTCGGCCAACGCAGCGGAAGTGGAAAAGGAGATCGGCGCCATCCGGGAGCAAAACCCCGCCGACGCGCTGATCCTCGACTGTGAGAAGCTGAATTACATCTCCAGCGCCGGCCTGCGGATTATCCTGCGTCTGAAGAAAGAGGCGGCGAACGTCTCGATGGTGAACGTATCCCCGGAGGTGTACGAGATCTTCGACATGACCGGCTTCACCGAGATGATGGAGATCCGCAAGGCCTACCGGATGATTTCCGTGGAGGGCTGCGAGGTCATCGGCCAGGGTGCCAACGGCAAGGTCTACCGCATCGACCCGGACACCATCGTCAAGGTCTACCTGAACCCCGACGCGCTGCCGGAGATCCACCGGGAGCGGGAGCTGGCCCGGGCGGCCTTCGTGCTGGGCATCCCCACGGCGATCCCCTACGACGTGGTGCGCATCGCCGGCGGCGGCTACGGCACCGTGTTCGAGCTGCTCAATGCCACCAGCTTTGCCAAGCTGCTGATCCGGGAGGAGAAGAGCCTGGACGAGGTGGCCAAAATGAGCGTCGACCTGCTCAAGCTGATCCACTCCACGGTGATCAAGCCCGGCACCATGCCGGATATGAAAGCCGTGGCGCTGAACTGGGCGGAATTTCTGGCGGACTACCTGCCCGCGGACCAGTATGAGAAGCTTCACAGCCTCATCGCCGCCGTGCCGGACGACCAGCACATGATGCACGGTGACTACCACATCAAGAACGTCATGCTCCAGAACGGGGAGACGCTGCTCATCGACATGGACACCCTCTGCCACGGGCATCCTGTCTTCGAACTGGCCAGCATGTTCAACGCCTATCGCGGCTACGGCGAGACGGACCACGCCATCGTGGAGGACTTTCTGGGTATCTCTTACGAGACCGCCGGGGAATTCTGGGATAAGTCCCTGCGCCTGTATCTGGACGGCGCCGACGAGGATACCGTCCGGGCCGTGGAGGACAAGGCCAAAGTGGTGGGCTACACCCGCATCATGCGCTGGACCATCCGCAGGAACGGCCTGAACACCGAGGCCGGACGGAAGGTCGTCGAAAACTGTCGGGTCAACCTGGCGGACCTGCTGGGCAGGGTGGACACTCTGACCTTTTGAGGGACCGCGGGCAAAGTCCCGGTATAGAGAACAAAAAAGTGACTGCGCTTTTGCGCAGTCACTTTTTTGTTGATCCGATCAGCCCTGTTCCCGGGCTTGATTCTGTATCAGTCTGCGGTAGGCCTCACAGGATGTCAGCAGCTCTTGATGGGTGCCTGCGGCGGCGACCCGGCCGTGATCCAGCATGACGATCCGGTCCGCCGCCACGATGGTGGAGAGCCTGTGGGCGATCATCAGCACGGTCCGGTCCCGCAGCTGGGTGCGCAGGGTCTCCTGGATGTACCGCTCGTTGTCCGCGTCCAGATTGGACACCGCCTCGTCGAAGATGACGATGGGGGCGTCCCGGAGCAGGGCCCGGGCAATGGCGATGCGCTGCCGCTGGCCGCCGGAGAGCCGGAAGCCCCGCTCGCCGGTGACGGTGTCGTAGCCCTGGGGCAGAGCGTCGATGAAGTCCGCGGCGTTGGCCTTCCGGGCCGCCGCCTCGATCTCCTCCTCCGAGGCGTCCATGCGCCCGATGCGGACGTTGTCCCGGACGCTGGCGTGGAACAGATACGTCTCCTGGGGCACGGCGGCCACCATGTTCCGCAGGGCCTCCATGGAATAGTCCCGGATGTCCCTGCCATTGATGGCCACGGCGCCGCCGTCCACATCCCAGTACCGGAGCAGGAGATTGGCGCAGGTGCTCTTGCCGGCGCCGGTGTGGCCCACCAGCACCACGGTCTCCCGGGGCTCGATGGTAAAGCTCACGTCCCGGAGCACGTCGCCCTCCTCCCGGCTGTAGGCGAAGCTGACGTTTCGGAATTCCACCCGGCAGGGACCGCTGGCGCAGGCTTCTCTGCCCGTATCCTTCACCGCCGGTTCTGTGTGGAGCATATCCTGGATCCGATTGGAGGCAGCAAAGACGACACCCAGCTCCTGGGCCACGGTGGTCAGCTCCGTCACAGGTCCCAGAATGACCGTGGAGAGCATGACGGTGACGGGATACATAGCGAAGGGGAGGGAGCCCCGGACCACGAAGGCGGCGCAGACGGCCATCACCGCGGCGGTGAACAGGCCGCTGACGGCGTGGGTCAGCATACTCTCGGTGCCCTTGATCTTTCCGTACTGCTGCTGCGTCCGGTACAGGGTCTGCATCTTATCCTGCAGGCGGGACCGGAAGCGGTCCTCGCTGCACAGAGTGACGGTCTCCCGAAGCCCCTGGATGTTTTCCACCATGGCGGCGTTGCACTCGGCCAGCGCGCTCCGGACCTCCGTGCCCTGGCGGTTCGCCCGGCGCTTCATGGCCCAGGGGATCCCCGCCAGCAGGATCGCCGCGGCCAGCATCAGGATCGCCAGGGCGGGACTGATGGTGAGCAGAACGATGAGGATGACCACCGTGATCACGAAGGCCACCAGAAAGCTGCTGAAGGTGTGGGCCAGAAACAGCTCCAGGATCTCCACGTCCGCCACAAGGGCCTGTCCCAGCTGGCCGGTCCGCCGGCGCATGGTATAGGCCGGGGCGATCCTGCACAGGACGTTATACAGGTCGATGCGGAAGTTGCGGATTACCCGGAAAGCCACGTCGTGGGCAAAGTACATCTCCCCGAAGTAGCACAGGGCCCGGACGAGGATGCAGACGATCAGTCCGACGATGCAGGCGGCGGCGCGGCCGGCGAGCTCGCCGTCCAGAGCCAGACCCACCAGATAGGCCGTCAGCGCGGCGGCGCCGATGACGGCTCCCTGCTTGAGCAGGGCGGAGATGATAGCCAGGGTCATCTCGCCGCTGTAGGGGCGGATGGAGCGGGAGAGGTTGCGCACGTTGTGATGGTTCTCGCTCATCGGCTCACCTCCTCCTGTGCCCGGATCAGGGCGCGGTAGACGCCGTCCCGGGCCAGCAGGTCCTCATGGGTACCCTGCTCCGCCACCCGGCCGTCCTCGATGACGATGATATTGTCGGCGTTACGGACGGTGGACAGCCGGTGGGCCACGATGACGGTGGTGCGCTGCTCCGTCAGCCGGGCCAGAGACTTCTGGATCAGCGCCTCGCTCTCGGCGTCCACGCTGGAGGTGGCCTCGTCCAGCAGAAGGATCGGCGCCTTTTTCAAAATCGCCCGGGCGATGGAGATGCGCTGCCGCTCGCCGCCGGAGAGAGTGACGCCCCGCTCGCCCACCACCGTATCGTAGCCCTGAGGCATACGCCGGATGAACTCGTGGGCGTGGGCGGCCTTTGCCGCGGCCACCACCTCCTCGTCGGAGGCCTCCGGCGCCGCCATGCGGATGTTCTCCGCGATGGTGCCGTAAAACAGATAGGTATCCTGGAACACCACGGCGATCTGCCGCCGGAGCCGGGTGAGTTCGAAGTCCCGGATGTTCCGGCCGTCGATGGTGACTTCGCCTGACGACACGTCATAGAAGCGGAGGATGAGATTGAGCAGTGTGGACTTGCCGGAGCCGGAATGGCCCACGATGGCGGTGGTACTGCCCGCCGGAACGGACAGCGTCACGTCGTGAAGGACCTCCTCACGGCCGGGGTAGGCAAAGCAGGCGTCCTTGAAGCCGATAGAGGGCAGCTTCCCGCAGTCGGGGACCGGAGCGGCCTCGTCGGGGTCCCGGACAGGGGGCACGGTCTCGATGAGCTCAAACAGCTCCCTGGCCACGGAGATGCCCAGAAAGCTGGCGTGCCAGTGGCGGTTGAGCTCCAGCATGGGCCGTGCGCACTCCACCGTCAGGAACAGGAACGCGGTGACAGCGGCGGCGGGGGCCAGCCCCGCCCTCAAAAGGCTCCTGAC
>JAEEGL012696906.1_pt1 | contig 11580 bp, 8 predicted proteins | sample 9134231 | NCBI WGS metagenome assembly JAEEGL01 (sample SAMN16246548, study PRJNA631951) | gut metagenome | biome: gut microbiome; feature: rumen; material: fiber-attached | host: Bos | place: Iran: Karaj | collected 2018-10 | reverse complement strand
AGTGATTGTTTACAATCACGAAAGCGAGCGTAACTTCGAATCATTCTTCTTTTATCAGAATCCTTCTAAGCTTGTCTCAATTGTTATTTCGAAATCCATTCATATAATTGCTCATCTTGTTATTTTTGAAAGCATCTGTAATCCAAATTTCAAATGTATACGATTTTTGAAACGTAAACTACAGCAGTTTTCAGAATAACTCTAAGAGCATTTAAGCAAATGGTTTTCACTAAAACATTTGCTTAATGCGATAGAGGATTCTGAAAACTGCGTATGCCCGTTTCAAAATGTATACTTTCTCTTACTGCTCCTCACCAAGAACAAATACCTTGTAATACATCTCCAGCGCCTCTAAGAGTTCTTTCTTTTCTGACTGAATTTGTTTGATCTTCAATGCACTGCCTATTTCATCATAAAGCAAATCCCCCTCGTCGTACTCAGTAACCAGATTAAGAGTTCCGTCTTCTGCATACTGAAGCATTAAAATACCTCCTACTTCTTCCGTAAAAAGTACACACATAATCTGCAATTCCTGTTTTATTCCTTCCGGTAAATTTGCAAAATTATCATTTATATAAAATTTCTGTTCATATGCGCTTGCCGCACACAATACATTTTCCTCATTAAACATATTATACGTATCCTCCGCTTTCTTATATTTTCATCTGCGCATTTCTGCATAAATTTATTTTCATATAATTTCATTTTCAAATTTATCTCTAGTCACGTTTTCTCCCTATGATATATAAACACATAAAACAGGTCATTGCAACCTTTTATGTATCACAATGACCTGTTTCTTTATAATTCATTATTCAATTATCTGCTTCGTTTTTATAATTATTTAAGAACTTCCTGAATAGCTTTTACTGAACCTGCAAGTCCCTGAATCTCTGAAGGAATGATAATCTTTGTAGCCTTGCCGTCAGCTGCTGCTGCAAATGCTTCAAGACTCTTGAGTGCAAGTACTGACTGATCTGCGCCTGCTTCCTTGATAGCTCTGATACCATCAGCTGTAGCCTGCTGCACTTTGAGAATAGCTTCAGCTTCACCTTCTGCTTCTCTGATTCTCTTCTGCTTCTCAGCTTCAGCTCTAAGAATTGCTGATTCCTTTTCAGCTTCAGCACTAAGAATCATTGATGCCTTTTCACCTTCTGCAATAAGGATTGCTGATTTCTTCTCACCTTCTGCTTTAAGGATTGCTTCTCTACGTTCACGTTCTGCTTTCATCTGTTTCTCCATTGCATCCTGAATAGCTGCAGGAGGAATGATGTTCTTAAGCTCAACTCTGTTTACTTTAATTCCCCATGGGTCTGTTGCAATATCAAGTGACTCTCTCATCTTGCTGTTGATAACTTCTCTTGATGTAAGTGTCTCATCAAGTTCCAAATCACCGATGATATTTCTCAGTGTTGTGGCTGTAAGATTTTCAATAGCCATAATTGGATTTTCAACACCATAGCAGAATAACTTAGGGTCTGTAATCTGGAAGAATACAACTGTATCTATCTTCATTGTTACATTATCCTTTGTGATAACCGGCTGTGGTGGGAAGTCAACAACCTGCTCTTTTAAGTTGACTTTTCTTGCAACTGCATCAACAAAAGGAACTAAGAAATGAAGTCCTGCTGACCATGTTGTCTTATATGTTCCGATTCTCTCAATAACATATGAATGAGCCTGTGGTACTACTTTGATGCAACTAGCCACAATAATTAATAAAAGTACTAAAATGGTAATGATAACTGGCATAATAACCCTCCTAATAAAAAAATTATTTATAAATATTTATTTAATAATAATCTCAACAATCTCTTTTTCGTATATAGCTTATTTCTTAATATTTAAACCAGAAAACTATATCCTTAATTAAAGACATTATTAAATTATTATTTTTCAATTGAAACAATAGCCTTTACTCCCTCGATTCTAACTACTTTGACTATAGTATCTTTCTCAATAGTCACGCTGTCATCTTCAGTTCTGGCTGTCCACTCAAGACCATCAATAAATACGGTTCCTGTTCCCTCTATATTGTTGATAGTCTCTGTTACTTTTCCTGTCTTTCCTGCGACTGCCTCTACATTTGTCTTTTCTACATCTTTGTTTACAAAACGTAATGCAAATGGTCTTACAAGTAACATTGATGCAGCGGATACTACAACAAATAATATAAGCTGTACCCACGTATTAGCTCCAAGCATACAAGCTATAAGTGCCACCAATGCTCCAAACGCAAACCATATAGATGCGAGCCCGATTGTAATTAACTCAACACCTAAAAATGCAATAAAAGCAATCAACCATGTGAATTGACTCATATACAACACCCCTCTTTCTTATAGGCTTCCTATTGCTAATATTTTACCACTTTAGATTTTTATTTACAACAAAATACATTGCATAATAAGCCATATTTTTACTGCTACAAAAGCAAATTATAGTATTCTATTTTTCTCAGCGATTTCACGGTTCCAAATAAACATAAAAAAACAAAGGCAAATCGTTTTATAACTCTCTGCCTTTGTTTCTTTATTTCCTTATTAATAATCTTAAATCTTTCTTTTTATTATTTCATTTGCCCATTAGCATTCGAAAAAATCAGACTTTTTTGATTCTAGTAAAATACCTGATGGTCAATTACTCTATGTGACTTTTTGCTACCACTACTTACACAATCAGTTCTTCCAAAGAATAGATATCCCGGAACATTGTTTGAACCTGCGAGGGCATCTGCCGCAGCCTTCTTAGATCCTGCATCCGGTCCGTTAGCAATCTTCTTTGCAAGAGAGCCATTGGATGCCGGTGTAAACTGGAACGGCTGATAAACAACTCCGCTGATGCTTGATGGATATGCCCCTGAACGAACTCTGTTAAGAACTACGTTAGCAACAGCAAGCTTTGCTTCGTATGACTCTCCACCTGCCTCACATGAAACTATACATGCAAGGAGATATTGATCATCTGCATTAGCCGGTGTAGCTTTGTTCTGTACTGTCACATTATTTGATGACTGACTGTTTGAAGTTGTGCTGTTTGAAGTTACACTGTTTGAAGTTGTGTTCTGACTTGTTGGACCACTGTTTGCAGCAGCCTCATTTGCAGCAGCTTCTTTTCTTGCTTTCTCAGCTTCAGCTAACTGTTCTGCTTCTATCTCTTCAACACTCTTGGCATCTGTAACTATCTGATCAAGTTTAACCAAATCCTTGCTGATATATCCTGTCTTGCCATCAAAAATAACTTTAACCCATTTGTCGTATACTTTTGTACACTTTAATGTTTCGCCTTTAGCTATCATACCAAGTACTTCACAGTCCGTGTTTCTCTCTGCTCTCACTTTTACTGTATCACCCTCAATGATAGCTGTATAACCATTTTCTTTTAATGCCTTTTTAGCTTTGTCACCTATGAGAATATACCCTGTTGCAACATAACCTTTTACATTTCCTGATTTAACTTTGGTCCACTCAGTACCATATTCTAATACTTTTCCACCATTGCCTTCAGTAAGAATTCCTACTACTTCAGAATTAGCATCAGCTTTGTGTCTGATGTTCAAATTACTGGAAGTATTCATAACAAAAATACCTTTGTATTTTGAAAGATCTTCCTTTGTTTCTTGAACAGTTGTACTCTCTTCCACTGCTGCCTTAGTTGCATCAACTGATGTATTAGTTGCAATCTGACCAGCAGCCTGAACCTTGTCTCTTTTTTCTATTTTCTGTTCTGTATTTTTTTCTTTTTGTTTTTCTGTTTCTCTGGCTGCAGCAACTTTAACCGAATCTACACTCATAACGTTTACGACGTAACTCTCAGTTTCGTCTGTCGTTCTGTATTCTGTCTTATCCTTTGTCAAAGATGTTGCCGCAAAAGTGACAATGAGAACAGTAGCAAATACTGAACCATAAACCACTTCGTTCATGTGTCTTTTTATTTTGTTTCTTCTAAGAATACTCATAAATAATTACTCCCCGAGATGTTAATACACTCTCATGTTTCTGTCTGTTTGTAATTTCATTACCGTTTCTTAGCATAGTAGTTAATCATATCAGCGAATATTACAATAATATTACTTAATTCTTTAAAATTTTAACAAATATTTGTAAATATGTCAAAATAAATCGCGTTATTTTTTATAAAAAGCCATGCATTTCTTGTGCATAATATACAATACCAGTTATTTTTTATTGTAATATATGCACATTTATGAATATTTTTAAATTATCTCAATGGAAAAATAGGTTAATATTACTCAATTCTATAGGCTTCTTTTGTAGTTTTTTAATAAAAATTATGAGTTCTCTTGCATAAAATCTCCCTTAGTTGTAATATATTTTTAGCCTTAATTTATCGTAAACATACATGATTAAGGTAAAAAACAATATATTGAAAACTCGGTTTTACACTTATTTTTATATGCTAGACAAACCCGGAGTTCAAGGAGGATTATTATGGCAACAACAAAGAAGACAGCTGCTGCAAAACCAGTTGCAGACAAAGTTGAAACAAAAGCTGCAGTAAAGCCTGCAGAAAAGAAAGTTGAAGCTAAACCGGTTGAGAAAAAAACTGAAGCTAAAAAGGTAGAAGCTAAACCGGCTGAAACAAAGGCTGAGACAAAGAAAGCTGAAGCTAAACCAGCTGCTAAGAAAGCTGAGACAAAGGCAACAGCTAAGAAAGCTGAAACAAAAACAACAGCTAAAAAAGCTGAGAAAAAGGCTGAAACAAAGACAACAGCTAAGAAAGCTGAAACAAAGGTATTCGTACAGTTCTTCGGTAAAGAAGCTGATACAGAATCAATCGTTGAGGCTGCTAAGGCTGATTACATCGCTAACGGTGGAAAGAAAACAGGAATTAAGGATGTTAAGGTTTACATCAAGCCTGAAGAGTACACAGCTTACTATGTAATCGAAGGTCAGGAAGGAAAGATTAATTTATAATTTTTTATAATTTATGATTTATAAAAACAGCTGCTGAGTTCATCTCGAACACAGCAGCTGTTTTTTATGTAATTTATTTAACTCACAACGATACTGTTTATAAAATTTCCGGTATTACTTCTTTATAATTTTTGTCTTTGACCATTTACCATAGTTTTTCTTATTTCCTACATTGATAAATGCTCTTACTTTTACATAATACTTTTTATTTTTCTTGAGTTTTCCAATAACAAAAGTAGTATTTCTTACTTTTTTTACCACCTTCTTCTTAAATTTCCTGTCAGTTGAATATACTATCTCATATCCTGTAACACCGGTAACTTTCTTGTAAATTATTTTTGCTTTTTTCTTATTTTTCAATCTCTTTGCAGATTTAATTTTTACTTTTCCGACATTTACTTTTTGCACATCATATTCCGATACGGAAGCTTCATTCGGTACAAGCTGTTTAGTCGTCGTTGTTTCTCCTTCCCCCGATTGCGTTTCTGTATCTGATGGTGACACAATATCTGATTGTGTTTCTGTATCCGATGGTGACTCAACTGCTGACTGTGTTTCTTTTCCTGACGTCGACTCATTATCTGATGTGGCTGTTGTTGCAAACACAGTTGTTGTTGCTTCTGACGTTGTGGCTACAGTTGTCGGTGCTACCGTTGTTGGCGCTACTGTTGTTGGTTCTTCTGTTGTTGGCGCTACTGTTGTTGGTTCTTCTGTTGTTGGTGCCACTGTTGTCGGTGCTACCGTTGTTGGAACTTCTGTTGTTGGCGCTACCGTTGTTGGCGCTACCGTTGTTGTTTCATTTTTGATTGTAACTTTAAGCACTACACCCGGGGTTTGTTTGTCATCCAGCACTGCTGTTATTTTTATTTCATGCTCGCCCTCTTCTTTAAATGTATATTCTGCTGTCACACTCTTACTAAATGTTCTGTAATATCTGTTATCTATATACACTTTGTATTTTTGTCCCAGTGCTATCTGTTCATCTGTCTGATTCCATGTAAACTTTACAACAAAATTATTTTGTTCCACTACAACTGCTCCAACCACTTCTATCGGTTGCGGTTCCGCTATTGTTGTCGGGGCCACTGTTGTTGGCGCTTCTGTTGTTGGTGCTTCTGTTGTTGGCGCTTCTGTTGTTGGCGCTACCGTTGTTGGGGCTACCGTTGTTGGCGCCTCTGTTGTTAGTTCTTCACCTTTAACAACAGTTATAGGAATTGATACTTTCTTTGTTACATTTGCATTATTTATATTTTTCTCACTCTTTAATGTAACAGTTATTGTATTTGTTCCCTCTTTCAAACCTGTTACCGACAATTCAATTCCACCATCCTGATTAAGAATGTAATCTGTTATTCCGCTTTTACTCTGTGTTACCGTAGCTGTCTGAATTCTACAATCCACAGGAACATATGATATTGTTATCTTCTCTGTATCTCCAACTTTGATCGTTGTAATTCCGGAATAGGTTACAATTTCCAAAACAGATGTTACCGCATATACTGTTGCTGTAGCGGATGTAACAAGTGTATCTCCGTTATATGCCGAACATGTAATAGTCACACTGCCTCCACCGGCAGGCAGTTTTACAACGCTTACATTTCCATAATCATCCACTGTCGCTATAGAGGTGTCACTGGATGTAAACTTAATTCTGTTGTCCGTTATTTTTTTATAATTCTGAGCAGTCGCTTCGGTAATCATATTAATGTCTGCTGTAGCTGATGAATAAAACTCATTCTTCATTGACACAAATACGCTCTGTGTCGTTCCCTCTTTTATATATGCATTCTTGAGTGTAATTCCACTGCTCTTATTTACATTTGCTTTTACCTCAATGTTGATTGTGATTCCATCCCTCTCCTTTGTTCCAAAAGACGGATAGATTGTCATTTTGTATTTTCCCTTTTTGGTTGCTTTAAATGCAACCTTCTTTGATGATGATGTTACTGTAGTTGTTACAGCCGATGTATCATTACATTCACACGTAATTTCATTTCCTGCATAATCTTCAGTGTAATCATAAGTAAATGTTGTTGATGTTGCTCCGTTCAGAATAATGTTCGAATTATTTGCATATTCATTTCCGCTACTGTCTTTCAGATACGCTTTCATTCCTGTCTTTGCAACATTAAACACATTATTTGAATATTTTGACGAAGCAACTGCCTGAGCTTTTATTGATGTTTTTCCTCCTGCGATGCCAAGGATTTCAACTGCATAAGTTCCATCTTCTAAAAGTCTGACTTTTCCAACCGACGCTATAGTCTCATCCGATGATGTAAATGTAAGTGCATCAGGATATGATTTTGCATCCTCAGCGTAAGTTGACGAATAACTGATTGTAGCTATATATTCTGTCTTCTCACCCTCATACAAACCAATATTGCTTTTAGAGAATGTTATTCCACTCGCAGGGGCACATATAATTACGTCAAAATACTTTTCTACGTTGCCCGCCTTTATTTTTATCTTTACAGTGCCACAACCTGTACCGCTTTTTCTTTTTATTGTTGCACTCTTTCCGCCACTTGTCACATTCAAATCAATCAGGCTGTCCGGTGTGGAACTTACTACACTCCACTCCGGTACATCCGACATTTCAATATCGTCATATGTTGCAACAAATTTCGGTGCAATAGTTTTAGTAGCTGTGGAACTGACCGACATTCTATACTGTACATTTTCATCACCTGATGTTTCATCTAATATAATATCTTTGCAGGAATTATATACAGAATCCACATAGTATGTTGTGTTGGTACTTCTGTTTACAGACAATGCATCCGTCAATTTAAATAGTAATGAAGTAGTGACATCAACCTTCCGGTTTGACGCAGAATTTCTGCACTCAAGATTTACAATCCATGCCGTAAATTTTGCATTTTCACTAACATTATGTACAGGATCAGAGCCTTTTTCCGTAAATGATTTATTTGATACTGTCGGAATAATATCTCCGTTCTCATTCCCCGCTAACTGACCACTGTCCTTGTTGAATGTGTATGTGTTATTTCCAATTTTAACTGATGAAATGAAGTTGTCTACACCCGAAACATAAGCTGCTGTACGCACATTCAAAGTTATCGGTGCACCTGCAGTTACAACATAATTATTCTTTGATTCCTTTACCACCAGTTCAGGGACTTTAGAACAATATGTATATACACCATTGTTTTCACTTACAGCATCCACGCCATCTATTTTAGTTGCTGTAGTAAACGTTCCTTCAAAAGCAGAACTGCTAATACAGCACGAATCATTTACAGTCAGTAAAGATAATCTTACATCATATGAAAATGATTTTTGCTCTATGCTTTTTAGATTGTCATTGAATTTTACATTTTCCAAAAACTGACACTCTGAAAATGTTGATGTCATTATCCTTACTACAGATGCATCCTTGTTTAATTCAAAATCTGTTATCGGGCTGCCTTTAAAAGCAGCTGATCCCAAATACTTCAAATTAGATGCGCCGGTAAAATCTACGAATTCAAGTCCCACTCCTCTGATAAGAACGTTATTTGCTTTTCTTCCTGTATTTGCAAATGCACTGCTTCCTATTCCTTTTATTGAACTTCCAAATGTAAGATTTCTTAATCTTTCGCATCCTTCAAATGCAGAATCACCTATTATTTCCAATTTTGACGGAAAGCTGTCAAACTTATAATTATATGCATATTTAAATGCAGAACTGCTAATTTTTGTGACATTATCACTCATCTCAACTGTCTCTAATCCTTTATACCACTGCTCATTCGGATTGGTTCCTGCCAGAGATTTTACGGTATTTCCGTCGCCTGCGATAATCTCTATCCCTGTATACATAAACATTTCCGACGGAATAACTGTCAATGTAGACGGCAATTTTACAGTTTTAAGATTATAACAGCTGTAGCACACTCCGCTGCCAAAAGTTGCTCTCGTACATTTAGAGAAATCAAATCCTTCTATTCCTCTAATGTAATGATTTATCATCTTATCCTCACCAACTACCAAACCATTCTTCTGTACATTATCCCTATATTTTGTATACACCAGTTTGTCAGCACTTTCGCTTTTTGTTGCAGTTATCTTACTCGGATCAATGTATACTTTTGTAGGTGTATGGAATCTGTAATCTCCCGGAACAAATACTGTATATTCCTCAGCTCCCGAAAACTTTGTTGTAGATATTACATCATAGGAACTAACGTATTTTTTTACCATAGTTGATCCATAACCATTTTCACTCCAGTCAGTGTATGATTTTGCACAGCCATAAAACGCTTCTTCACCTATTTTGGTCACATTGGCTGGCAAAGTTAATATTCCACTAAGGCTGCTGCAGTTACAAAAAGCTCTCTCTCCGATTTCTATGGAAAAATTTGGATTATTCTCATTTGCTGTAGGAAATACGAGGGATGTCATTGCATTACATGTACTGAATGCGGAATTTCCTATAACTTTTGTCATTGTTCCACTATGTTCTGCAGGGAAATCTTCAAACTCCAGTGTCTGCAAAGATACATTATCCCTAAATGCATTCTTTCCAATATTTGTAACATTTGCCGGAATCACTATCGATTCGATAGCAGCACACTCAAACGCACTATCACCTATGTATGTAAGTGACTGTGGAAAATTGGCTTCCGTCAGATAATAACACCACTTAAACGCATTATTTTCGATTCTTTCTATGCCTTCAGGTAATGTTATCTTTTGAAGATTTTTCATGTAAAATTCTTTTTCCGGAATCTGTTTTACAGCTGTTCCCGCCAGATTAATTTCAGTGGCATTCTCTGCTATTCCAAGACCTGTCACATCGCTTATCGAAGTATATTTTGACAAATCTATTTTTCCCGCATAATTCTTCAATTGCTGCACTGTAATGTCATTTCCGTTATTGACAATCTTTTTCAGTGCACTGATAAGTGCCGCATCAGGAATAATATCTGTGGTAATAGTATCCGAATCACTGTAACTAACTGTAGCTCCAAGTACACTGCTTTCAGAATTAATCACACCAAAATTCCAATCTCCATGCCCTATCACTAACGTGGCAACTAACAATAGAGCGGTCACTCTTTTGAGGTGTATTTCCCCCCTACGCTTATTCCCCATAAATGACAGTTTCTCCATAAGCTTTTACCTCCTAATATTCAATTAATACAGGCAGTTTCACACTACCTTTCTCCGAAATAACCTATTTCCATTGTACCATTACGGAATTATTAATTAAAGTAAAAAAATAACAGACAACTGTATAATACAATTGCCTGTTATTTTTAATATATATTTTTTTATTAATCAGATGCCATTTCAAGAATGCATCTGCGTTCTTGCTGCAAAATACGAGACAGCCATGAGATAACCAATCTTATGCCTCAGCTGTTTCAACATTTGCAAGGAACTCGTTGATTGTATCAACTAATGAATCAACATCTATTCCATGAACCATACATGCCTCTGCAAGTGATTCACCCTGTGCTGAAGGGCATCCGATACAGTGCATTCCTGAATTTAAAAGAATAGGTACGATACCCATGTTAACCTTTATTATGTCTGAAATAATCATATCTTTATTAATCATTACAATTCCTCCTAAATAAACTATTTTTCAGTTACCGGCTTCTTATGTTTATTATATCTGCCGGTATCAGTTGCCGCTTTTTGTTGCCACCTTCATTAGTGTATACCATCAACTATTATTAATCAACCTTATTATGATATTTCACACAATAATCAAAAACAGAATTGACATCCATTTATCGACTGGTATTTACCAATTGATAATAATATTAAACTATTATTTACTATCACAAGCTAATCTATAATTAATTTCTGATTCTGAATCGAATTAGCACTTTTCAGGTTCCTGATAAGTTTCTCCAAAAGTCTCAACAGTAACTTTCTTCATCTTCTGCTCCTCAAGAGGCTTGTCTGACCAGTCAGTCGCAACATTTGCAATCTTGTCAATAACATCAACACCTTCAATAACCTTACCGAAAGCTGCGTACTGACCATCGAGATGTGGTGATGTTTCGTGCATAATAAAGAACTGTGAACCTGCTGAATCAGGCATCATTGCTCTTGCCATTGATAAAACACCCTTAGTGTGTGCAAGATTATTCTCAAAACCATTTCCTGAGAACTCGCCTTTAATGCTGTATCCAGGTCCGCCTGTTCCGATTCCATCAGGATCTCCACCCTGAATCATAAAGCCTCTGATAACTCTGTGGAAAATAATACCATCATAGAACCCCTTATTTATAAGACTAATAAAATTATTTACTGTATTTGGTGCTATTTCAGGATATAATTCAGCCTTCATAACATCTCCGTTTTCCATTTCGATTGTAACGATTGGTAACTGTGCCATATTCAAATCTCCTCTTCTAATTAATATTATTCTTCACACTCTGCAACTAATAATATCAAAAACACTCTTTATATTCAACACTTTGGGATATTAATTTCTTAATGTATACTTTTTGAAATGGATATACGATGCTTTCAAAAGTAGACGATTTATGAAACGTAAACTACAGCAGTTTTCAGAATAACTCTTAGAGCATTTAAGCAAATGGATTTCGCTAAAACATTGAATCAAGTACATAGTTTTTCTGAAATAATAATAATGATACGAAGTCAAATTTTAAGGATT
>JAEEGL012395768.1_pt1 | contig 11580 bp, 6 predicted proteins | sample 9134231 | NCBI WGS metagenome assembly JAEEGL01 (sample SAMN16246548, study PRJNA631951) | gut metagenome | biome: gut microbiome; feature: rumen; material: fiber-attached | host: Bos | place: Iran: Karaj | collected 2018-10 | reverse complement strand
AGCAACTACTTCATAACCTTTAGCACCAAACATTTGTCTAAAAGCTAAACGGCCAATACGACCAAAACCATTAATAGCAACTTTTACAGCCATAATTTTAAAATCCTCCTTATTGATTTTATTACGTATATATTATACTCTAAATTGAAAAATAAATCAAGAGATATAAATTTAATAAAAAGCCCAATAAAAAAAGTAAAACATTTTCAAATCCTTTTTTAAGATTTGTTTATGTTTTACTTTTTTATATATTAATTTCTTCTACCAAAAATAATGATAGCAAGTCTTAATAATTCAACGTAAATCCAAAGCACAGTATATGAAATACCAAATGCTAACATCCATTCTGCTTGTTTTGGACCACCTGCATCAACAAGTTGTTTAGCTCTTTCCATATCTGAGATTAACACAAAGGATGCAATGATTAATGAAATTGCAGATACACCTAAGCTTAACCAAATATTAGATGAATCAATAAAACCAAGCCATGAAAGAATCATAATCATAAGTAAGGAAATTAAGAATCCAAACATAAATGTGATTAAGAAACGATTAAATGTTCTTGTTACTTTCACGATTCTTGTCGCAAATAATAAGCCACAAACAACTACAACTGAAAGAGTTGCGGCAACAACTGCAAACACAATTCCTGGAATAAATTCATTCGCAATCATTGATATTACTCCCAAAAACATTCCTTCACCCATACAATATAGTGTTCCAAAGAAGAAAGCTAATCTAAATGAATTCATGGCTACTATTGCACTAATGAAGCCAGTAAAGATACTTGCCACTAAAAATGCAAAATATGCTTGTGGGAAATAGGCCATTAATAAAATACCACCGAAACCTGATGCGATTGTGATAGCTAGAAAATATAATATTTTTAAGCCTAAACCTAAATATGTCGCATTTTCAATAAGTATTCTTCCGCCTTCACCTTCTCTTGCTACTTCATCAACTGATTGGCTCAAATTATTTACCTTGTTAAATACAGGATTATTTGAAGTTCTCATAAAAAAATACTTCCTTTCTTTATTATAATACTATATATATTATAACACATTTATTTAAATAATTCTTAAATACTAAACAATCCTACTTGAGAATCTTCTGGTAAGTCACCAAATACACCCATTTGATTCATCCTTTCAAATTGCGTATTATTTAATTTTGTTCGATTTAATACATCCTTCTTTGAAGTAAATGGAGCTTGTTCTCTTGCTTCTACGATACTTCTTGCTGTGCTCTCTCCAAGTGAATCAAGAGCATTAAATGGTATTAATAAAGTCTTACGATCTTCTAATACTTTGAAATTAATAGCTTCAGATTCATTGATATCCATTTGTTTGAAAGAATAGCCTCTTGCCAACATTTCAATTGCTAACAATAATGTTTCAAATGTTTCTTCTTCTTTATTGCTGGCAACTTTACTATCTTTCTTTCCTTGAAGTTCTATTAGCTTTGCTCTGACTGCATCAAATCCTGCTGCCATTGCTTCTACATCATATGCATCAGCTCTTCTTGAGAAGAATCCTGCATAATAGAAAATAGGACGATATACCTTAAACCAACCAATACGTAGTGCCATAATAACATATGCAGTGGCATGTGCTTTAGGGAACATGTATTTAATTAATTTACATGATTCAATATACCATTTTGGTACACCATATTCCAACATTTCTTGCTCTTGTTTTGGCTCTAATCCTTTACCTTTTCTTACCTTTTCCATGATTTTGAAAGCATCGATTGCTGGTAAATTCTTTTGCATCAAATAAACCATAATATCATCACGACATCCAATTAAATCATTAAATGGAATCTTATCAAAACCAGGTTTTAATCCCAACATGAAATCACGGGCATTTCCATTCCAAACATCAGTACCATGTGATAATCCAGATATTTTCAACAAATGGGCAACACTTGTTGGTCTTATTTCACTCAACATATCCTTAGCTAGCTTTGTTCCAAATTCTGGAATACCTGTTGTTCCAATAGTTTGACCAAATGTTTGATCAGGAACAAGTCCTAATGATTCAAGTCCATTAAATAATTTAAATACACCAGCATCATTTAGTGGAATATCTTCAACCTTATCAAATGGGAATTCATCTGGATATTTATGTACAAAGTCCATTAAATGTCTAATCATTGTAGGATCATCATGGCCCAAAATATCTAGCTTCAATAAATTAGATTCAAATTTATGATAATCGAAATGAGTAATACGCCAATTTGCGTTTGTATCATCTGCAGGATATTGAATAGGAATAACATCGGAATATTCAATTTCCTTTGGTATAACTACAATTCCACCTGGATGTTGACCAGTTGAACGCTTAGCACCTTCAATTTTCTTACCTAATCTTTCAATTTCAGTTCTTCTTGCTTGAATACCCTTATATTCTAACCAATGTCTAACATAACCTAAAGCCGTTTTTTCAGCAGTAGTTTGAATAGTACCAGCTCTAAATGCACGATCTACACCGAATACTGTACGACAGAATTCGTGAGCTTGTGCTTGGAAATCTCCAGAGAAGTTCAGGTCAATATCTGGAGTCTTTGAACCATCAAAGCCTAAGAAGGTTTCAAATGGAATATCAACACCAGCAGATGATAATTCATAACCACATACTGGACATGTCTCTTTTGGTAAGTCAAAACCAGTATCACGTGATTGAAGAATTGGATCTAACTTTGCTTGATTTTCATCAAGTGGATATTTAATCTTTTCATCTTCTGTTAATTTAAACGCAATGAAATGACAATGTGGACAATAATAATGTGGTGCCAACGCATTAACTTCTGTAATTCGCATCATGTGTGCTACTAAGCTTGAACCAACAGAACCACGGCTACCAACAACATAGCCAGCATCAGTTGAATATTTTACAAGCATATAGGAAATATAATAAATGGTTGCAAATTTATGACCAATAATACTATCTAGTTCCTTCTTTAATCGATCTTCGATATATTTAGGAATTGGATCTCCATATATTTCCTTAGCTCTTTCATATGTCATCTTTTCCGTTTCAGCTGCAACACTATCAATTCCCTTGTCCTTTAAGAAATCATCTTGAGGTGCAAATAATTTATTAGGGAATAATTCATATTCTTCAATTTCATCTGCAATTTCTAAGGTATTCTTACATACAATATCATAAACCTCATCACCTAAGAATGATAATTCAGAAATCATTTCATCTGTTGATCTAAAATGGAATGATGGTAAATAATCAACATCAGCAAGTGGATGGATACCACCACCAATTCTTGGAGCTTGAATATAAATTTCACGATATTTCTTATCTTCTTCATCAAGATGATGAACATCTCCAGTTGCAACTACTAATTTATTTAATTCATGAGCACATTTCACAATCGTTTTAAGTGTTGAAATGATGTCTTTTCTCATCTTCTTTTCTTCATCTTTTCTAACTAAAACATCATATAAAGAAATTGGTTGAATTTCAATATAGTCATAGAATGACATTACTTCTTTCAATTCTTCATAGCTCTTCTCATAAGCTGTTTCAAAGACATCACTATTAACACAAGCACTACCAATAAGAAGTCCTTCTCTATTTTCATTTAAGAATGATTTTAAAACACGAGGATTCTTATAGAAATGATTTGTATGTGAATCAGAAATAATCTTATATAAATTCTTCTTACCAACAGGATTTTTAGCAAGAATTGTGAAATGACTAGGATAAGCATATTTATATGCTTCTTCTGTACTAATTAAAGAATTAATCATATTGTAATTAGTAATTCCCTTATCTAGTAAGTCATTCAACATTCTAATAAAGATGTGAGTTGTCGCTTCAGCATCATAAATAGCTCTATGGTGTTGAGTCAATTCAACATCAAATAATTTACACAATGCACTTAAATCAAATCGTTTTAATTTATTTCCATAACATACTCTTGCAAGTTGCAAAGTATCGATTGTTGGAATAGGGGATGCATCAAAGCCAAGTTTTTTCAAATTAGCATAAATATGCGAATTATCGAATGTTGCATTATGGGCAACTAAAATACAACCTTGATAGAATTCTCTAAAGCGAGGAAGAACATCTTCAACACCCTTAGCGTTCATAACATCTTCATTAGTGATTGAAGTTAATTTAGTAATAAATTCACTAATGATTCCAACTGGTTTAACATATTCACTAAATTCATCAATGATTTGACCACGATATACCTTACATGCAGATACTTCAATTATTTCATTATAATTTGAAGATAAACCTGTTGTTTCTAAGTCGTATACAACATATGTAGCATCTGCTAAATTAATATCAGCATCAGTTAGCGCAATCTTGAATTTATCTTCATCAACAAGTCCAGCTTCAACACCAAAAATAGGTTTGATATTGTATGTTTTACAAGCTGAATAGAAATCAGGCAAACCATGAATATTATAATGATCGGTAATAGCAAGTGCAGTATATCCATATTCACTTGCTCTTCTTACATAATCTGCAACTTCTAATACAGAATCTTGCATACTCATTTTTGTATGTGCATGTAATTCAACACGTTTCATATCACATACTTCTACTTTTTTCTTTTCGGCTTTTCCAAAAAGCATACTATCTATAATGTTTAAAACAACATCTTTTGCATATGCATCATATGCAACACTACCATATACCTTAATAATAGTTCCAACCTTTACTTCATATCGATAATATGAATCAAGTGATTGGATTTTTTCTGAAATAAAAGTTTTTATTCTAATTGAATCGGTATTATCAGTAATGACACCTTCAAATAAAGGAAGAGTCTTACCATATTTTGTTTTTATATCACGAATCTCACATGATACAACTTCACCTTCAACAACAGCAAATGTATTACCATTCTTTTGTTGATATTCTATAACTTCTACATCTGAGGCAGGAATTGTAGATAGAGGAACAGGCTTTGCAGAAAGTGGAGTTTTCATTCTTGGTTGTTTCTTTCCATGTTCTGCAACTTCTTCCTTTTTATGACCTAAGCTATCATAATGGTTTTGATAATTTTGAATTTCAATATTTGCTTGTCTAGCTTTTTCATTAATCTTTGTTTCTGAAGTAATTTCAAATGGAGATACTTCTACTTCTAATGTAACACTAAGGCCATAGAATTTTAAATATGGTTCAATTTCCTTTAATGAAGAAAGAGCAATATTTTTATCATCTTCACTACCAACGAAGAAGCGAATACGATTGTCAAAATATTCTACCTTAAATGTAGATAAAATACCTACTCTTGGTTTCTTTTGACTTACAGCATTAAAAATATATTCATAATATATTTGTAGTGCTTCTTTAGTGATATTATTATCATCATATTCAAGATTTAATGTTAAATTAGAAAAGCCCATTACTGAAGTAAAGTAATCTTTAAATGCAAGACGGATTTGTTTTTCTAGATTAACATCAATTACTTTTGGAAACGCAATTGTTAATTTAGCACTTAAACCATCTTGTTTAATCTCTAAGCTTTGAATTCTTCCTTCTTTTAAAGAATCAATAACTTCAATATTTGCTTTTTCTAATAATTGGATAAACTTTTCGCTGGTATTCATAAATTGCCTCTTTTTCTAGTAACATTATTATATCATAAACTTTACTATCTTTAAAGACATTTTATTATGAAAGATTTTCATAAAAAAAGAAGATACAAAAATAATTTTTGTTTCTTCTTTTCTCTTATTTTATTCAGTTCTTAAAGCATCAACTGGATCCTTCTTAGCAGCAAGAGATGCTGGAATTAAGCCGGAAATTGCAGTTAGCAAGATGCTTATTAGAATCATAATTAAGGCACTTGGAATAGTAAGTGTCGCAATTGTATATACACCACTTAAGCTTCCAACAATCAAATTGATGATTGCTGATAATAAATATGTAATCAAAATACCAATTACACCAGAAACACCACCGATAATAAATGTTTCCACATTAAATAATCTCGATACATCCTTCTTTCTACCACCAAGTGATCTAATAACACCAATTTCTTTAACACGTTCAATAACAGAAACATATGTGATAATCGCAATCATTACTGTCGAAACTACAAGTGATAAAGCAGTGAACGCAATTAAAGCGGCAGTAACAATAGTAATCATTGAGCTAATCATACTAATGATTAAAGATAAGGTATCAGTATATGTAATCTTTTCACGATCAGAATATTTAACTGTTTCACCATTAATTACTAAATCTTTTTCTTCATTCCACTGATTCAAATATGCAAGCATATCTTCCTTAGATTCAAAGTCATAATTGTAGATTGCAATTCTTGAAGGTAAGTTTACACCACCAAGTGATCTTAATGATAAGGTATAATAATCAGGAATTGATGTTCCAATATAGCTTGCAATGATACTTGAATAAGAATTTGTTGATCCAACCAAACCATTTACATCATTATATTCAACACCTTTAAGGCTATATGAATATTTATATGTAATACCAATTGCGGTATTTCCTTGAATTACTGATGTATAACTATCCTTATTAGGATCTTCTTGTAATGATTTAACGATATTACTATTCATTGAATTGTTTAATACGTATTCAGTAAGTCTTGGTGAATAATATAGGCCAGTTGATAATGAACCATATGATGTTCCTTCTTTAATTTTAAGAATTGAAGTGATTGTTAATTCAATACCATCATTCCAAGTAGTACTTACATATGGATTATAATAATATGGGTATAATTCTTTTAATGAGTCTAATACTTGCTTAGTATAAACATCATTATTTGGATACCATGTATATTTTTTACTTGCAAGTTCACTATAATCAAAACTATCTTTATATAAAGCTTCATCATATGGATTATCTGTTGCTTTATAGATGATAGATAAGAATTCATCTTGACTATAATATCCAAGTTGAGCAAGTGTTAAATCAGAAAGTGAGTTGTCATCATTAATAACTAATGTAACTTCATTCATATTTTCTGGAAATACATGATTTGTGTTTTGATATACAACATCATATTGATTTAAAATAAAATCTTTGTTATCTGGAATTTGGGTAAATATACTATCAAGTTGTGATATTAATGAAGCATAATCCTTTAGTTCAGTTGTTCCTAAGATGTTCTTATACATTTCTTTTAATGCATACAAGCTCATCTTAAAATCACCATTTTCTAAATTAACATCAGTATATAGATTATTAATCATCGATATGCCATATCTTAAATCAATAGCAGCATAATATTCTTTTGGCATTGCTTTTAAGAAATTGATGTAATTATCATCGATTTTGTTTTCAACTAAGTAAGACTGCATTGTTTTACTTCTTTGAACTAAGTAATCAATGACCATATCAACATTAATTTTTCCATCTTTAGTTCCGTATTTAAATGCTTCTTTTTTATCAGATGTACTTGTCGTATTCATGATTGCATTAATATCAATAGTGCTTTCTTCAATAGCAACAGGGTTTCCTGATAGCATATCATTTTGCATTTTCTTAATATAGTTTTGTACACCAGTTGATACTGATAATACAGTAGCTACACCGATAATACCAATTGAACCAGCAAAACATACCATTAATGTACGTTTTAATTTTGATATTAAATTTCTAGCTGATAATTTAAATGAAGTCCAAAAACCTAATTTAGATTTCTTTGTTAAATTCTTTCTAATTTTTGAAGGATTTTCTTCTTCAATCTTATTCATTTCATCATCACTTAAAGGATTAGAATCAGATATAATCTTACCATCTAATAATCTAATGATACGATTTGAATATGTATCAGCAAGTTCTGGATTATGAGTAACCATAATAACTAATGTTTTTGATGATAATGATTTAACCAAATCCATTACTTGAGTTGATGTTACAGTATCTAAGGCACCTGTTGGTTCATCAGCAAGTAATATTTCCGGGTCATTTACAATAGCACGTGCAATTGCGACACGTTGACATTGACCTCCAGATAATTGGTTTGGTCGCTTATTGTATTCTCCACTTAAACCAACATCATCTAAGGCTTTCTTTGCTTTTTTAATTCTTTCTTCTTTTGAGAAGCCAGCAATACTTAATGCAAGTTCAACATTTTCTAAAATAGTTTGATGAGGAATTAAATTATAGCTTTGAAAGATAAAACCAATTCGGTGATTACGATATGTATCCCAATCACGATCATTATAATTCTTAGTAGATACGTTATCGATAAATAATTCACCACTTGTATAATGGTCTAAGCCACCAATGATGTTAAGAAGGGTTGTCTTTCCACATCCAGATGGTCCTAAGATTGACACAAATTCGTTTTCTCTAAAATTAATGCTAACACCTTTTAATGCTTGTACTTTTGTGTTACCAGCAATATAATCTTTTGTAATATTAACTAATTTTAGCATCTTTGCCTCCTTGTAGTTTTTTGATTAAGAACTTTATTTCACAAAGTTCTTCATCTTCTAATTTTTCAAAGCCTTTTAAGAAATAGTTAACTATTTCCTCGTTTGTTTTTTCCACAAATTCTTTTCCCTTATCTGTGATACAAACTATTGTTATTCTGGCATCTTCTTCACTTTTTTTCTTTATTACTAATTTTTTAAATTCCAAATTACATAACATTACCGCAATTCTTGCAGTAGAAACATTTAACACTTTTGAAAGATCGCCTGCACTTACTTCTTCTTTGCTTTCACATAGATATTTAAGTAAAGGATAAGATCCTCTGATTTTATCATCAAGAAAATCAATGCATTTTTTTGTTTCTAATTTACATAATTCTTCGATTATTTCTTGTGTTATTTGAAACCTATTCATATTTTCACCAATTTATCTAATACTGTTAGATATTATACTACTGTTTATATAAAGTTTCAACCTGAATACACTTTCATTTTTTTATCTTAAGAAAAAATTAAGGAAGCATAATGCTTCCTTAATTATTCTTATTCACCCTCTATATCTAGGTTCTTATTTTTACCTACATATACTTCTTTAATTTCATGTTCTTTAATGTACTTTGTCCATTTAATATAACCATATGTTGTATTAGTGAAATATGCTGCTTTTAATACAAGTAATACCCATTGGCCTAAAATAATGTTCATTATTGTTTCTAAGATAGCACATATATACCAAGCAATCCATTGTTCTCTTATTCTGAATAAAATATACAAACCATTACATACACCTACAGCACTCGCAAAGGCATCTAAATAACACAAAGCGATTTCTGCCTTTGAACCTGATGGTAACAGACCATCATTATCAATTAATGTGAATAAATAACCAACACCAATTGTCCATGCTACGATTGCAAGGATGATTAATACTTCATGCCATCCCTTTAATCTTCTAACAACAGTAAGTTCCTTTTCTTCCATATCCATATGCTTATGCCACTTAATAAAGCTAATGATATCAATAGGAATCCAAAATAAAATAGTTGTTGCCATTGTCGCAAATCTTTCACCAATTACAATTAATGTTGCTATTTCTATTACTTCCACAAATAATGATACAATAAAGTTCCATTTACTTTGTTTAGAAATTAATAGCTCACATAACACATTCGCAAATACATCGGCGATGTATAAGCTCATTATTACAATAGGATTAATCTCTAAATCTTCTACTGAAGATGGGAAAAAGATTGCCACTAATATTGTAAGCACAATTACAGAAAAGAACCAAATCTTTTCATATGGTGTAAAAGCTTTCCAAAGTTTAATAACTCTTTCTTTCATTTTTAAAAACCTCAGTTATTTATTATATACTTTTTATGTAATTTTTGCAAACTTTTTCTACACAAATAATAAAAAAAGTGCTATTATATTATACGAGGTAATTTATATGATAAAAGATGAAATTAGAAAAGATATTTTAGACCTTGCGAATAAGGCTGAAGATGATTTGAAAGAAATATTTGCAAATGTAGATAAAACCTGTATGATCAATTCTAATCGTGTATTATCTGCGTTTATTGAAAACAATGTTTCTTATTCAGATTTTGCGGAAAGAAATGGATATGGTAATTATGACGCAGGTCGTGATAAACTAGAAGCTATTTTTGCGTATACATTAGGTATGGAAGATGCTTTAGTAAGACCACAAATTATGAGTGGAACAAATGCGCTATATTTAGCTTTTTCTGGACTTTTAAAACATGGCGATACCTTACTATCAATTTCTGGTAAACCATATGATTCACTACTTGAAATGATTGGTATCATTGGTAATTCTTCTCAATCTTTAAAAGCCTATGGTGTATCTTACGAACAAATCGATCTTGTAAATAATGATTTTGATACTGATAAAATTATTAATCGTTTAAAAGATAATAATGTAAAGGTTGCTGCCATTCAAAGATCAAGAGGATATTCAAGTAGAGATTCACTTACAATTTCTAAAATTGAAGCCATCATCAAAGAAATCAGAAAAGTAAATAAGGATGTTATTATCTTTGTAGATAATTGTTACGGAGAACTTGTTGAAGATAGAGAACCTGGTCATGTTGGTGCTGATATCGCTGTTGGATCATTAATGAAAAACTTAGGTGGTGGAATTGCATCAAGTGGTGGCTATATTGCTGGTAAAACCAAATATATTGAAATGATTGCTGATAGATTAACAGCACCAGGAATTGGAAAAGATCTAGGTGCTAATTTCAATCAAAACAGCAACTTCTTCAAGGGTATCTTTATGGCACCAAATGCAGTTAAATCAGCATTAAAAACGCAAATATTTGCATCTTACATGTTAGAGAAAATGGGCTTTAAAAATATTAAGCCACGATATAATGAATATCGTACTGATATCATCCAAACAGTTGAACTTGAAAATAAAGAGAATTTAGTTGCTTTTGCGCAAGGTATGCAAGCAGCATCACCAATTGATTCAAAGGTTCACATTCAAGCATCGCCAATGCCTGGATATCCTTTTGATGAAGTTATGGCTGCAGGTTGTTTTACTGAAGGAAGTACTATTGAATTAAGTGCTGATGCTCCAGTAGTTGAACCTTACACACTTTATATGCAAGGTGGCCTTACATATGAATATGGTAAATTATCAATAATGCTTGCATTATCTAAGATTCAAGAATTAATGAAATAATAATAAAAGATTCTATTCATGCGAATAGAATCTTTTTTAGCTAAATAATTGACCACCATCAATTCTTATAACTGTGTTATTGATGAAATTAGCTTTGTCACTGGCTAAGAAATATACAAGCTGTGCCACCTCGCTTGCTTTTCCATATCTTTTTACAAGAATCTTTTCTTGTTCTTCTTTTAAGAATTCTGCATCATAATCTTTTAACTCTGCTTCTGTTCCAATAAATCCAGGAGCTACTGCATTAACATTCACATAAGGAGAAAACTTAATAGCCAAATTATGTGTTAAAGAAATTAAAGCGGCTTTACTTGCATCATATGCTAATGTATCAGGATAGTATGTATTAATACCATTTGTAGATGCGATATTAATAATACGTCCCCATTTATTATTTATCATATATTTATATGCTCTTCTTGCAAGTATATATGCACCAATTACATTAACATCCATTGTTTTTTTGAAGTCTTCAATCTTT
>JAEEGL011720754.1_pt1 | contig 11580 bp, 9 predicted proteins | sample 9134231 | NCBI WGS metagenome assembly JAEEGL01 (sample SAMN16246548, study PRJNA631951) | gut metagenome | biome: gut microbiome; feature: rumen; material: fiber-attached | host: Bos | place: Iran: Karaj | collected 2018-10 | reverse complement strand
GTTCAATTGCCGCTGTGCCCGGCGGCGGTTTCGGGGTCTGTCCCCGTGTTCAATTGCCGCTGTGCCCGGCGGCGGTTTCGGGGTCTGTCCCCGTTGTCAACGCGGCGAAGCCCATGGCCTCGAGGATGTTGGCGTTGCGGCGCACCTTCTGGCGCTCGGCGTCGATGATGGTCTTGAGGCGCCTGGGCCCCTCGGTGAGGCTGTCGCTGATGAGCACGTAGTCGAAGTCCTTGACGAAGGATATCTCCCGCTCGGCCTGGGCAACGCGCTCGCGCAGCTGCTCCTCGCTCTCCCGGCGGCGGCCGCGGATCCGGCGCTCCAGCTCGGGTATTGACGGCGGCAATATGAACACGCTGATCGCGTCGTCCGGGAAGGCCCGCTTGATCGCCTCCGCGCCTTTGACGGTGAGGTCAAGTATGACGTCGTTGCCCGCATCGATCCTGCTCTGGAGCTCGCTGCGGAGGGTGCCGTAGAGGTTGCCGCAGAACTCGTCCCACTCGAGCACTTCGCCGTCCCGGATCATGGCTTCGAACTCGGCGCGGCTTTTGAAGTGGTAGGAGACGCCTTCCGCTTCGCCGAGCCGCATTTCGCGGGTGGTGGCGGAGACCGCGTAGTGCATGCGCGGGTCAATGGCCATCAAGCCTGCGATCAACGTGCCTTTGCCGGTGCCCGATGGCCCCGAGATCACTGTGATGAGTCCTCTTGTGGGAGTCATGTGTTGCCTCCTGTAGGCAGTGCTGCGGGGTCTGTCCCCGTGTTCAAACAGCTTGCCGCCGGAGCGGCTTTGGGGTCTGGCTTTGGGGTCTGGCCCTGTGTCAGTTTTCGGTGCCAAAGTCATCCTCGGTATCGGCATCGTCGGAAGCCGCTGCGGGGTCTGTCCCCGTGTCAATCGTGTCCAGACGCCTTCTGAGGGCCTCAGGCTTGAGCGCGGACAATATCACGTGGTCGGTGTCGGTGATCAGGACGGTGCGCGTTTTACGGCCGTACGTGGCGTCAATGCACAACCCGCGATCCTTGCTCTCCTGCACGATGCGCTTGATCGGCGCCGATTCGGGCACCACGATCGCGATCACGCGGTCAATACACACCATATTTCCGAATCCGATGTTGACCAGTTTCAAGTCCTGTTGCTCCTTTTCCGGCCGCGGGGTCTGTCCCCGCGTTTGTGAGGTTCGCCGCCGATGCGGCCGCGGGGTCTGTCCCCGCGTTCAAGAGGTCACTCCACGTTCTGGATTTGCTCGCGCAGCTTTTCGACCTCGTTTTTCATTGCCAGCACCGTGTTGGTGAGGGTGAGGTCGTTGGCCTTGGAGCCGATCGTGTTGACCTCGCGGTTCATTTCCTGGACCAAGAAGTCGAGCTGCTTGCCCACGGCATCGTCCGACGCGATCAGCGCCTTCAGCTGGCCGAGATGGCTGCCCAGGCGGACAATCTCCTCGTCGATGCAGCACCGATCGGCGAAAATGGCCACTTCGGCGGCAATTCGCTGCGGGTCGCAAGCGTTTCGCTCAAGCTCCGCGATGCGCTCTTCCAGGCGGCGTTTGAACTCTCCCGGTATCATCGGCGCCCGTTCTTTTACGGCGTCAAGCAGTTCAGCGAGTCTGTCCCCGTTTAAGCTGAGGGCTTCCGCGAGTTTCTCGCCTTCGCGCCGGCGCATGGCCGCGAACTGTTCGCCGGCCGCGTCCAGGGCGGTCTCCAGCACGCGCCAGACTTCCTCGGGGTCAGACTCGGCGGGCACTGCGGTGAGTGCGCCGGGTATCGCCATCAGGGTCCGCGCGTCTAAAACGAGGTCTGTCCCGCAGTCAGCGTTGACGGCTTTGATGGCGTCAACGTACGCTTTGACCAGCCCGGTGTCCGCTTTCACGGTCACTTCAGGGGTCACGCCGGCAACGGGGGCAACGAACACGTCGATTTTCCCCCTCGCCGCATACCGTCTTACGCGCTCTTTGACGCGCTCTTCGAACTGTGCGAGCTCGCGGGGCTGCTTCACGGTGATGTCGCAGAAGCGGTGGTTGACGGACTTGATTTCGACCACATATCCGCAGTGCGCTTCCGCGCACTCCCCTCTTCCATAGCTTGTCATGCTCTTGATCATCCGTGTCCTCCTGCGGTGCGGGTCTCGATGCGGGTCTGTCCCTGTCGCAACAACGGGGTCTGTCCCGGTGTTCAACGGGACAGGCTTAACTTGAGCTTTGCGGGTCTGTCCCGGTGTTCGGGCATAGTACCCCTATCCCCGAATGTATATTATATCATAAGTTTTTATTAAAGCAACTGATTTTTTTATACTTGGGGACGGAAAACTATAGGATTTTGAAACGGGGACAGACCCGTTTTCAAAAGCGGAATCAGGAAAACGGGTGTGCGGCTGGCGGGACTGTCTGCGGGGCTGTCCCCGGTTATAAAAAATATGCGTTTGGTAAACGCGGGGACAGTCCCGATGGCAGTCTGGCGAGCCGCACCCGCATGCATACAGCCGGAGAACAGGCATGCGTCTGTCCCCTTTTCAAGTTTTTATTCATTTTCTTTCATTTTTGAAGAAATTGTCCAAAAAGAAAGCCGCTATAGCGGCTGGGGGAAATGATAGAGCGGTGAAAATGCATGGTTATATAAGGCCGGCAACAGATTGCCGTCGAAGAATTCAATGATGATCATACAAATCAAGTTTAAGCGGTTTTGACACTAATCAGGCAGCGCCGGTTGCCGTCTGACGGCACCAATAATACACCGCGCCGCGACTTTTCACGATAAATTCCGCTATTTGAGCGCACGAACACCCTTTTTGACGGAACTTTTTGATCAGGCGCCACCTTTTGTCCCTGTTGAGTTGCTGAAAAGTTTCACCATTTGAGCATTTCGACAACGAAATCATAAGCTTTTTTGCTTCCTGATCAGGAATAGGCTTGACAAAATTTTCATTGAACCTCAGGAACGCACCGTACTCGTTTGTGACACTGTCTCCGCGGTCTTCTTTATGGTACTCTTCAAAAAATACCTGATTCATGTACTGAAAAACGAATTCGCGGTCAATTATCCACGCATTGTCGCCAAAATAAAACTGATAACTGCTGTTGGAATATTCAATCGGCGTTTTGCAGAGTTTTGCCTTGACCGGATTCAAGTGGACGTAGCGGATCGCGTTGACAATGTACGACTCGTTGTCGATCGCCCGGCTATAGTAGCGGCCCTGATATATTGTCCCAGTGCAGCCGTAGTGGCGGTGGTACCAGTTCGAGTAGCGCAGTTTGAGGCGTTTCATCACGCCGCTCACGTCACAGAGGACAGCGAAGCCCAGTACCAAATGGACGTGATTGTTCATAAAACAGTATGCGAAAACGCGAAATTTATACTTTTCTTGAAGTTTTATCAGGATGTTCATAAAGGCGTCAATGTCCTCCTGATTGGCGAAGATGGTCTTGCCGTCGTGCCCTTTTTGGACAATGTGCTGGATGCCCGTTTTGCCGAATTCTCTGCTCTGCCTGGCCATTTATAGTCACGCTCCCTTATTATATATTATAATGCATTTTAGTAGTGTTTGCTCGATTATTATACAGCAAAGTGGCAGAAAAGTCAAGCTTTTGATGAAATTTTACGCATAGGGACAGACCCGTTTCCAGGCCGGTTTGAACGCGGGGACAGACCCGTTTTTACAGCTCACCGGGTCTGTTTTAATAAAATAAAACTTGGCAACTATTCAAACCGGCCCGGAAACGGGTGTGCGGAGCACGCTCCGCATCCGCATGCCATAAGTGATATTGCCAAAGGGACAGACCCACGAGCAAAATAGGCATGCGGCTGTCCCCATGAAACCTGTCTTCAGGCAAAAAGGTCTCACTCACCCTGTTTAAGAATTACAAACAGAAACGGAGCCTTTTTTATCAGTTACGGCTCCGTCCCTATTCTTACTTTGAATCGGGGACAGACCTATTTTCATTTACGTCTCTGTCCCCGCTTTTACCTTAACCCGTGGACAGACCCGTCTTCCAACCACGGGTCTGCCCCTATCTTCAGTTCAGACCCGCCTTTTTCATATTGGGGTCCGTCCCTTTTTAAATCTCCACATTTCGACAGACCTTTCTTTTTTCCCATCGGGTCTCTCCTCGGGTCTGTCCCCAATTAAAACTCCTACTATAAAACTACCCTCAGCGTGAGGATCTCGAACGGTTTAAATGAGACGGACACGGTATTGTCAACGACCTCCAGCCGTTTGACCTTGTTCTCGGAAAGGTCGGAGAGCCAGACCTCAGCGGGCGTAAAACCGAAGCAGATCGAGGCGTTGCCGCGGCAGTTGTTGGCCTCGTAACCGCGCACGATGATGTCGCCGGAGTATTCAGCTTCTTTGACCGTCTCAATGACCATATTCGGCGCGCTGCAGCTGACCAGGGACCATGTATCTCCGAGCTGCGAAAGCGGCTTAAACGCCCCGCCAGAGGCCTTAGAATCGATACTGGCGGTCGCATCCGCGGGTGCCCCGATACCGGCGTTCAGCCCTTCTCCGGCCCCGGCATTCGGCGCCGATCCGGTGGTTTCGTTCACGGGTCTGTCCCCTTGTTCAAAACCGGGTCTGTCCCCACGTTCATCACTGACCTTTACGGCATACATAGGATAATTGAGGAGGTAGGCCTGGCGGACTGTATCGGACTCGCTTAACGGGCCACGGTGCGGAAGGAGCGAGTAGGTGAACGAGTGATGGCCCTGGTCGGCGATCTCGTTGGGGTACGTTGGCCGCTTGAGCAGCGTCAACTGCATCAAATTGCCATGCACGTCGTGACCGTACTTGCAGTCGTTCAGCAGCGAGACGCCGTAGTCGCCCTCGGACAGGTCAGCGAATTTCTGGGCGCAGGTCTCGAACTTCTGGCGGTCCCAGGAGGTGTTTTTGTGCGTTGGCCGCTCGATCGTGCCGAACTGGATCTCGAACGAGGCTTTGTCGGCGTTGACGTTGATCGGGAACGCGGTGCGCAGGATGCGGTGCAGACTGTCCCAGTCGATTTCGGTCTCGAAGTCGATGCGCGGGTCTTCGCCATAGAACCACACGGTCTGGACGATCGTGCTGACGTCGTACCTGCGCGTGATCTTGACGCCGGCTTTGCCGCCGCGCTCGATGAATTCGACGCTCTCGAATTCGTGCAGCGTATAGTATTTATAGCCGCTGAACTCCTGGATCTCCCAGGCGTCGTACTGGTCGGGGTAGTCTTCATATATGCGGAGTTCGTTGCCGCGGGCGCCGCGGCGGCCGTAGTTATCGCCTTCGCATGCCTTGTTTTCGAAACCGGGTCTGTCCCCTCTTTCAAAACCGGGTCTGTCCCCACCTTCAAACTCTCCGCACTCGGCGGTCGCCAGCACTTCACGCTTATTTACTTTATCATAGAGCGAGGCGATCTCCCAGTTCTCGTCGAACACGCAGCGGTAGAAGGGGGTGTCCACCGTCCCGCCAGCGGCGGCTCCGGACGCTTCGGGGGTCTGTCCCCGCATCAGTTCGGCGGTCTCTTCGGACGTCCACGGGGTCTGTCCCCGTGTAAACTTCACGAGGCCGGAGCGGGCGCGCAGATCAAGGGCGAGGAAGCCTTTGGGCGGTATGTTGTCCACATACACCGCCGCGCCGTCCACGTCCACGTAACCGCGGCCAACAAAGCTGTGAGGGTTGAACACCAGGTAGGGCTTGTCGGTATTGACCAGCGCCGCCAGCGCGTTGACCGCCCGCGCCCGCAGTGCCGCCGTACCGCGCCGGATCTCGGCGTACTCGCGGTCGCACTGCTCGTACACCTCACGGATCGAGGAACCCGGGATGATGTCGTGGAACTGGTTGACCAGCATCGTCTCCCACATTTCGCGGAGCTCGGACTTCGGGAACGGCAGGCCCGCCGCCACCCGCGCCGCCACGGACAACATCTCGCTGTCCAGCATCAGGAACTCGCAGTTGCGGTTGTTCTTTTTATTGCGCGCGTTAGAAGTATACGTGCCGCGGTGGAACTCCAGGTAGAGCTCGCCCTGCCACTCGGGGAGGCGCGGATTGCCCGCGATCTGTTTTTCGAGGCGGCGGAGCATGTTGCCCGCGAAATCGATCTGTCCCCGCGGCAGACCGGGGATGCCGTGGTCCTGGCGCCGTAGCATTTCCAGCATCTCGCTGGTGGGGCCGCCGCCGCCGTCGCCGTAGCCGAAGGTCACCATGGACTCGCGCGTCAGTTCCTTCTGCTGGAAGCGGTTGTACGAGCCCGCGATCATTTTCGGGTCGGTGGTGGCGACGTACGTTGTCCCCTTTGTAAACGCGTCGGTCTGTCCCTTGTATTGTGCGGTGAGGAAGTACGCGTTGATGGGTGTGCCGTCAACGCCCCGCCACCGGAACACGTCGTAGGGCATGGTATTGACGTCGTTCCAGCTGATTTTGGAAGTCACGAACCAGTCAACGCCGGACTTGCGCAGGATCTGCGGGAGCGCGGCGGAGTAGCCGAACACGTCCGGCAGCCACAGCACGCGCGATTCCACGCCGAACTCGTCCCGGAACAAGTTTTTGCCGTACAGCACCTGGCGCACCAGCGACTCGCCGGAGGACAGGTTGCAGTCGGCCTCGACCCACATCGCGCCTTCGACTTCCCAGCGCCCGGCTCTGATCATTTTTTTGATTTCTTCGTACAGCTCGGGAGCCTCTTCCTTGACCGCCTTATATAAGTATGCCTGCGACGACATGAACTTGTATTCGGGGTAGCGCTTCATAAGCTCGATCACGGTGGCAAACGACCGCTGCGCCTTCTCGCGGGTCTGTCCCACTGTCCAAAGCCAGGCGATGTCGATGTGGGTGTGGCCGATGCAGATCACCGCAGTCTCGCTGTCCCGCCCCCGGTCGTAGAGTCTGTCCCTGAGATAGTTGCGGGCGTCGGCAACGGTCCGGCGGAACTCGTCGCCGCGGGGCTCGAGGACGTTGACCTTGCGGAGCGCCATGCTCAGCGCGGTGAGGATCTCCATGTACTCGGGGCTGTTGCTGCTCATGGCGTCCAGCGCCTGCCGCGGCACCATGATGTCGTAGTAGAGCTGGCGGACGTCTTCTTTGACCGTGCGCAGGTACGGCATGAAGCTGGTGGATTCGACGCGCGGCCCGGTGTAGGCGTAAATGTAGACGTCGTAGCGGTCTTTGTCGCCGCCGAGGGTCAATTCGCGGTGGTTGGTGTCGAAGCCCTGCCGCATTACGCCGTCAACGTAGCACAGGAACTGCGGATTGTCCGCGTCCCAGCCGGCGCGGTCGGTGTGCACGCACAATTCAAGCGTGGGGTCGCCGCGCATGTCTTCGGGCACTTTGATGTCAATATGGAACCACGCGTGGCTGTCGCCCTTCGTCCCCCATTTGCCGCCCCATTCGAACGGCGTGAACTGTTCGGGCGCCGGGAACGTGTTGTCGGTTTTGTAACCGCAGGGACAGACCCCGATCTCAAATTCGGGGGCTTCGAGGCGGATGACCTTGTCGGGGATCTCGCCGGCAAGGATGTTGAGGTAGGATTTTACGTGTCGGATCATGCTCTCCATGGTCGTGTACCTCCAGGGTATGTGTATTTTATTCGCAGCATTTTTTGTGTCAGGTCCCGGTCTGCGGCCGTGCGGTCAACACCCCTCAGCGCGCTGTTGTACACCGCCTGCGCCCGTATGTCCGCGCGGAGCATTTTCGCCCCGAGGGTGTTGTTACGGGGTCTGTCCCCGTGTTCAAAAGAGTTGTTACGGGGTCTGTCCCCGTGTTCAAAAGTGTTGTTTCGGGGTCTGTCCCCTGCTTCAAAAACGTTCAGATAATCCGCCGGCGAAGTCACCAGCGCCGTGCCGGGCCTCAGCCGTTTTGAGAGCTCGCTGAGCATGGCCTGCCCGTTGCCCTCGCGGATGCCCAGCACCCGCACGTACGGCATTGCCCCGCGCCCGTAAACGCGCTCCGTTTCGGCTTTGGTCAGCCGTTCTTTGGAATTCATGGATACCAGCGCGTGCACAAGCAGACGCGAAATTCGCGTAGATTGATAGCGTGCAGAGGTAGAGGCACGGACAATCTGCCCCCATTCGGCATACTTTTGCGCGTTTTTGTGGACAAGGCGGCCAACTCCGCCGCCCCCGAAGGGCAATTTCTCGGTCAATTCCGCTTCCGTTCCCCTCAAAACCGCCGTCACAGCGGTTGAAAAGGCGTCTGCCGTGACGAATTGCTCTGTTTCGCGCCACTTTTTGAGCAATTCCAGCGTGGATTCCGGCACGAACGGCGATATCCGGGCGTCCCAGTCATCATAAGCCAGCTGCGCCCGCAGGTATGTGGCCGAGGCGTACCGGTCAACGGGCAGCTCCGCCCCGTGCCCCGCACCCTCTCTTGGTACGATGCACCATTCCGGCTCGAATCCTATGCGCGCGGCGGCGGCAATATACTCCGCCCCCAAAATATCATTCGGCCCTATCCTGTCGATTCCGGGGTCTGTCCCCAAGTTTAAAACGGGGTCTGTCCCCTCGTTCAAAGCGGCCGCGGTCGCGGCGGCGGCGTAGGAGGCGCCGGCGTCAATTGACCTCTTCACCGCGGCGCCGAACCCCGGCTCGAGTCGGGCGCCCGCCAGCCGGCGCAGTTTTTCCTCACACGCCTCGGAGCCGAGCGCCGCCGTCTCGGAGCCAAAAGTCACCTTTCCAGCTCCGAGCGCCGCCGTTTCTGAGCCAAAAGCCACCACATCGGCTCCGAGCGCCGCCGCCGCATTCAACCCCCCGGTCCCGAAGTACTGCGCCGAGGCCACGGCGTAATAGAACGGCAGCTCGATCACTATATCCGCGCCACCCAGCAGCGCCGCCTCGGCGCGCAGCCATTTATCACATATTGCCGGCTGCCCGCGCTGCGTGAAGCTGCCGCTCATAATGCAGACAACGCCGTCACACTCGGTGCGGCGGCGCGTCTCCTCAATGAGATATTTGTGCCCGTTGTGGAACGGATCATATTCACAAATAATGGCAGCGATCTTCTTCATTTCCGTTTTCGGGGTCTGTCCCCATGTTCTGTTTTCAGCGGGGCCAGAGGCGCCGGCTCGAGTGTGTGCGCCGGGGCTCATTCGTTCGGCCATTGTCCTTTTCCTCAAGTACCAAAACTGTCCTCGCAAATTCCGGCGCTATTTAGATTTTGCCGGCGCCACCGCCGTTCCGGGGTCTGTCCCCGTGTTAAACCACACCGGCGCCCGAAGCAGCTTCGGGGTCTGTCCCCTCGCTCAAACCGTTATAAAGGTCATTGACCTCGTCGGAACCGGCAGCGGAAGGATCGGACGCGGGATCGCCCGCGTTGGCCGCCACATCCATGATCAGCGGCAGGATCATCGGGTTGCGCTTGGTCTGCTCGTACACGTACTCGTGGATCGCGTCCCGGATGAGCGTCTTTTTATATGCCCAGTCCTTGCGGCCGCCGAAGATCTCGCTTCGGTCGAGCGCCTCCTTCGTCGTCTCGCGGATGCGGGCAATGATATCCTCCGACTCGCGCATATAAACGAACCCGCGGGAGACCACATCGGGCCCCGCCAGCAGCGCGCCGGTGCGGGAATCCACCGTCATGACCACAGCGATCAGACCGTCCTCCGCCAGATGACGTCTGTCCCGGAGCACGATACTGCCTACATCGCCGACGCCGAGGCCGTCTACCAGCACGTTGCCCGCCTGCACCATCTCGTCGCAGTGGACCACGCCGTCCTCGAACTCCAGCACGCGCCCGTTCTCGAGGATGAAGCAGTTCTCGTCGGGGATGCCCAGTTCGACGGCAATATTCTTATGCCGCATCAGTTGACGGTACTCGCCGTGCACGGGGCAGAAATACTTGGGCTTGACGATGGTCATTATCAGCTTGAGCTCCTCCTCGCACGCGTGGCCCGAAACGTGTACTTCGGCGAGGGATTTGTGGATGACGTTGGCGCCGCGCTTGCAGAGCTCGTCGATCATGCGGGCAATGGGCTTTTCGTTGCCCGGAATGGGGCTCGCGGAAATGATGACGGTATCGCCGGGGACAATATCGATCTGCCGGTGCGTTGCCACCGCCATCCGAGTGAGCGCGGACATGGGCTCGCCCTGGCTGCCGGTGGTAATGATGACCAGTTCTTCAGGCGGGTATTTGTCGATCTCTTCGAGGTCGATGATGGCGTCAGCGTCGGCAATGTACCCCTTCTCCAGCGCGACGTCAATTACCCCCACCATGCTCCGGCCGCAGATCACGCACTTGCGCCCGAATTTGACCGCGGTGTTGATGATCTGCTGCACGCGGGACACGTTGGAGGAGAAAGTTGCCACAATTATCCGGCATTTTGTCCGCGCGAAGATCTCTTCGAAGGTGCGGCCGACGGTACGCTCGGACATGGTGAAGCCGCGGTGCTCGGCGTTGGTGCTGTCGGACATGAGCAGCAGCACGCCTTTCTCACCCAGTTCGGCCATGCGCATGAGGTCAATGGGTTGACCGTTGATGGGCGTGTAGTCAACTTTAAAGTCGCCGGTGTGCAGTATGATGCCGCAGGGCGTGATGATTGCCAGCGCGGCGGCGTCAACGATGCTGTGATTCGTCCGTATAAACTCTATGCAGAAGTCGCCTTTGATGACCATTTCGCCGTAGTGCATCTCGATCATTTCGACGCCGGCGGTGATGCCTTCTTCGTCGAGCTTTTTCTCGACGAGGCCGAGCGTGAACTTGGTGCCGTAAATGGGCACATTGAGCTCTTTGAACAGGAACGGTATGGCGCCGATGTGGTCTTCGTGACCGTGGGTCAGGAAGAGGCCGCGGAGCTTGTGCTTGTTCTGTACGAGGTAGGTCATGTCGGGTATGACGGAGTCAACGCCGGGCATGTCCGCGTCGGGAAACGCTATGCCGCAGTCAACGATTATCATATCGGTCTCTGTCTCGAACACTGTGAGGTTTTTTCCTATTTCGCGTATGCCCCCGAGCGGGATTATGCGCAGTTTCTTGCTTTTGTTAATAAACATATGTCTAAGTCCTCCTGGGCTTGATCAGTATCTAATTCGTTCGGCCGATCCGGTCAATCCGGTGTGCCGTCGGCAACCGGTGGTCAACGCAGTTGTGCCTCTGCTTAAACATGCGCGTCCGCGCGGGGGCAACCCTGCTCCCCTGTCGTCCCATTCCGGTCCCTCCTCCGATCGTCCGGAGCGGTCCGCGGATCAGCGTATTCTGTTGTCACGCCCGCATGTTTGACTGCATTATACCACAGTCTTTTTATAATTAAAAGCACAAAATGAACGCCGGTCAGCGCCTTCGCGCCGGGCGTAGGCCGAAATCCTTTTCTTTTCATCTTTTCGGCCTCCGCGAAAATGTTGAGCGTAGGCCGAAATCTTTCCTTTCCATCTTTTCGGCCTCCGCAAAAGGGTTGAGCGTAGGCCGAAATCCTTTCTTTTGATCCTTTCGGCCTCCGCGAAAAGACTGAGCGTAGGCCGAAATCTTTCCTTTCCATCTTTTCGGCCTCCGCAAAAGAGTCAAGTCCAATTTTGTGTGTAAATTTCGATCCTGCACAATTCATTCGTTTAGGCTGCCTCAAGCAGTGTAAGTTGTTGTTTTGCGACTTCTCTTAATTGCGGCTGCAGATCCGGTTTTAACTCGTTGTATTTCTTCTC
>JAEEGL011089510.1_pt1 | contig 11580 bp, 8 predicted proteins | sample 9134231 | NCBI WGS metagenome assembly JAEEGL01 (sample SAMN16246548, study PRJNA631951) | gut metagenome | biome: gut microbiome; feature: rumen; material: fiber-attached | host: Bos | place: Iran: Karaj | collected 2018-10 | reverse complement strand
GATTATTATATGCAAATACATCCTCGCCCGTTTTCATTCCGGGACGAAGATCGGATATACGTACCCTTTTCACGCAAAATCTCCTTACCAGACGCCAAACTGTATTTTGATTATAAAGAAAGACCATATGATATGTCAAATATCACCGGTCTTTATCATCAGCTTATAACAGGTATATCCTTCATCCGACTTTCAGTTTGAATTTCTGAATATCTCTGTCGGTTTCAACCTTTTCCATGACCGCACCAAGTGCGTTCATCTTCTCGGGGAAGTCTTCGTAGCCTCTCTCGATATACTTGATATCGTCTATCACCGTTATCCCGTCGGCTACAAGGGCTGCAAGTACAAGTGCTGCTCCCGCACGAAGATCCGGAGCGGAAATGCTTGCACCCGTGAACGAATCTACACCTTCGATGATAGCCGTATTACCTTCGACTTTGATATTGGCACCCATCCTCTGCAGTTCACCGACATATTTGAACCTGTTCTCAAATATGCTCTCGGTAACGATACTCGTACCTGTTGCCAGACCCAGTGCAACCGTGATCTGAGGCTGCATGTCGGTAGGGAAGCCCGGATAAGGAAGAGTCTTGACATGTGTATGATCAAGTCTGCCTGTTGCCACTACTCTGACGGCATCATCCGACTCTTCTATCTCACATCCGATCTCCAAAAGCTTGGCGCTAATGGACTCTAAATGCTTGGGGATCACGTTCCTGACAGTAACGTCACCTTTGGTGACTGCTGCCGCAAACATGAACGTACCTGCTTCTATCTGATCCGGAATGATCGTATATTCCGTACCGTGTAATCTCTCAACGCCTTTGATACGGATCACGTCCGTACCTGCACCCTTGATATTGGCACCCATACAGTTAAGGAAGTTGGCTACATCTACCACGTGAGGTTCCTTGGCTGCATTCTCTATTATAGTCTGACCTTCTGCCATGACTGATGCCAACATCAGATTGATCGTGGCACCTACGGTCACCATATCAAGGTAAATATGCGCGCCCTTAAGTGTCTCGGCATGGGCAACTATCATACCTCCGCCGACGACTCCTGCGTCTCTTGCGCCCAGTGCCTTGAAGCCCTTAAGGTGCTGATCGATAGGTCTTGTGCCTATGTTACAGCCACCGGGAAGTGTCACTTCTGCGCTCTTATACTTACCTAATAATGCACCTATCAGATAATAGGAAGCCCTGATCCTCTTAATATAGTCACCGTCCACTATCTGGCTGCGGATATTACGTCCGTTGACTTTGATGGTGTGTCTGTCTATATGCTGGATCACGACGCCTATGCTCTCCATAGCCTGCATCATAACCTTTGTATCTCTGACGTCGGGTACATTCTCAATAAGTACCGTCTCATCCGTCATAATGGATGCCGCCAGAATGCCAAGTGCCGCATTCTTAGCTCCGCCTATCTCGACATCGCCGACGAGAGGCGTTCCACCCTTGATAACATATTGCTCCATGTCTATATAACCTCTATATCCGGCACACAAAAATGCCGTATCGAGTATAATTATCCCAATACATTCTATTTATTCTACCACGAATGCAGTCCATACGCAAGAAAATCAATATATAGCCCCATATGTATTGTTATGTTACCTTGCGATATACCACATGTAGTTTTTTGTCATCCCGATCATCAGTTAAGATACTTCAGAGGGTTCACGGCAGCGCCGCCGATCCTTATCTCGAAATGCAGATGAGGTCCGGTACTTACACCGGTATTACCGCTCAATGCGATCTTCTGACCCTGGGAAACATTCTGTCCGACAGATACAAGCACCTTGCTCAGATGTCCGTATCTGGTCTCACGACCATCCGGATGTTTGATATATACACAGTATCCGTAACCTTTTCCCCATCCGGCTCTGGTCACGGTTCCGCCACAGGATGCCACTATAGCCGTACCTACAGGAGTAGCCCAGTCAACACCCTGATGGTAAGATGAAGCTCCCTTGGTGGGACGTTTTCTTCCGCCGAATCCGCTGGATAATCTTCCGCCTGCCAAAGGCTTGATATATGTAGGCGGGATCTTGGTACCTATCTCGACCTTCTTGGCTACAGCCTCCATGACAAGTTCTTCCTTAAGGATATCTCGAACCACTTCCTTGTCATTGCTGTACGAGGTCTCCGCAACTATATTACGTCTTCCGGCAGAAGGCTGTCTTAAGGTCTCCTTATCCGTGGTGTACCACTCGTCATTGTATACGTACTCTATCTCTTCATCATAATATTCTTCGACATATTCTCTTACTATTCGATTGACCGTAAGAGGAGGTTCAACAGTAGTAACGATGAGTTCATCCCCGGGTCTTATCATGGAATTCTCATTCTCCAAAGTCGAGTTGAGTTCAATGATCTTGTCCATGGGTATATTGGTCTTGATGGCTATACCCGAGAGAGTATCACCCGTTACAACCTCATAAACCGTATTTACTTCCTTGACCTTGACGACATCCTCTATCACCTGGTCTCTGGTCTTAAGCTGGGAGCCTGACAGATAACAGTCAACCACCTCTATATTGTCTCCGAAAGACATACTCATAAGACCGTAGTCAAAATCTTCAAAATCCTTATCTGCATTCTCATCGGCGATATCTTCAACCGAGTCATAAATAAACTTATCAAATCCGGCATTTTTTACAGGATCGATATCTCCGGAAGAAGACGCTTCATTGGCAGCGACCACGGATGCCGTCAGCACATTAAGCTCTCTGTCCGGATCCTTGATAAGTTCCGCAACATACTCAGTCTCCTGCTGGTATACATCCAGAGCGGACTGAAGGACATATTCCACATCTGAATAATCCGCCATATTGGCAACATAGTCGCCTATCTTTACCGTATATGCATGCACATATGAATTCTCAGCACCGGAAGCGGTATTGGCCGATATCTTCTTCCTGAGGCTGTCAGCCATCCTCGATGTGACCGCTTTTCTGTCATCGATCGGAGCAAAAACAACGGATGATGCATCATAAGTGATATTTGCATCCACAAACAAGATATCCTCCGACTCCTTGCCTACGATACGTCTGGCATCACTCAAGAGATCGTCGATATCATCTGCTTCACCCAAATATCCCATATCTTCTCCATCTAAGAAGATATGGAACAGATTGGCATCATCCTTCTTATACTTAACGATCGAAGGAATCATTATTATATTGATAAAGATCACCAGCGCGGCACTGCGCAGAAATGCATAGCGCATGCGCTTATGGTGTATGGTAAACTTCTTCATAAAACTACACAAACCACTGATCTACTTACTTAAAACTGTATCCCGAACATGGGAAGCACTTTAAGCGCTATATCTGCAAGAACCGCCAGGAATATAAGCACGCTCATTACTTTTATGAACCCGGTGCCTGACTTTTTGGAAGCTGCCTGCTGCGCATCGAGGATTGACTTGGTCTGCTCTGTCAAACCCTCTGTCATGGCCGCCTGAACATTGCGGTAAACCTTGATATTCTCCTTATGAATGGTGTCATCCTGCTTATCAAAGAACTCCTTTAACACATCGCGCTCTGACTCAGCCGCCTCGGCAGCCTTGGCTGCGTCAGCCTCTCTTTGAGCGTTCAAGGCGTTCATGTTCTTCATCTCCTGATAGGCTGTAGCCAGATCGTCGGCCATTACATTAAGCCTGTCGGCAGATTCGATATTCTTAAGATTGACAAGCTTCATCTCCTGAAGCAGTTTCTCGTAATTCTCAACTTTTTCTCTCAATTCCATGATCTCCTTTGATTCTGATGTCGTTGCCCTGTCTTTAGTGACAGACTCTTTTGATACGATCTTTTGTGCAAGTTTATCAATAAACAAGTCCATGGTACCACTCCTTTTGTGTACATTAACTATATGTTTACCTTGTGTTCATATTTTGTTCATATATTACTGATAGAATGACAAATGTAAGGAACGAGTGATTAGACAATTTTTTCATAATAGCCCGGGTGCCGAGAGGTATCCGGGCACTCCTCATTTTTAGGGCACTTTATTGAATCTAATCTTCATCAAGCAGGCTCTGAACCTCTTCATTCAGGCTCTGCATCTTGGTATCCAGATCTGATACCATTCGCGCACATTCAACCAGTTCATCCTGAATATGCTCAGGCGCATTTCCCTCGAACTTATAATGTATCTTATGCTCAAGGCTTGCCCAGAAGTCCATCGCTACTGTACGTATCTGTATCTCTACCTTGGCATCTATCTTCTTATCCGACAGGAAAATAGGAACCGTTACAAGCATATGATAACTCTTATAACCGCTCTGCTTGGGGCTCTTGATATAATCCTTTACTTCAAGCACCTTGATATCGTTCTGGTTAACAAGCATCTCGGCAATATGATAGATGTCCGACGTAAATGAGCAGATGATCCTTATACCTGCTATATCATCCACATACTCCACCATATTCTCTATTGTCGACTCATAACCCTTCTTCTTGAGCTTCTTGACGATGCTCTCACTGGTCTTGATCCTGGACTTGATATGTTCAATAGGATTATATCTGTGAACATGCTGAAACTCATCATTGAGTATCTCAAGCTTGGTATTGATCTCTTTAAGAGCAGACCTGTATATCAGAAGGACTTCGTTCCAACTGTCAACCTGATCGTTACCGTAATTCCTGGCCATTTCTTACTCCGTTTCGTCTGACTGTTATTTTGTCTTATACATATCCGTCGGGATTATTCTTCTGCCAGCGCCATGAATCTTCACACATTTCCTTAATGCCGTATTTGGCTTCCCATCCAAGCTCAGCCTTGGCCTTGGATGCATCCGCATAACAGGTCGCTATATCGCCTGCACGTCTCGGCTTAATGGAATAGGGTATCTTAACACCGCTCGCTTCTTCAAAGTTGTGCACAACCTCTAATACGCTGTAACCTCTTCCGGTACCGAGATTATATATGCACAAACCGGCTTTTTCTTCTATCTTCTTAAGGGCCTTCACATGGCCTTCTGCCAGATCCACCACATGGATATAGTCTCTTACGCCCGTTCCGTCAGGTGTATCGTAATCGTCACCGAAAACTCCGAGCTCTGCTCTCTTGCCGACCGCAACCTGAGTTATATACGGCATGAGATTATTGGGGATACCGTCAGGATTCTCACCTATCGTACCGCTCTTATGCGCTCCTATCGGATTGAAGTAACGAAGGAGCACAACATTCCATTCGGGATCTGCATGCTGCATATCCGACATTATCTGCTCAAGCATCGACTTAGTCCAGCCGTAAGGGTTGGTACACACTCCCTTGGGACATTCCTCCGTTATGGGAATGAATGCCGGATCTCCATATACCGTCGCGCTTGATGAGAAGATGATGTTCTTACATCCGTTCTTTCTCATTACATCAAGCAGGTTAAGTGTACCCGCTATATTATTGTCATAATACTCAAGCGGCTTCTGTACTGATTCTCCCACCGCCTTAAGTCCGGCAAAATGGATGCAGCTGTCTATCTTCTCCTTGGCAAATATCTCTTCCAAAGCCGAACGGTCTCTAATATCAGCCTTATAGAAAGGAGCCTTCTTGCCTGTGATGGCCTCGATACGTCCCAAGACCTTCTCACTTGCGTTGCACAGATTGTCCAAGATAACAACTTCATATCCCGCATTCTGCAACTCAACAACTGTATGGCTTCCGATGAAGCCTGCACCGCCTGTTACAAGTATAGCCATGTTAAAACACCTCTTTTTAATCTATCCTAGGGCCACAATTTCTCGGGGTATTCTCCCGCATCCTTAAGCGCCTTGATATTTTCAACAACATAAGGCTTATCTTCCTGATAAGTCACACCGAACCATCTGTCGCCGGATGTCAAAACCTTGACCGTAGCCTTGCCGGCCTTGATGATCCTGTCTATATCCGAAGGAAGCAGTGCCTCCGCCTTAAGCGGATTGCCTGCCACGTCTTCTTTCATGAAGCGCAGGAAAGCTGCCTCGAGTTCGGTAAACAGTCCCTTCTTAAATCCCCACATGTTCATTGACACGGGAGTCTTGGGATCTATGTCCTTAAATGTAGCGCCGTCGTCCTCTGAATATGCGGCACCTGTCTTAGTCATAACGATAGTCTTCTGCTCAACTATGTCCTTAAGGTATCCGTTATCATCCGTCTTGCAGACACCTCTTGTAACAGAGCCCTTCTCTGTAAGCGTCTTGCCAAGCTCATATGCGACCATGGCGTACGCGCTCTCATCATCTGCAGTACTTGTAAGGAAGTCATACATGATCTTATAGCCTTCCTTACCGTAATAATCATCGGCATTGATCACCATGAAAGGTCCGTCTACCACATCCTTGCAGCAGCTGATCGCATGTGTTGTTCCCCAGGGCTTGGTCCTTCCGTCGGGTATCGAGAATCCTGCCGGGATCTTGTCAAGTTCCTGGAACACATATTCAACTTCCATATGCTTGGAAATAGGGGCACCTACAAGCTCTTTGAAATCGGCTTCTATCTCATGTTTGATAATGAAAACAACTTTTTCAAATCCTGCTTCTTTGGCCGCATATATTGAGAAATCGATGATCCTGTGACCCTGCTCATCCATTGAATCCATCTGCTTGAGTCCGCCGTAGCGGCTTCCCATACCTGCTGCCATAATCACTAATACCGGTTTGCTCATAGAATGTAACCTCCTTATTAATTGCCGTAACCAATATATTATACTCTTTTCAGCCTATTTTGTCTATTGTATAGAGTCTTGCCGAGTGGTCCGTCATCACTCTGGTACCATCTCCCAGACCGGTACCTATGAATCTGGAATTAAGCCTTATCCCGCCGTACATGAGAGCAGCTCCCGTAAGCTCATATTCCTCACTCTCGTTATCCATGATATAGACCTTGTTAAGGATCGCCTGGGCAACACCGCCCTCCTTGATATGAACAGGGGATACCATATTGATGAGATTGCCGAATGTATTAACCGGTATCTTGGCTGCCTTAACCTTAACACGGTAACGGGCTTCGGGGATAAGATCCTTAGCATACAGGATATCGTCAGACTTATTGGGTTCATTGCTCTCTCTGTACATCATGGCAAGCGCGTGTTCCTTCTCACTGTCCGTTATCTGCCATATCACCCTTCCGTGACGGTTATATACTCTTGTAAACTCACCGGTCTGAAGCGTTAAGCGGTGTGCTTTGTAGAATTCAACCTGTGCCGCTATCTGCTCACGCTCCTTGCCTGTCAGCTTCGTAAGATCGAGCTCGTATCCGAGTACACCCATGGCTGCAACATCAAATCTGGTCTCCAATGTAGTCTCTCTTAAAGTCTGATGGTTGGGAGATGCACTTACGTGAGCACCCATCGTGGATGCAGGATAACCGTAAGATGTTCCTCCCTGTATCTTGATCCTCTCTGCGGCATCCGAATCATCTGATGTCCAGATCTGCGGCATGTAACTTAAGATACCAAGGTCAAATCGTCCTCCGCCCGAAGAGCATCCTTCAAAGAGCACCTTAGGAAAAGCCTCTGTCAGTCTCTTCATGACATCATATAAGCCGAGCACATAACTGTGAGCGAACTGTCCTGGTGGTGTATCTCCCCTGGAATACATATCGGTGATAGGCCTGTTCATGTCCCATTTGACATATGATATATCAGCACTGCCAAGCAGATCTGACAGTACTGTCACAATATAATCCCTGACCTCAGGCAGAGTATAGTCCAGTATATACTGATTGCGCCCGATGTAGCTCTCCATTCCCAGAACACTCACTGCCCAGTCCGGATGCTTCTCATACAGCTTACTCTTAACACTGATCATCTCGGGCTCTACCCATATACCGAAACGAAGTCCAAGTGCCTTGATCTCCGACACAAGGCTCTTAAGAGAACCGCCGAGCTTCTTCTCATTGACAAACCAGTCTCCGAGGGATGTAGTGTCATCATTACGCTCACCGAACCATCCGTCATCCAGCACAAACAGTTCCATGCCCAACTTGGCCGCATCCTTAGCAAGATTTAAGAGCTTACGGCGATTGAAATCAAAATACGTCGCCTCCCAGTTATTGATGAGCACGGGTCTGGCGCTGTTCCTGAAATGCGAAGGAACTATATGATCCGTGATGAATCTGTGCATGTTGTGGGAAGCACCGTTAAATCCCTTATCACTGTATGTCATCACGGCCTCGGGTGTGTGGAAGGATTCACCCTTGCGAAGCTTATACTCAAATCCGTGGGGATGGATGCCGGTAAGGATCCTGGTCTTACCGTATTCAGTCACTTCCACTCTCTCCCTGTGATTGCCGGAATATATCAGATTGAAAGCAAAACAGTCGCCGTGATCTTCAGTGGCATCAATGTCTGATAACATAAAGAACGGGTTGTGCATGCTGCTGCTTATGCCGAGAGTTGAACCTGTCTCATATATCCCGGATTCAAGAACCTTGTCGTGTACATGTCTCTCTCTGGTCCATGCGCCGTCGAAGGTCTTGAGCACAAAGTCCGTACCGTGCAGATCGAGCATCATGCTCGCGATATCATCTATAACATATGTGACAGATGTGTCATTATGTATCGCCATACGTCTCGTGATCACATCACAGTCTTCAAATGCCGTGTAGATGATCCGAAGCTCAAGCATACCCTGTCCGGGCTTAGATGCTGCTCCGGGCTTGCTGCCCGCTTCTTCTGCCCTGCTCTCATCCGTGACATTCTCGTAAATAAGTTCCAGTGTCCACGGCTTGGCTTCTCCTGTGCTCTCTGACGAATCCTTGGCATAAGGCATTCCGGTACTGTCACTGCCCTTATACAATCCTTCGTACAAATAGCATGTCCTGTATTCAAATCTGGTCGAGATCAAACCGTCTTCTCTTCTGATAGTCAGCGGAAGAGATCTGTAATCTCCGGTTCCTGCATTGGAAAATTCAAGACAGATATTGTTGTATGTGATATTACCACTGCCGGTTATCTCATTACCGTACGGATTGTTGTATTTCTCGGTAAGAGCCCGTACTGTATCCGGATCGGCAATGATATCGGATGTCGGGATCAGACCGTTATGATCCGCTCCGGCATTCGTCGTAACGCGCCTTCCGTAGTGCAGGTTCTCTATGTTTTTATCATCGGGAACATGCATAACATATGATGTGTTCGAGGTGGTAATGGTATAGATACGGTCCTTAACTGTGATCATTTTGCCTCCGGATAAAGAAAAATATTCTTGTAGATATTGTACCACATTTATGATAATTTATATTAGGTATGATATTAAAAAAACCTTAAGTTTCATACAGAAAAACACAAGATCAAAGACAGAGCAGACCATGGAAAAGATCGGATTGATCGAAGCGATAGATCAGCAAAGTGAATATAAAAAAATGCTGCCCAAGGACAGGGTTCAGCTGCGCAAAAAAAGGCTGTACGAACTTGTCACTTACGCGGCGGCCAACAGCCCTCTGTACAAGGATATATACGAAGATCTTCCAACCAACTTCACGATACAGAACCTTCCGACAGTCACCAAGGATGTTCTGATCGCCAGATTTGATGACTGGTCAACCGACAGAAGTGTTGACAAGGGAGGGATACAGGCATATCTGGATGAGCTTGGCAAGGCCTATGAATCGGGCGATAAGAAGGGCATGGAACGCAAATACTTAGACAAGTATCGTGTTGTTAGTTCCAGCGGCACGGACAGCGAACCTCTCATCAATCTGTATGATGACAACTGCTGTCGCATAATGAGCGTGAACCATCTTAACAGAGCCTTCTCAAGAAGAGAACATATGTGGGGATTCTTAACCCACGGCAGGAAGCTCGCGAGCATATATTCCACCAGCGGTTCGTATTTCTTCAATGTGTTCGCTCATTTCAGGCGCAGATATCTTCCGTTTAACAAGAAACGTTCGATCATATTACAGTCACAGAGCGCGACATCCAGACTAGTTGAGACCCTCAACAATTTCAAGCCTTCAGTCATCTCGGGATTCCCGTCGGTACTCACGCGTATGGCTGATGAACGTGCGGCGGGAAGGCTTAAGGTCGATCCCGTTTGTATCATAGCAGAAGGCGAAGTCCTTGAAGATGATGTCCGCAAGAAGATCGCCGATGCATTTCATTGTGACGTGACCAGTTCTTACTCAACAGCAGAGACCGGGGTCATAGCATATGAATGCAGAGAGCATCATCTGCATATCAATGACGACTGGGTGATCCTCGAACCCGTTGATGTCAACGGACGCCCCGTACATGCGGGCATAGAATCCGACAAAGTGCTCATAACCAATCTCTTAAGCTATCCTCAACCGATCATCAGATATGAGCTCGGAGACAAGGTGATCCTGCACGAAGAAGGCTGTCTGTGTGGCAATCCTTCTCCATGGATAGAGATGGCAGGTCGATCCCTGGATCAGATACGTTTTGTGGAAGGGATGAAGGAAGTAGTCGTTCCGGTAGCAGACTTTGAAGCCGTGTTAAGGGACGAACCGTCCATCAAGAGATATCAGATAATAGTCTATGCCGGTAACCGGATAGCACTTCGCCTGTCAGGGGCCAGGGGCACGGACAAGACAATGGCTTTCTTTAAAGCGGAGAAGCTATTACGGGCATATATGAAGAGCATCGGGATCATGTCACCCATGATCACTCTTGATAAAGAGGATCCGGGACCGGATCCCAAGTCAGGCAAGTATAAAAGGATAATAATAGAATGAACCGTCCTGCGACGGTTCATTCTTTTTTGCTTTCATCTATCTGTTTGTTATCATCTGAATTTGGGATTCAGTTCATTGTACGGAACAACTATCTCCTGGAAACCTCCGGCGAATGATGTCAGCAGATAAGGCGGATAGTAAAAGTCTACTCCGTCATCCTGCAAGATAAAGTAATCCGAATCAAGACCGCCGTACATCTTTACGGTCTCTTCATATCCTTCCCAGTAACTCTCTCCTATATCATTCATATGCTTAGTCGCATAATCGACTAAAAGATCATCAAGTGTATCTTCATCTATCGAGATAAGGTCTGACAGGTAAAGCCTCTCACCGGTCTGCAAGTCGAACACGAACGATATCCAGTAAGGCATTCCGTGCGCTCCGCCGTAATAATCATAACCTTCCTGAACTATATTGATTATCTTACCGTCATTGTATGATATATATCCGAAGTCCGAAGTGAACTCGTAAGGGATGAAATACTCTCCGCCGCTCTCCTCATACCACTGGATACATTCATCAAAGCAGTCATCGATCTGGGCCATGGCTCCGTCTGTCTGTTCCATAAGTGTCTTATTGATCTTGGCTGCACCGGGATACTTATCATCAAGCTGAAGAGTGGATACTGCGGCCGTTGCCATTCTCTGACCGTCATAGAGCGCCTCGTCATCCTTAAATACCAGCGTTCCCACATCATATATTCCGGGATCATAGAAATCCTCTGCAATATAATCCATATCTCCTGTTTCCGGATCTATCTTCACATATGAGAGTTTATAATCCCTGTTAAGGACGGTATACAAATTGCCATCCGAGTAATTGCTGACAATGTCCCAGTTGCTGACGCCGGGCAGCTCGCTCTTCTCTGTCTTAAATGTATACAGAGCTGTTACTT
>JAEEGL010438263.1_pt1 | contig 11580 bp, 6 predicted proteins | sample 9134231 | NCBI WGS metagenome assembly JAEEGL01 (sample SAMN16246548, study PRJNA631951) | gut metagenome | biome: gut microbiome; feature: rumen; material: fiber-attached | host: Bos | place: Iran: Karaj | collected 2018-10 | reverse complement strand
ATACACTCTCGAACTTCATATGCAATCCTCCTTCCGGTCGCAGGTTTTTTGCAGGCTCTTTCACTACGTGATCTGCAATCCTCCACAATAAGCTCCATGATCAATCTTAACATCATATTCAGAGAAAAGGTAGATATCAGTTAGCCTTCGGCGGAACATCCAAAACGGAGCAGAATGAAACAATCATAGAAGAAGATGCAGGCTAGATATTGTCATTATGAATAATAAAATTCAATACAAAGCACATCACTCAGTCGATATGGCGGAAGAGATGATGTATAATAAGGGCCTGACGGCTGCCTGTATCGGCAGTATCTTATAGTCGAAGACAACCACAAATCCCTATGGAGGCTTTTGATCATGACACGAAGTATTACGATAAAAAAAGATGAAGTTGCAGCAGCTATTGACTTCGTAAGGAGCTTCCTTGATGAGTGCAAAGTCAAAGACAAGGACAGGGTCAAGACGCTGCTCATGGCCGAGGAAGTCACCATAGAGCTTCTGAAGCACACCACCGACAACGGTTCTGTCAAACTCACCGCAAAAAAATCATTTGGCAATATCATCATCGATGCAACGTCCCCCGGCGAGGCTTTCGAGCTGATGAGCGATGAGATGATAGGAGAGATCCTGGATGCCAAGTATGAAAGCGCCGATATGGGCGCCAATACAGAAGATGCCATCCGGAGCATCATGGTCAGGAGCTTCGACGATCAGTTGAAATACAGTAATAACAAAGGCCGCAATCATGTACGCATCACAGCCGTAACCTCCCGTTACGCATTTTTATACATGACTCTCACGGGCCTCTTTTTGGGTCTTATTTGCGGACTGCTGATGAAGGTCCTGCCCGAAGGCCTTACAGGTGCCATCAACGACAATGTATTCAGCCTCATAACCACCGTATTCATGAACGGCCTGCAGACCGTAGTGGGCCCGGTGGTCTTCTTCTCCATAGCCACCGCCATAGCCGGCTTCGGCAACCTGTCAGACATAGGCAAGATCGGCGGCAAGGTCATGCTGGCATATATACTCACCTCCATCCTGTCCATAGTCATAGGAACGGGGTTGTTCTTCGCCTTCCAGCCGGGAGATCCCGGAGTAGCCGACGGCCTTTCGGAAACCGAGGTTGTAGACCAGGAAGCAGTGACCGAGATGGGAAATGTATCCCTTAAGAGCACCATAATAGGCCTGGTGCCCTCTAATATAATAAAACCGTTCTACGATGCAAGTATGCTGCAGATCATCGTCCTCGCCATATTCTGCGGGGCCGCGGCGGGACTCATAGGTCAGTATTCCACTCTGATCAAGGACATCTTTGAAGCCATGAACGAACTGTTCCTGAAGATAACCGTGATACTGGTGAAGCTCATACCGGTAGTGACCTTCTGCTCCATGGCATCCATGATGCTGTCCGTAGGCGGAGATTCCATAATGTCAGTGCTTGGCATAGCCGGAGTGATACTGCTTGGATTACTTGCCATGATAGTGGTCTACTGCATTCTCATCATCCTATTCACCGGCATGAATCCCTTGATCTTTCTCAGGAAATACGCCCCCACCATGCTGCAGGTATTCTCGCTGTCATCAAGCAACGCATCCATACCGCTTAACATGAAAGCCTGCGGAGAGAAACTTGGCATATCACCCAAGATCTACTCCTTCTCCATACCCCTTGGGGCCACCATAAACATGAACGGAGCCTGCATCATGTTATCCACATCTGCCCTGGCAATAGCGCATATATACGGCGTCACCATAAGTGGAAGGATGCTGGTCATCATGTGCGCCACCATCATACTGCTGTCAATGGGTGCACCGGGTATACCGGGCATGGGTCTTATTCTCCTCACCGTTATACTGACGCAGTTCGATGTCCCCGTGGCCGGAGTCAGCCTGCTGCTGGGCATCTATCCCATCCTGGACATGTTCTGCACGACCGTCAACTGTCTGGGCGACGTAGCCACCACCTTCTTAGTTGCCAAAAGCGAAAGGCTCATGGATGCCGAGGTCTATAATGCCGTAGGAAACGACTGACGATCTGATATGGCGAAATATTCCGGCTTATTTCGCCCCTGTCACCATATAATCTTCAGAAAAAATGTTATATACTCTTCTCGTCAGCAAAACATCGGGAAGCAGAGTAAGGCGCCGGATTGAGCGCAGGCGCCGGATTAATAGCAAGGGCACCGGACTGAGCGCAAGGCACAGGAATTGAGAGCGGAGCACCGGACTGAGCGCAGGGCGCCGGATTGATAGCAAGGCGCCGTTCAAGAGGGCGGAATGCCGAAAGGTGAACTAACGGTTCATTTCCTTTGTGTCCCTTGCGGATCATCATTGTAGAAGGAAGATTTATTCAGCAGGATTAATAAGGTCTCTTAAGAAAAAGGAGGAAGGATTATGTTGGATCTGATCAAATACTTACCTATAGTTGCAGTTATTATTTTACTGGCGATCATAGTAGCCATGGGCTACGTGAAGGCTCCCCCGGATATGGCATACATCATATCGGGAATAAGACCAAAGCCCAGGGTACTCATCGGACGTGCGGGAGTTAAGATCCCCTTCTTCGAGAGAGTGGACATGCTCTACCTGGGACAGATGACAGTAGATATCAAGACCGAGCAGTCAGTGCCCACCAATGATTTCATCAACGTGGACGTAGATGCGGTGGCAAAGGTCAGGATAGGGACTACGGATGATGCGATACAGCTTGCAGCCAAGAACTTCCTGAACAAAAGCCAGGAGCAGATAGCCACTGACCTGCAGGATTCTCTCCAGGGTAACATGAGAGAGATCATCGGCACCCTGTCACTTAAGGCCATCAACACAGACCGTGATTCCTTCTCGGATCAGGTCATGGAGAAAGCCTCCAAGGACATGGAGAAGCTGGGTATAGAGATACTGTCCTGCAACATCCAGAACGTAACGGACGAGAATAACCTCATAAAGGATCTCGGTGCCGACAACACCAGCAAGATCAAGAAGGATGCCGCCATCGCAAAGGCAGTTGCCGACAAGGAAGTTGCCATAGCCCAGGCAGAAGCCAACAGGGCGGCAAATGATGCAAGAGTGGCGGCAGATACCGATATAGCACAGAAGAACAATGCTCTGGAGATCAAGAAGGCAGAGCTCAAGCAGCAGTCGGATAATGCCAAGGCTATAGCGGATGCAGCCTATGATATCCAGAATCAGGAACAGCAGAAGTCAATCCAGACCGCTACGGTAAACGCCCAGATTGCCCGTACGGAACGTGAAGCGGAGCTGAAGGCAAGGGAAGTAGAGGTCCAGCAGCAGACCCTGGTGGCCCAGGTCAACAAACAGGCAGATGCCGAGAAGTACGCAAGAGAGCGTCAGGCAGAAGCAGAGCTTGCTCAGCGCCAGAGGAAAGCGGAAGCAGAACTCTACGAACAGGAAAGACAGGCTGATGCCCAGAGGAAGCAGGCCGAGGCAAAGAAGTATGCCGCAGAGCAGGAAGCTGCAGCCGTGCTGGCAAAGGCTCAGGCAGAGGCTGCAGGCGTGAAGGCCAAGGGTGAAGCGGAAGCTGCAGCCGTAAAGGCCAGAGGTATAGCAGAAGCAGAAGCTGTCAGGGCTAAGGGTCTCGCGGAGGCCGAGGCCATGCAGAAGAAGGCTGATGCATATGAGAGATACGGTAAGGCAGCCGTCCTTGATATGGTCGTAAAGATCATGCCCGACATGGCAAAGGCCGTGGCTGCTCCTCTCGGACAGATAGACAAGATCAACGTATACGGCGGTAATGGCGGAAGCGGGGCAGACCAGATCTCCGGCAACGTCCCCATCGTAATGCAGCAGGTCTTCGATACCATGTCAGAGGCTACAGGCGTGAACTTCGCAGACATCCTCAAGGCTCAGACATATGATGCCAAGGTGAATAAGAATGTCAACGTAACCGGACTGGATGGAGTACCGATACAACCGGCACAGCCGATACAGCCGACGAAGACGACGCAGCCGGCACAGCCGACGAAGACGGAAGCTGAAGCTGAAGAGTCTGGCGGAAAGCCTGAGGCCTGAAGCCGTACAGCCTGGCAGTAAACCGGAGGCCTGAAGCCGCACAGCCTGGCAGCAAACCGGAGACCTGAAGCCGCACAGCCTGGCAGCAAACCGGAGGCCTACCAATCTGGCAACAATCTTGTTTCAGCCGAGTCCGTACCTAAAACGATGCAGCCGATGCCTGTCAGGTACAGATGCACTCTGTTTCCCGGCGAAGCTCGAGGCTGTTGTTTAGGCTTTGTTTAGCAACCTAAAATGGACCACTAACCCCGTCCCCATGTGCTATAATCGTTTCATCAAGGTGTGGGAGGTATATTGATATGGCGCCAAGGATCAGCTTAGGAAAAAAAATGATCATGTTTACCATAATAACGATGTTCCTGGCATCCTTGGGTACTGCGCTGATATCTTATAAGATCAGCGCAAATATCATCGATAACTACTACAAGAGTCTCTGTTTGGACTGCGCCGAGAATTTTGCCACGTTTATGAACCCGGCTGATCTGATGGAGATAAGGCAGGTCCTCGAGTCAGATGAGTACCAGGCCATCAGGGATCACGCTGAGGAAACGGATAACGAGCAGGAGGTCATAGACTACCTTAAGGAAAAGGGACTGTGGGACAGATTCCTCAACACCAGAGATCAGATAGACAGCTACATCGAAAGGATGGATGCTATCAAATATACCTATATCCTGATACGAAGCGGTGGAGTGTACGACAAGTACCTTATGGATGACTCTACCAATCCGACTTATGTTGCAGGCTCTACTATAGAGAGCGAACCTGAATTCGTCGGTGTGGGTCCCGCTATGAAGATAGAACCTACCATCTCCAACGGTGAGTGGGGATGGCTATGTTCCGCATATGTTCCGCTCTTCCTGGATGATGGCACCGTAGTATGCCAGATCGGATGTGATGTCGCTATGGATGATGTCATGAAGGAGCGCAAGACCTACCTTATGTACAGTCTTCTGGGTGCCCTGTTCTTCACCCTGCTGATGGTAGTTTTGGCGGTCATCTTTACAGATCATATCTTCGTCAGGAGAGTATCCAGACTGACAAAGGGTATCAAGAAGTTTAATCCGGCTCCCGGGCAGGGGTATGAAGACGCCGGGGTCATCCGGTGTGATCCAAGAAACAACGATGAGATAGATGACCTGTATCACAGTGTCCACGATATGCAGATAAATATCATCGACAATATAAATGAGATGGACACCATGAATGTGGAGTTGGAGAGAGCAGCCAGGATGAAATCGGATTTTCTGGCAAACATGTCTCACGAGATACGTACGCCCATGAACGCAGTCATAGGCATGGCAGAGATCGCAGCCAGAGAGGATATCCCCGAAACAGCCAGGGATGCCATAACTCAGATCCAGAAGTCAGGCAGGAACCTGCTTAATATCATCAATGATATCCTGGATTACTCGAAGATCGAATCCGGAAAGATGGAGATCGTTCCGGAAAGGTATGAGCCTGTGAGCGAGCTGAATGATATAGCCAACATACTTTCTACAAGAATAGGGTTCAAAGATCTCGAACTGTACGTTATATCGGACACCGATCTTCCTCATGCTCTGTACGGAGATGCCATGAGGATCAGACAGATCCTGATCAATCTGGCCAATAACGCCATCAAGTTCACCCGGGAAGGAAGTGTCAAGATCACCCTGACCTGTTCGTATACAGCAGAGGACATGGTGTCACTGACTTATCACATCATAGATACGGGTATCGGAATAAAACAGGAAGACATGGATAAACTCTTCACCAGCTTTACACAGGTGGATTCCAGAAGGAACCGTTCCGTGGAGGGTACGGGCCTGGGTCTTGCCATATCCCAGCGGCTGGTTGCTGCCATGGGCGGTGAGATGGGTGTAAACAGCACCTATGGCGAGGGCTCTGACTTCTGGTTCACGATCCCTCAGAAGGTAGAGGATCCGGCCAGAGATCTCTTTATTAAGGATGCCGATCGCAAGAGGGCAGTGACCATCGACAATGATGCCGGCCGCAGCGTAGTATTTCTGGATGAAATGCAGAAGCTGGATATCGAGTATGGTCTTATCCCCGACATACAGGATTATAAACCCTCCGGTAAGCAGGACTATATCTTCCTGGTATACGAGCAGTACTCGGATACGATGAAAGAATTCTTCGTCAGCCATCCGGAGATAAAAGGAGCAGTACTTGTAGACTATAACAGCGATTTCAATCCAGATCTTCCAAATCTCCATACCGTGAGGAGACCTGTCTCAACCCTTGGCATGATCAGGGCTCTCAATGATAATGATGAGGCTGTCAGATCTTCCGGCATCGAAGAAGACTTCACCATAGACTTCACGGCTCCGGATGCCAGGATACTGGTGGTGGATGACAATGCCATAAACATCACGGTAGTAGAGGGATTATTGTCTCCTATAAATATAAACATCGATTCGGCCCTGGGCGGTAAGGAAGCGATCGATAAGGTCACCGCAAATGATTATGATATCGTCTTTATGGACCACATGATGCCGGGGCTGGACGGCGTTGATACCACCAAGATCATCAGGGAACTCCTGCCGGATAAAACAGATCTGATAATCATCGCACTGTCTGCCAATGTCATGGAGAGTGCCAGACAGCTGTTTACCGATGCCGGCATGAATGATTTTGTAGCAAAGCCCATAGAGCTCAGGGAACTTGTATCCAAGCTTAGGAAATGGCTTCCCAAAGAGAAGATCATAAAAGGAGTAGGCACTGCAAAACCTGCAGAAACCGATGATACTCCCATCCTCGGTTATGAGGGTCTGAACAGCAGTGCGGCAATAAAAGCCCTGGGTTCGGTTTCGCTTTACAACAAGATAGTTGAAGAATATTTCAGGTCCGGCGATGAGAAATATGCCGGCATCACCTCTGCATACGAGGCCGCAGATATGGATGATTATACGATCAGAGTCCATGCGCTGAAGAGCAGCTCCAGGCAGATAGGAGCCGAAAGCCTCGGAGCTATGGCAGAGGAGCTTGAAAATGCGGGTAACACCAGGGATCTGGAAACCATACAGAATAAAACCGGTCCCATGCTGGAGACCTTCCGTAAGCTTCTGACCGATCTGGCGGACTATTATGCCGAAGACGGATCGGATGCAGAGAAGCCGCCTGTCGATGATGCGGTACTAAAAGACCAGCTCGCCCTTCTCCATGAGGCCTGTGAAGAACTGGATATGGACGCAATGGAGGCAGTCGCGAACGAACTCAGAAAGTATTCATACCCCGATAAGCTGAAGAATGCCATCGACAGGCTTATGCATGCCATAGACAGTATAGATTCCGAGGAATGTGAGGATCTGATAGAAGAAATACTCAGTATTTAATCTACAGATCCCGTAGGCGTGCACATCTCCTCGATCATATCCCTTCTTTGTATCACGGTGATCCATTCTTCGGGAATACTGTCATACCCATAGTACAGGGCGGCAAGTCCGCCTGCTATGGCTCCTATGGTATCCGTGTCATCTCCCAGATTTACAGCCTTCAGGAGACACTCCCTGAAGGACTCTGTGGTGATCAGACACCAGATTGCTGCCTCCAGAGAATCCACGACATACCCGCTGCTCCTGATCCCGGAAACCGGTACCGTCTTAAACTCCTCAAGGTTTCTGAGTCTGCCATAGTGAGCAAGTTCCACTCTGCATGCAATGTCCCTCCCATAAAATGTAAAGCCCAGATCAAGACCATCCTGCAGTCTCTTCTCAGGCAGGCCGTCGCCGTCCAGGACAGACTTTACGCAAAAGTAATACAGACCACAGGCGATCTTGGACCTTTGATGAGCATGAGTAAGACTGCTTACATCATGAACCGTCCCCACCGCATCCTCAGGGGAAAGCCCTCTGTCATATGCATACAGACACGCCGGCATGATCCTCATCAGAGAACCGTTACCGTTGGAGCGCTCTCCTCTGCCTCCGCAGCTTGTGATATCATGCTCCTTCTCAAACCTGTCGATAGCCAGGGAGCAGGTATTCCCTATATCAAAGGATTCGCCAAAGGGCGTATACTCTCCCCGCTCGTACCATTCAACAAATCTTTTCATGATATCTGTAAGATCTACTTTTCCAAGCTCCAGGATACTGTCCAGCGCAGCCAGTGCCATACTGCTGTCATCCGTCCAGGTCCCTTCCGGCATATCATAAGTGCCGTAGCCTTCCATACCTGTAACGGGTCCCTGAGGCCGGTCCGCTATCTCCTCCCGGGACATAAACTGTACGGGACATCCCAATGCATCACCAACCACAAGTCCCATCATACCGTCTAGCCATATATTCCTCTCCATAAACACCCTCCTCTTTTTGATCGGCTCAGAACAGTTCCTTCACCTTTGAATCAACTTTTTTTCAGTTCTTTTCCCTTTCAGTCAGTTCCCTTTCAGTCATCTCTTTGCAAGTCTTTTTGCCTTCGACTCGGTCTGTCTCACGCGTCCGATGGATGTATGATATGCTCTCGCCACCTCTTCGTAGTTATGCCTGCTCTCGCCCTCCAGACCGTAGAGCATCTTCATCATGCCTCTTTGTCTCTCACTCATGGCAGGAAGTGCCGCCTCTATGGCCGGCATATCAGCCATCACGTAATCCGGTGCTTTCGTGTCAAGCTTTGAGAACTTCTTATACTCCTCATAATCCTCCCTGATCTCTCCAAGGGTATCATCCTCTTCAAAGGCCACGGACATATCCGCCGCAGATGTCGAGCACCTTGCCAGGCTTACCATCCTGGACATGGTCCCGAAGTTTAAGGCTGAGCCTTCCGCATCATTCTCATACCTGACCGCTCTGTTGGCCGCCACTCCGAACCTGCCCGCCACCTCTATGGCATCGATATTGGCCCCGAGGAATACAAACTCCCAGCCCTTCTTAGCCTTCTTTTTCTCCACCATCTTCTTAACCTTTTCATAAGTATACTTACTGCTTGCATTCTCCATGCCGTCAGTGGTTATGATGAATAAAGTCTTCTCAGGCTTCTCATCCTCCGGAAGCTCCTTCTGTACACGGCCTATATGATGTATGGCTCCGCCTACCGCATCCAGAAGAGCAGTGCAGCCTCTGACATAGTACTGCTTGTCCGTGATCTTCTCGATATCATCAAGCTTCATCCTGTCATGGAGTATCTCGACTCTGTCATCAAAAAGCACCGTAGACATCACTGCCTCACCTTCTTCTTTTTTCTGTTTATCAAGCATGGAATTGTAGCCGCCGATGGTATCCGATTCAAGCCCGGACATGGATCCGCTCCTGTCGAGTATGAAGACTATCTCTGTCAAACCTTTACGCATAATGATCTCCTCCTTTTCTTCGGCAGCCGATGCCTCATCAGCTGCCTCTTTCTTTTTGTTGAGGTCATTATACGTTAGGGGAATAAAAAACCGGTCGCTTCACAGGCGACCCTGTAAGATCGGATGAGCAAGCAAGGAAGGCTTCACAGGCGACCCTGTAAGCTCATGTGATCATGTGTGAAAGAGATCAGTTAATAATGCATGGAAGGCCGTACTCTTCCAGCTTTATATCTATCTCGATCATGTTATAGATCTTATTCTCGACAAAATACGAAAAGACTACATCCGTTTTGTCACAGGGAGAAAGTGCATATCCCGCCCTGGCAAGGAGATCCCTCGCCTCATCCAGATTGAGCAGGGCACCTATGCAAAGCCGCAGTACGGTTGGCTTTTGAGGATGATAATCCGGATCGTTCTTGATCTTTGAGAAGACCTTCTTATCCACGATGGCGCGCTTATATACATCCACATTACTTAATCCCTTTTCCTTTATCAGGAACATGAGATACTGTGAGAAGGTATCCGACAGATGCTTCATCCTCTCATCCAGCTTACTCGCATCCAGCACATCATCAAAGGAAGCCTCTCCGATATCATTTGCAAGTTTCTCCGCGGCATAAAGAGGCCCCGCTGCAGCCTCTGCAAGCTCTTCACCATCTGCCGGTCCCGCCTCAGTATAAGAAGGCTCCTCTGCGTCCTCTGCAGATCCTGCCTCAGGATAGGAAGGCTCCTCTGCATCCCTTGCAGATCCCGCCTCAGGATAGGAAGGCTCCTCTGCGTCCCTTGCAGATCCCGCCTCATACATGGAAGCAGAAGGCTCAGATTTGTCCCTGAATACAGAAGACAGCCCCATGGAAAGAGCTCCCCGTACAGATTTTTTAAGACGTCTGTCAAGTCGGCTTGCCTCATCACGATAGGCATCAAAACCTTTATCACCGGGTCTTACCGAACCGAAATATGCATCGCCGTATTCCTCTTCCCGCTTTTCCTCAACGTAGTGACGATCGATGTATGCTTCCAGATCCGGATAGATACGCTCTCCCAGTGCAGTAGCAGTGGAATCAAAGACCACGAGGAAGATATCCATTTCGTTTTGCAGCAGGAAAGCGTTGATCTCATCCACAGCAATCCTCATACCCTCCTCTTTGGGATAGCCGAAGCCGCCTGTTGCTATCAGAGGAAATGAAATGGACCTTATCCCATTCTCCCTGGCTAACTGCAGACTTTTTCTGTAGCAGGATCTGAGTTTTTCTTCCTCCCCCTCGCCGCCGCCAAGAAACAGAGGGCTGACAGCATGGATGATATACTTTGCCTTAAGAGCAAAGCCGGGTGTGATAAAAGCATCGCCCTCAGGAACATTTCCGATCTTCTCGATCCTGTATGACAGGAGCTCATCATATCCCGCAGCATTATATACGGCACTGTCACAGCCGCTCCCTACGATCGGACTGTTGCTGGCAGTATTAACTATGGCCTCCGTGTTCATTTTTGTTATGTCATTACGAACGATCTTAAAGGACATGCTTCATCTGCTCCTTCGCCACATCTCCCCGCCTTTATTTATTATAATCCCACAACGTTGCATTGTCTTCGTGTTTTCTTCGCCAAGGGCTAAATCCGGCTTCCCCTTGAAAAATAATAGAGTCACGTATATCATATATATGAAATTAAATATTTCGAGTTTGTGAGGGAGACTAAATGGTATATGACTATATAATCGATAACTATACGAATGGCGAACCGATCTTTTTAAGCGAGCTGCCGGGAGGTTCAACGGATTATCTCAGACAGGAGATGAAAAAACTTGTGGATGAGGGAAGGTTAGAGCGTTTATATAACGGTGTATATTATCTTTCCTACATCACAATCCTGGGAACAAAAGGAAAGATATCCATAGATAAGTACATCGAGAAGAAGTATATGACGGTGAACGGAAAAGTTTTCGGATATATCACTGGATTGCAGTTGGTCAATAAGTACGGGTTTACCACTCAGAATCCGTCCTGTTACGAGATCTGCAGCAATCAGGCGACAACGAAGCAGAGAAAACAGGAGATAGACGGGAATACGATAGTGGTATATAAGCCGGTAGTTGATGTGACAGAGATGAACCGGTCTGCATTACAATTTCTGGACCTTATGTCCGTTATCGATAAGTATAGCGAGATATCCGGAGAGGAGCTCTCAGCTAAATTGAAAAAATATGTCAAGTCTGTCCGACTTGATTTTTCGATAGTAAAGGAATACCTGCCATT
>JAEEGL017401104.1_pt1 | contig 11581 bp, 7 predicted proteins | sample 9134231 | NCBI WGS metagenome assembly JAEEGL01 (sample SAMN16246548, study PRJNA631951) | gut metagenome | biome: gut microbiome; feature: rumen; material: fiber-attached | host: Bos | place: Iran: Karaj | collected 2018-10 | reverse complement strand
GCTTGTATATCCCTCAAGCCATTCCTTTTGAATCTTTGTTAATTCATTGCCTTTAAACAGTTGTTTTATCTCACTTACCGGAGTCCCACTTTCAATCAGTTTTACAAGTTCATACATTTTGACAAGGTCTTGCATATGATTTGACCAGTCAATTATCGCTTGGGGATCGGCATCATTAAATCCGGAACAAAGCGATTTCTTATCGGTTTTTTTCCATGCCTCAAGGTTTCCGCCTTCTCCCGCAACTATCTTATACAGATTGAGTGCAGAATCAACGGCTTCTTTGATTGTGTTGCATTCGGGATATATTTCTGCATTCCAGAGGTTGTCCGAATTTGTCAATCCGGTTTCGGAGAGTGGTTTGCCGAAAAGCAGATTTTCTTTTGGGTTATCGTTAACCCCGTAAATACGGCACACGAATTTGCTGTTCGCTTGTTTTAAACCGTGTAACACTACATTGTCGGGAATGGTAGCACCTGAAATATCGGCATAAGAAATCAGACAGTTGCTGCCGATTTTTGCTTTGTCATGAACGAAGCTGACTTCCAGATATGAGCCGCCACCGATAACGGAATCATTGCTCAAAATAGAATTATAACCGGCAGTATTTTCACTTACAGATGAATTGATTTTATTGTTCCAGCCTATTGATTCATATTCCACATAGCCGCTGCCCATAAGTTCCATTATTTCAGCGGTGGTTCCGAAATGAATGAATTTAGCTGGGGCCAGATTCATCAACTTTAGATCATATTTGTTTAGAATATTCCAGATAACAGTCCTTGACTCAGTGAGTTCAGGGCAGAATTCACCCTCGGGTTTCTCATTGTAGAATGCCTCAAGAGTTGAATCGCTTGCAAGCGGATAAAGATAATCACCGTAAAGCGAGAGCCTTGTTTTGCTGTTTATATACTTCTCAACACCTGCATCATCAGATACAAGCGAATACAAATCTTCAAGCATATCGGGTGCAAAAAAGACGGCGCCGGTATCTATAGAGCAATTGCCTCTTTCGTCAACAGCCCCAAATTCTTTAAGCGTTTCAATGCTTTGTTTATGAAGAAAGCGCTTGACAATATTACTTTCGCCTTTGAGAAACACGCCGTGATTTTTGCAGGTTTCAGCTGACTCTTTGAATGAAATCGCAGCAGCGCCGTGCCCGCCGAAATCTATCTGAAGCGGATTGAAAAGAAGCAAGACATCGCCGCTGAGCAACAGCATTCCTTCACTCATTCTTCCGGGAATAAATGCTGTTGAAATCAAGAATTCATCAAAGAGTGTTGAAGGCTTGCCGTTGGGTAAAACGCGGGGAACAGGGCTGAAAAGCTTGCCGAGGGCGGAATAGTTCGGCGTTCGTTTGCCGTCTCCGCCGCTGTGAAGGCACATAATCCTGAGCCCGCGCAGCGAGCCATATTTTTCTTTGATATATTTAATTACGCTTAAAGTCGCTCCACCGGAACCGACGCGTTTTCCGTCCCTGTCGGGTATTACAACAAACTCCGTGCCGCCTGGCAGTCTTCGCGTTGCCAACTGGGCGCGGAAAGTCTCGGCTTGATGCTCATTTGACGCTGTGATTGCAATCACATCAAAACGAGGAAAATCAGACCTTTTCAGCATTCTTTCATAATCAGCTTGGGAATCAAGAATTGATTGCTGAAGAAACAAAGCGGTTAACTTTTTTGTGGTAAAATTATTCATAGTAGCTTTTTGAGAGTTCGTTAATCCTTTATCCCAGTATTCTTGAAAAATAATCATAAAATTCTTTTTTGAATACATTAAGATTATAATTATTATTTACAAATCTTGAACATGCTTTTTTTCTGTTAATAATCTCACTTTCAGACAACGATAAGGCCCAATCAATCGCCTTGCCTATGCTGATTTCATCAGTATTATCCATTATATATCCAAGACTTCCTATTCCGTCAAATGATGCCCAAGGAGTGACAAGAGGTATTAGTCCGCTTTTCATAGCATTTAAAACAGAACCCGGAACTCCTTCTACTCCTGATGGGTAAACAATAAAATCACATCTTTCCATTATCCCGAGAATTAAGTTGCTGTTTATATCCAGAAAGCCATAACTAATAATGTTAGAGGGCATTTTATTTAATACATAGTTATGTAATTCGCGCTCAACAGGTCCGACCCAATGTAAAACAAGTTCCGGATGATTGCTAAAATAATTCACAATTGGGCATACACCTTTTAAAGCGTTACCACTGCTGGCCAAAAATAAAAATTCCTTGCTTTTTGTTGCCTCAAGTGTGTTGACTGATTTACAAACTTGAGTGGATTGATGTATTGTTGTTATTTTATTTCTAACCTCGGCAGGGTATGTTGATATAGTTACATTGCTACCAATAAGAAGAATTTCGTCTGACAAATCAAGACTATCATGTGGCTCAACCAATCTTCGATAAGGCATTTTTGTGCCGAATGTTTTATTCAATTCATCTGTCATTTCTTTTATCTTGTTATTGCGGTATTCAAAGTAAACACTAGCACCATAATAAATTAACTTAGCGTTTGGGTATTTTTTACTTGCTTTGGAAATCAACGGATCGTGGCCAAATATCAATTTAATATCAAGGTCTGGAATTTTTCTTTTAGAAGTATATAACATAAAAAATGCATTATAACCGAGTTGATTAAACACATCAGCCATTGCGACAACTTCACGCTTGTTTTGATGTTTATTCAAGAATTGAGGATCGTTCTTATGATAAAAAGCATCAGCTACATAAGAAACAAAAACCCACGGGTTGTCCTTATCGATAATTGCTTTGTAAGTCTCTTCGCCATTATTTAAAATCTCCTTTATCAACTTCGCTTGAATATTTTTTAAATACCTAGCAATGGCATTTATAAAATGATAACACTTTTTTATGACTGTTATCACCTTTCGAGCTATAGTTACTGAAAAATCATTTACTTTAATAAACGAAAAATCAACAACTTCAAATTGTGATGTTGAATTATATGTATGTGTTCCTATTAAGTGTTTGCTTTCGCCATTAAACTCTATGTGTTTTTCTAGTTCTTCACAATTAATTGTTTTTATGAGTTTTTCTTTATAAGGTTCAACACTTTCAATTTCAAAAAAGCAAATTCCCTTTCCATATTTTCCTCCTGTGCTATTTTGACCTGCCCTAATTATTCTTTGATTAAATTGAAATACTTTCCCAGCATTTCTTATTCCATTATCACCAACAGATACAATGTGCCCATCTCTTGCTTCAAGTTTATTGTTGTTAAAAGAATACATTACATTCTTTACAAAACATGAGATTACTTTGTCTTTAGGTGGAAATCTATATTGTTCAGAACATAACAAATAATCATTATTATCGTAGTTCAAAAAAATACTGTCAACCGAAAAAGAATCTCTAATCAAAGTCTTAAATTCGACCCACTTGTCCGGGAAATTTTCCGCTTTATATATTTTTACCGAATCGGTATCACAAGTTTCAGGCATAATAAAAACGCCGTCCTTGGTTTCAAAAATATATGGAAACGAAAAATGATGACGAATATCTTTTATAATTATCTTTGGAGAGGTGGCAGAATAATCATTAGTTAAAATGCTATAAGCAATACAACCCTTACAGGTTATTAAGTCAAATAATTCGTAGAACAGATATGTGATATTATCCTTTTCAAAAAGAAAAGGGTCTGCTAACCAATAATTGGATTTCAGTTTGATTTTTAATTCAGTAAACATATATTCACTATGATTTAAAAAGCAATCATCAGCACTAATCTTTTTTCTTAGTGCAACAGAATAATACTTTTCTTTCATTCTATACTTCTTCTTTCACATTTTTTAAAAATCTGATTATATCTATTGGAACGATAATTATTGAACCAAAGCAACAAATAAGAGTTGCTAGTTTTACGCCCAGGATTCCCATATTAAGATTACTTGCAAAAATAATTGACAAAGGAATATTCAAAAGCATTGCTATAATGGCACATGCCAAAGATATATTTAGGCGACCTATACCATTTGTCACATTAACAAAAATTGCGCCGAACGCAGTTAATATAGCGTAAACAGCAAATAATATTACTAGTTTTCCTTCATAATAAATAGCATCGGAACCTAGCCATAGTTTTACAAAAAGATTAAATCCCGCCGAAATCGCAATAACTCCTAATGAATAAAACAACCAAATTAAAAGCATCCTCTTTATTTCTTTTTTTATCCACTTAGTATCATTTTTTGCAAAGGCGTAAGCAACTGCAGACCAGAGCGCAACCATAAAAATTGCAAAGAAAGAGTCACCGGCATTATATACTTTGTTGATTAGCTCATATTTAGTTACATCTTGATTTGTTAGAATGGTTTTAATTATTAGATTGTCAGATGCATATAAAACCAAACAAGCAATCTGTATAACAAAAAATTTAATACCCATTCCGGATATTTGTTTGCCTAGCGACTTATCATAATAAGAAGGGTGGTGCGGAACACCAATTTTTTTAACAAAAACAAGCAAGACACTAACATTAACACACATTCCGCAAATTCCACTTAATATAGCAAAAAGGATAAGGTTTTCTTTAAGCCCACAAGCAATCAAAAGCAATACGGTTAATAGTTTTAATCCAGTCGTTAAAGCTCCTCCAAAAGAAGCTACCCAGCTTTTTTGATATCCATATGCAAAAGCTTTGCCTATTCCAAGGAATAAATCAGCACAAAAAAAGCCATTCGTGATATGCATCGGTAATCTTGCAAAACCTTCTATAATACCTATGCTAACTATTATTTCAGTAACTATAGCAATAATACAGAATAAAACACAAGCTATTATGAATAAAGATCTAAACGAAGTGACAATAAGCTTTCGCTGTTTTTCGGTATCATTATGCGCAAAAGCTTCCGCTAATCCGTTTCTTACCCCGTTGCCAATACCCCAATCACCATAATTGATCCATGAAGCAACAGACGCAATAGTTGCCCAAATGCCAAAAAGGGAGACACCAAGATAGCGCAAATTATATTTTGTTAACAACAACCCTAAGACAACGGAGAGCACCTTGAAAACATAATTAATTGCGACATTTTGATAAAGCACATTAGAAAGTGATTTTTTCATGGCGTAATTATCACCTGCTTAAATAACTCATAAAAATATCTTTGTTCTCTTTTGCTGAATGCGTGGGCCGCCCTAAATCGTTCCTGGATGATATAGAACACTTTATTTCAATAAACGTAAGTTCATTTGTTGAGATAATAAGATTTAACTCTTTATCCAAATCCAAATAATTATCAACGGAAACGACCTTGTTATATCCACATGCTTTGGCTATTGCGCAAAGATCCACTTTATTCATAACTGTAGGTTGGCCGCCCACAGATTCGTGTGAACCATTGTTTATTACTATATGCACTATATTATTCAACTGAGCAGACCCTATAGTTGCTAAAGCCCCCATATGCATTAATACAGCACCATCGCCATCTATTATCCAGATTCTTTTCTCGGGTTTTTGCATAGCAATTCCAAGTGCAATTGAAGAACAGTGTCCCATTGAACCAACTGTTAAAAAATCATGACTATGATTTTGCTTTTTCTTTTCTCTAATCTCAAATAATTCTCTGCTTATTTTACCTGTTGTTGAAACAATAGGATTGTTTTGACTCACCGATACAATATGTTCAATAATTTCTTCCCGTATCATCCTATTGTCATTCTCATAGGTGTTGGGTGTGTTATATTCTAATGCACCCTTTTTAATAACGAATGCAACTTGGTTTCCTAAGCTTAACTCGTGCTGAAATACAGTCATTATATAAGAAATGTCTTCTTTTGTTGTCTCTTTACTAACAATATATGTTTTTATGTTCAATATTTCAAGAATCTTTAGAGTGATTTCACCTTGAAAAATATGCTGTGGCTCATCATTAATTCCAGGTTCACCTCGCCAACCCACGACAAAAATAGCCGGAATAGCATATACTTTTTCGTTTAGCAAACTGGCAATTGGATTAATTGCATTTCCTTCTCCTGAGTTTTGAAAGTATATCATCGGATATTTACCGGTTGCTAGATAATATCCTGCTGCTATTGCAGTACAGTTTCCTTCATTAGCTGCAATTATATGGTGTTTTCCATCTGTTCCGTACTTTGACAACAAATAATCGCACAGGGCTTTTAACTGAGAATCAGGAACTCCAGTAAAAAAATCAACACCTATGGTATCAATAAAATCTTCAATTCTCATATTATTATTTCCTTATATAACTCATATATCGTATGTTCATCCAATTCTATAGGATTATTCTTTAATCTATTAGAATTAACAGATGAAACCAAAAGTCTAATATCGTTTGACTTGTTTGTGGATTTGGGTTTGTTTATTTGTAATTCTTCCAAAAGCTTTTCAAACCATTTTAATGAAACTGGTATTTCTTGAAGTGTTTTTTCAATATATTCCTTTCCTCTTACATCTACACACAGATTCGTATTATTAATCATATATCTCCACACTGCTGGCAAGCAAATAGCTACTGCATGTCCATGAGGAATATTATACATAGTAGTAATTTTGTAACTCATTGCATGCGGAGCTGTTGTGGCAGTTATATTTATAGCTTTTCCTGCAAGATTTGAAGCTCTCATAATACAGGAAGCGGCAGATGATGCATTATTGTAAATATAGTTATACCAATTATCTTTTATTAGCAAAATGGATTCTCTACTATAATGTTTGCTTTCAATGGTAGAGTTTATACTCCAAAACGATTCTAGGGCTTGAGAAAGAGCATCCAACATCGTGCACTTTTTTTGATATGCAGGTAAGCTATAGAGCAATGAAGGGTCAAGCAAAACTATATTGGGTAAGATTGATTTATGAGAAATAGATTGTTTGACACCATTTAAATACATTACTGCATGTTTGGTAGACTCGGAGCCGGAGCCCGCAGTTGTAGGAATAGCTATTAATCTAATTTTTGAATCGACATACGCTTGATTTAAAAAATCTTTTGTCGGGTCCATCTTGCTAAAAAGTTTAATACACTTCGCAACATCAATTGCACTGCCTCCCCCCACTGCTATTATTAAATTGCATTTATTACAATTAAAAACATTAACGCCCTCAACAATATTCTCATAAATTGGATTTGATGTAAAACCAGAATACTCTATGCAGGGTATCTTATCAAAATAGTCCTTTATAGGCAATTGATTGTAAGATCTTCCATGTACTAAAAGTACTCTTTTGTTCTTTGTTATATCAGATAACTGAGAGGTGTTGCTAAAATATAATTGGCTCAAAGTATCACGCCTTCTTATTCTTCTGGGATAAGTGTAATAATATCCTTTATCGGCATACAAATATCATCACATTCTTTTGCCCTGTGATTATTCAAAATAAGCTTTGCTGCATTCTGCATTGCAGGAAATCCAGTTCTCGTTAATTGATTAGCATATATAACTATGTTGACACCGAGCTTTTGCCATTCATCTTCATAAACAGAATTGAAAGACGTAGGAGCCAGAACCAGTGGAGTGGTTTTATCTACTTTCCTAAACTCAATTAGGAACTCTTTAATTTCGCTCGGATCAATTTTTCTACTATGAATCATTATAGCATCTGCTCCCGCAGAAACATATGCAAACGCTCTTTTTAGTGCATCATCAATACCTTTTTCAAGAATCAAACTTTCAATACGGGCACAAATCAAAAAATCTTTTGTCTTTTGGGCCTTTTTACCCGCCTTAATCTTATTGCAGAAGTTATCAATGCTATCCTGAGTTTGCTGCACATCATTACCAAATAGACTGTTTTTTTTCAAACCGGTTTTATCTTCAATTATTATCATAGAAACTCCCATTCGTTCAAGAGAACGAACAGTATATACAAAGTGCTCTGTAATTCCACCAGTATCACCATCAAAGATAATAGGCTTTGTAGTAACCTCCATAATGTCATCAACCGTACGAAAACGGCTTGTCATATCTACGACTTCAATATCAGGCTTTCCTTTAGCCGTAGAATCGCAAAGGGAAGATAACCACATTGCATCAAATTGATATGTTTTTCCTTCTTGAAGAACAGTTGTTTTTTCTGCAATTAATCCAGTTATTCCAGAATGTGCTTCTATTGCAGTAACAAAACTTTTCATATTCAATAACTTTTTTAATCTTCCGCGTCGAAAATCCGGCATTGATAACTGAGCTCTGCTTTGCTTTTCTAGTTCAGTATATTTTTCGTCTTGTGAATAAGGAAATTCAACAAGATATCCACCATATTCAGACAGAACTGATAACACTTCGTCTCTAATAGGCTTTTGGAAGCCTTCTTTCCAATCATCACCATGAACAACATAATTTGGCTTTATTTTACGAAGTATTTCAGCGTAGCTTAGTGTCTTTTGCTCAACAACTTGTTTTACACCAGAAATGTTTTCAAATATGGTTTTTCTTTCATTAAAGGGCATAAGAGGAAATCTTTTATATGAGGATACCGCTTCATCTGACAATACGCCTATAATGAGATTCCCGATATTTTTAGCTTTATTTATAATAGCAATATGACCGGAATGAATTATATCGGTAGAAAAACACATGTACACAGTTTGATCATCTATTTCAACCAATCTGTCTTTTGCAACAACTAAATCTTCAGGTGTATCAATTTCGGTACATAGCCTGTTCTTTGTGTCATATGCTTTAATCTTACACTCATCTAAAACTTCGTTCAGTGCGTTTTCCGCATAGCAACTTCTATTATTATTCTCACAATAATCTATAATACGACTAAGCCATATTTGCCAATCTGAATTGTTTAACTTATATAGGGCTTGAGCCTCAACAGCAGAATCAAATAAATCAACTCCTACTGCCTTAATATATCCGTTACTAAGTATAGCTTTAAAATCTTTTTTAGGTAAATTTGTTGTTGATGAAACCTTCATACAGCTGGATTTATCATTGAGCAAATCTACCAGAACACTATATTCAAAAACCAAGTCTCCATGCATTAGAATGATATCGGTATCTATCAAATGCTCTCTCGCACAATAAATCGAGTAAATATAGTTTGTTTCAGCAAAAAGTGGATTATTAACAAAAGTGTACTTGATTGGAAAGCCTAAAGAGTAACAATAATTGATTAGGACTTGATCATAATACCCGGTTGTAATAACAACTTCATCTATACCGACAGAAAGCAATAATCTAAGTTGTCTGCTTATAATTGTATCCTTATCTGAAATGCTTGTCATGCATTTGGGGTGATTGGAAGACAACGAACCCATTCTGCTACCAAGACCGGAATTAAGAATTAACGCTTTCAAAGAAACATCCCCTTAATAAGTTTTGATAAGAATCAAATCTTAGATAATGAATAGTCACCTGAAAAATACTTCTGTGGGATACCGCTTTTAAGTGCAGTCAAATAATCTAATTCTGCATCATAATATACGAATTCGTTATGATGTGTTCCTCTTTTTCCTTCGGGTGGTAATTCTAAATAATCGCCATATAGTTGAGTCAAAAACAAATCGTAATCACTCACAATATTGGCATAAATAGATTCAAACGGTACCCTTATAGTATTTTCAACCAAATCTTTTTTAAACAAGCACTTTTGACTTTTCGAGTAATGAGGAACTGAAACGTTTTCCACATACTTTTTGCCTGTTCCATTAAACATTTGACATATATAATTCCATATTTTGAAAACATTTTTGCTATCAAGCTTTTTAATTATTTTTTTTATTAAAGTTTTTAGTCCCGGCTGACTTACATCACCATGATCAATAACTCCAATTAGCCTATCCAAAAACAATGATAGTTTCCAATGAATTGTTCGTATAGTCTTGTTATTAGGAACTTCGTCAAAAGGATATATTTCTAGAAATACTCCTTTAACACACTCTCTATCCATTTCCCATTGAAGTATTCCCGAAGAGTTCTTATCTCTTAATCTGCAAAATGTATAAGTACAACAATCTTCCTCGTTATATCCGTATTGAACAACTATATTATTTGGCAATTCATCTATTATTGTTAAAAATTTATTAAAATCGTACCTTGGCATGCCTAAATCAACATCATCATCCCAAGGAATGAATCCCTTGTGCCTAATTGCCCCTAATGCGGCTCCATAATGCAAGAACCATTTTAAATCATGCTTTTCACAGATGTCATTAAAATCTTCAAGCATATTCAGTTCAAGGTTCCATAATTTTTTTCTGTCTGAGGTAACAAAAAAACCATTTCTTTTTTCAGGTGAAAAATCCATAAATTGTTTATACATATTAAACCTCACAACGTTTTAATGTTCCCACCAAATTACATTATATGTTTCTGTAGGCTTCAATTTGTCTCTGAGCCAGTAAAAAACGCCCGCTTTTTTCAACACTTTAATGATAAGGCCTCTTGGTTTTCTTTTTCTGAAGAATTTATTGATTTCAGAAGATGTGCAACCGTTTCTTATGGCTATAGTTTTGTGTTCTTTGATTGTGTTTTTTTCTTGTGTCTGACTTATACCGCCTTCCCGATAACAACTGATGATTTGATTAATATAACTGAATTCTATTCCACCAAAATACATTTTTGAGAGAAGTTCATAGTCCATTGCCAATTTGTAATCCAGACTGAATAGTCCGAATTTTTCATATGCTCTTCTTCTGACAAATACTGTAGGGTGATTTAATTCAAAAGTAAACTTTAAATCCGGGAGATTGGTGTTTGGCTTTTTTCTGCGGCCCCAATATTCTTCATTACTGAATGACAAAAAATCACCGAATGTAACATCCGTATTTGGATTTGCTTCAAAGAAAGCGTTGACCGTTTTCATAGCATCCTTATAATAAAGATCGTCGGCATTTATGATTCCTATCATCTCACCGGTAGACACTTTAATGCCTTTATTAAACGCATCACTGATACCGTTGTCAGGCTCGGAAACGAAATACGCAATTTTGTCACGATATTTGTTGACTATTTCAATTGTCCCGTCGGTTGATCCGCCGTCAATAATAATATACTCCAATTCAGGATAATCCTGATGGATAACGCTGTTAATTGTTTCTTCAATTGTCTTTGCCGCATTATAGCAAATGGTAATAACGGATATTTTCATCATCATATTCTCCTGGATTATAGGTCATAATTTCCCATATTAATAGATATCGTTATAATAATTATATAACAACGACAGCTATTATTCAAGAAAAACATTAAATAATATACATTTCAGTCATCGTTTTGAGAAGGTTCTTACTATACTTCTGATAACATTTTTGTTCTGAAAATGAGACCTTAATTAATTAATAATAATCATGGGTAGACCGGAATAAATCCCCTGCACACCATTAAAAGTATGCAGGGGATATAAACTAAGTATTTTTCAATTTCATAACCAACCCTGTCGAACAGCTCCGCAGTAATACTTTAAAAATTACTGGTTTATGAGCAGCAGGCATTTCACCCTGCGTTTTTTTATTTTGATTTTTATATTTTCATAGCGACTTCAAATGCTCTCCAGACTACTGAGCGGAGATTGCCGATAGCAAGGCAGTCGCCGACGAGATAGACATTCTTTGATGCCTGAGCAAGGG
>JAEEGL016272297.1_pt1 | contig 11581 bp, 25 predicted proteins | sample 9134231 | NCBI WGS metagenome assembly JAEEGL01 (sample SAMN16246548, study PRJNA631951) | gut metagenome | biome: gut microbiome; feature: rumen; material: fiber-attached | host: Bos | place: Iran: Karaj | collected 2018-10 | reverse complement strand
TTACTCTGCAGCCCTTGTTAATATCAGACCTCAATCAGTCCAACTTCTTCAATCTCATTTGACATAGGCTGAATGACGGAAATTCCTTTGTCGCTTATTACTGACATAAGTCCCTGATCGTTGTACTTAATCTTTCCACCAAGTGCTTCAAGAGATTTCCAAAGATACTTTGCGTTGATGGTTGGCTTTCCTTTTCCGAAGGAATAAAAAAAGTCGCCTTTCTTATCGCCGATTGTCTTGTAGGCTGACTTGAACTTGTTGATTTCCCCAATGTTAAGTCCTTTCATGTCAGCATTCTCTATGGAATCAACGATTTCTCTTAACTTGGGGTTGTCTTCTACCTGCTCCATGTCATTTACAGACTCATTGAGCTTGAGAATTATCTCTCTATTTGTAGCATAGGACGCTCCATCAGCATCAATAGCTCCATGAATGGATTCTGTTTCCGGTTCCTTTTCCTTTGCAGAATCAATGATGAACTGCATGAACTGTGCCGCTTTATCATTCTCTTCAACCTCTGCAGCTGTTTCTGTTACCTCTTCTGAGTCGGTACCCATGATCTTTCTTGTAACACTTGGAAGTTCCTTTGCAAGCCACATCAGCTCTTCCAGAGTAAGCGTAACGCCCTTGCCCATAACCTCTTCTCCGTTTTTCTCAGACCAATGTCTGATATCAAACTTTGCTTCTCTTCCGTTGTAAGCTATTGCCTTAATCTTAAGGCTGTCCTTCTCTGCATAGTCTGCAACTACCTCATAACTGAAATTACTCATAATTTATCATCTCCTTTTCTTTTCATGCTTTTTCTGATACTGAAAACCTGCGCTGTGTCTTATCTGTTGCAAAAATGTTATAAAGATCTGGATGGGCAACCTTGAATCCCTTGGTATCAAAGTATGCCTTGCTAAAGAATGTCCACTTGATAAGATACTTATTTGTGGACAACTCTTCATCATCACCCATCTGAGCTTGAATCTCGTTCTTTAATTTATCTATCTGCTTTTCCAGTTCCTTTGCCTCTGCCTCAAGTTCCATCAGCCGCTTGGCTTTCATGTTAACCATTCTCTCTGTCATAGCTTAATCTCCTTTTATCCTACCGCTACTCTTTTTACTTTTGATATTCCAAACAGATAGTCGGATGAGTATCCGAATCTGCTACAGAATCTTGCTACATATAAGCTTGATACAGCTCTTCCATCATGTGTGGTATACAATGTCTTTCTTCCACATCCAATTTGCCTTGCAATCTGAGATTTGTTCAATCCCGTTTCAGCAACGCACTCATCAAACCGATCCCAAAATCCTTCAATCATCGTTCTGCTCTTCATAAGTTCGCTCTCCTTTCATACTGCATTTTCAAGAATCTTTCTGTACTTTTCCGGACACTTGTTATATTTCCGAATGGTATGACCACTGCTCCACTCATTGATATAGACCTCCTTAACGACCGTTGTCTTAAGTCCTTCTCCATGAAGTATCATGAATCCATATCCAAGGCTCCCTTCTTCTATTTCTGTTATCTCACCACCTTTCTCTGCATAAGCATTCATAAGTTTCTCAACTGCTGAACAAGTATATAGACTCTTCATAATCGCTCCCTTCTCATTCATCATTTAACAGATATGCATAACCCCAATCAGTTAAGATTGTCTTGACATCATACATATAATCCTCAGGCACATAAATGTTTCTCCCTATGCATTCATAGGAGTAGTTATTATGTGACAGATGTCTTAACAGATCTTCCAAGTTGTCTTTCTCATATATAGTGAATTTTGCGTACAATTCATCGCCCCCTCTCAATCGTACATTTCGTATAGCCTGTCAAAGTCAGCCAGATATTCTGCTCTATCCAACAACACTGCCTCTTTGGTTTCCTTGTCAAATTTGACAACGTATTTGTAATTGTTATAATCTTCAACTCTCTGGATTAAAAACGCTCTCATGTTATGATATTCATCCATCTTTACACCAGGTCTCCCATAGTCCATATAAGCGTGAGGATGAAGCCTTAACCAGTTGTTGCATAATCGATTGGCAATAGTCAATTTCTTAAGTTCAATGTTTAAATCCATATCACCACCTCTCAATCCCTCAGATAAGTCCAAGTGTTTACCTTGCTGAGTCCGTATCTTTTAAGATATGTGCGCAATCTCTTGATGAACATTTCCTTTACTGCCTTATAGCCTTGTATTAAAGCGTCAATTTCCTCGGCAGTCATTTTCTCTACATCAGTGAGCCTTGACCATCTGCCTGGATCATTCTCAGGATTGTACCAAGAATCAACAACCGAATATGTCTTTAATTTTGTGCCATGCGGCTGGCCTGAGTAGTTGGCATATTTATATACTTCATACTTGCCAATCCATGCGTCTTCCAGCCTCTCTATTCTCTCATTGATTTCCTTAAGGTTCTCTTCCATGAAATAATCCGTGTTGGTTTCTGCATGACGAGCCATAGCACTTGCTCCATCCATCTCTTCTTCTGTTGTGATGCCGTACATTCCATATCCAAAGCAGAAGTCTTTATGGATGTTTGGCTTGTCTATAATACAGATGTCATCATTGGCAAGCTCTACTGCATAACAGAACTCCTTGCTTGCGTAGTCCTGCATTCTTTCACTACCTTTCCACACCTCTGTCCGAATGATTTCCATGTATTTCTCTTTAAGCTCTTTCTGTGTCATAAGTCATTCCTCCTCTAAAGAATTAAGCCATGTGTAAAATGCGGCTTCAAACACCGGGAACTCTGAAATAAACTTCTCAAGATCTAATGCCCTGACATCTGCTCTGTTGCCTTTATCACTCCCCTCTCCATATAAGGCCCAAATATCCTCATCATTGATGTAAAAGTCAACTGAACCACAAAAGCCACCATTTCTGATGGTTATACGGCCACAGTCAGAAGTGAACCCCACATGATGCGTTATTCCACTTGCAAAAAATCCATGTTCATAACCATATCTGTATTCTTCCTCAGGGATGGCTATATCATTTCTCTTACACTCATTTGCAAGAAACAGGATGTCCTTTACCCTTTCCTGCATTGAGGCTGCTGTATTATACAGCTCATTCCATAAAGCTATTTTTCTCTCTTCCTCGGTCATTGCAGCCTCTCTGTCACGTTTTGCTTTCTTCCGGATAACATTTACATAATGCGCTCTGCTTTCCATTTCATTCCTCACTTTCTTTGTAATTCTCACATCTGCTCCAGACTTCAGTTCCATCGCAATAATCAAACTCAGTGCAGTTGTAACATGGATGCTGTTTCTTTAAATCCTCAGGATAATAACCGTATCTGTTATAGTAGTCTTCTCTGGCAATTTCCATTGGCGTATCCATAGCTTTTCTCCTTCTAATCCATATATCTGCTTTCATCTGTTATCCACCAACTACCATCTTTCATAGCCAATACTGAATAACCATTCGTGGCAAAGTATTCTGCTGTCTTTAATTCCCAAACTTGAAGTTCAAGTAAGGTAGGTTCCCTTGCAAATCTCTCTTTTGCATACTTCAATTCATCCATAGACATCTCCTTAATCTACGTCATCGCCAAGACATCTGTCTTCAAGTGCATCCAGCTCATCCCAATCGACTGAATTTCTTTTTGTTGTTGGTTTACATGGATAAGATGGTTGGTAGCACTCAAGACATGTGTCAAACATTTGCGATCCGTTTATTCCGTAAGTTATCGGTTTACCGCATACTCTGCATTTTCTGTCAGGCTCCCTTAATAAAGCCCTTCTCATTTCTTTGTGTTGTCCTAACATAAGTGCGCTTATTTTTGACATTCCTTTCTACCTCACTTAAATAGTTTTGCAGCAGCTGCAATAAGTAACATAACAATTGCCAATGGTGGACAGGCTAACAGTAATATCAGAAAAATAACCATGCATATCATTGCCCATAAAGTTTTACCCATCTTCTTCCTCTCTTTCTGTGAATCCGAACCACTGCATCTCTTTGTCATCCATTTCAATTTCATCCCTGCAGTATTCATATGCCTCTGTTTCATCCTCTTCCTTTAATCCGTCAATTGCCTTGGTGGCGATTTCGCTCATTCTGTCATAGCTAATACCAAACCGGTAATCCAGAATACCTTTGGCGAAAGCAACAGGCGATTCATAGTATGCAGCTGTTGCACCCCACTGTTCACCTTCTCTTTGCGTTGGATCAAATCCGCTGACAATGTAGTAAGGGAAATACTCATTGTCCAAAATCAGTGCTGTGTGGCCTGCATCATCTATCAGACCAAGATTCTTAATTACTTTCATCTTCTTCCTCTACTTTCTCCAACTTTATTGGTGTTTTGCTTGCTTTGCGGCATGGATTGTATTTCTTCATAAGCTCATCCCATGTTGCTGCAACAACAAGTACTTTTCCGTTTTCTCCCCTTATCTCATAATGCATTTATCCGCCCTCTCTATGCATATCTTGTTTTAATTCTACTCACTTTATAAACTGTCCCTGAACTCGTTTTTCCAGGATCTTATAGCCTCAAGTATTGCCTCATTACTTGCATAATAGACAGTTATCTCTGCGATGGTAACCTTTGTTCTGTGCTTGTTTTCGCATTTTGTATATCTCACCTCAATATATGCGGTGTTGTTTTCTCTTGCGATGATGTGATACTCAAAAGAGCCAGATTCAATGTTGGCTTCTTTTGCACCAAACTTTGGGTTGTCACGCCACTTGAAGTTTTCATCGTTAATGAACATCGGAAGTTCCTGATAAACGGAATATAGTTCATCAAAGTTCCTGCATTCCTTTCCAACCAGATACTCCTCTCCTTTGTAGGTTACCTTTTCCATATCCATGCATCTATTGTCGAAGTAAATAGGGGAGTGATCACAATTCCTGCGCTTACCTTTGCAGGTGGTGGAATAGCCTTCCTTGTGGTTCTTGATGATGTACTCCATCAGCATTCCTTTGGAATTGATGAAGCCAATAGGCCATGTGGTATCGTTAATTTGTGTCAGTGGATAGCTGTCGATATACCGAATTCGTTTGTAGTCACTGTTTCCATAAAATTCTGTCATTTGGGTTTTGCCTCCTTGAAATTTGGTGAGGCTTAGGATATACTTAGAATGTCCTAAGCGGTTATTCATTGACGGTTTCGGGATAAAAATAGAAGTTCATCTTTGCTGGGTGGGACTTCTATTTTTTTATGCCCTCATACAATTTATCAATTCCTTTTCTGATTACATCTGACTTAGACAGTTGGTAATATTGGGTGCATTCGTTTAACTTTTCAAGTTCTCCATCTGTAAGCCTTACTCTGAATTGATTTTTTGCCGGGTTTTCTGTTGGGCGACCCATCTTACCCATCTGATTGCCTCCTTTCTTTTGGATATCCATAACATAACATTTGTGTATCCATTTGTCAAGCCTTCTATTTTTAATTTCACTTGCTATCATTGCAAAAATAAGATAATATGACATTAGCTTCGTACAATCTCTTGCCTTATAAAGAATTGTGGGACAACATGTTGGGGTAAAAGGATGGGTGACAGTAAACCCATCCTTTTGCTTTGACAAAATTCACATAACCTGCTCCCAGTCTGCGTTATGTAAGTTTTACCTAAGTCTTTCAAGATTCTCTTTTAGGTATTTTACTGCTTGTATAAAGCTGTCAAACTTCGGCAGGTCTAGCCACAGAAAGTCAGGATCACTATATACTGCATCTGTTCTCAGGTAATGATAATGTCTTATTATCCTGTTATCTCCCTTTGTTATTTCAAACTTTGCACTCCCGGAATTGGTCGCTTTGTAACATAACCTTCCGAAACAGTCTCTGTATATACCCATTTTTTCTCGCTCCTCTTTGTAGTATTCCATAAAATCAAAACTAAAAGATGTTGGACGTATTTTATCGTCCGAACTCGTTTGCCTTTTTATTTACGTACACTAATCGGTGGATTTCGTAAAATTCATGTGTGATTTATGTAAACCACTTTCATTTGTTAAAATTTGCCACTTATTTCGGCTTTAATTTATTGCTATGCAGCATTTCCCATTCACTTCTACAAAATCGCTGTAAAGGGCATCCAAATCCTTTCTCATGATATTATATGTTGCCTTATCTACTATTCTCATGTCCTTGTCAAATGCTTCAAAGGAAATACTTTCTGGATTTCCCCACTCAGCAACAAACGTTTCTGCCTTCTTAGGTCTGCCACCGTAAAATGATCTCCCGTCCTTTATCTTTCTTCCTGTAGGAAAGACAGTGCCGTAATAGTTTATTGACTCTTCTGTTGGTTCAACATATTCTGATGCAAAACCATTCTCAATCTCAAATTTCCTATGTCCCCTCATCAGCTCCAGCTGTTCTTCAACATATTCTGTCTGCCTTGCCTTAAGTGTTTCCTTTGTGTAAAACAATGTCCCTTCGGGATGAAACAGTACCCAGTCCCATACTCTCCTGCCACGCCAGTCAGTTACATTACTGCAGGATACTTCAGCAATAAGCATGAGCTTACCTTCCGGAAACAACAGGAGGTTCTTGTTTCTGTATGAATCATAACTCATAGTCTACTCTCCTTATGCTACGTACCTCTTTTGAAAAAAGTGGTACATATATATTACGTTAGTAATATATATTAATTATTAATATCTAATATCTAATCTCTAATCTCTGTGTGACATTTTGTCACAAAAAATAGCCACTTTTTAAATTGTCTGACAATTTTTATATGCCTTGTGGCATCTGCTTTTCAATTATTTATTATGACACGCTTTAACTTTTGATTTTGGCTACTTTTTTCAAAATTTGGAAAAATCGGTGTGACACATGTGTGACATGTGCGTGACATTTTTGTGACACAAGCGTGACAAAATGTCACATTTCATTCTCTTTTATCCCTATTCTCACGATGTCATTTATGCTTATCTTTTTGTCCTCTAAATAAGCATATCCCTCAAAAAACTCTATTGTTTCTATTTCCAAATCCTCCAGAACGTAGCCAAGTTCATCCCGGTATGCTATGCACAACATCAGACCACCCTCTTTCTTGAGACATCAACCTCTTCCTGCAGATCATATAGCTTTGCCTTTAATCTAGTTATCTCATCTGCATTCACACTGTTGATTTTCTTCTGAAACTCAACCTCACCTTCAAGTGTCTTTATGTTTTCCTCTGCCTTTTCAAGCTTTGCCTTATAATCATCCGCCCTTTCCTTCTGAACCTCTGTTGCGTTCTTCTGGTTCTCATAGCACCCTTTTACTGCATCAAGTTCTGTCCTTAAGTTGCAAATCCTGTCCGAGTTATCCAGATAGAACTTGATGGCTGCAACTGTTCCGTATGCACAGCCATAAATCCGATAGAAGCTTTCCATCAGCTGTGGTGTATTTGCAAGCTCATGGTTTTCTTCTTCCGTTGCATGGCCAATAATGTCCTGGTACTGTACAACCGACTCGGTATCCGTATCAAAGCCACCTGTTGAGGCAACCCTGCTTACAAGTTCCCTTATTGTCTTTTCCATATCGCACCGTCCTTTCATTTCCATTCTGCTTTTTCATATTCGGGCTGACTGCTTACTATGAACAGGCCAAGTCTTATTATCAGTCTGTCAATTCCCCTATACAGCTTACTCTCAGGAATCTTACCCTCGCTGCACTGATACTCATAACATTGCAATGACTTCAAAAACTGGTAATGCCATTGTTTTATTTCCTTTTCTCTCGGCTCCCAGATGTCACACCCCTCTTTATAGCCCAGATCGTCAATCATTTCCTCGTAATCATCGTATATTTCCTTTAAGGCATCCACGTTCATCTGCCTTAGTATTGCAAATATCTCATCATCCCTCATCCATCCATCAGGACCTCTGAAGCAGTCCATCAGTTCACTTGGGAAATCAAATCCAAAAGCATTGAATCCTGCCGCTCCATACCTGCATATCATATCTGTCAGCATCGAAAGGCTTTCTCTTCCTACATACCATGCACTCATAATCAAATCTCCTTTAAGCAAGTCCTATCAAAAGCACTATAAATACCATCGCCAAACCACTCATGATCATCTTTGTCTTATAAGAGCGTCTAAGGGCGCACCATTCTATGTACGCCCTTGCTCTTCTTTCCCTCTCAACAATGTCCCAAATATCGGTCTTTACTTCCATACCCCTCTCCTTTATCAATCAGATGAATGCATATGCCTTGTTGCCAAGAATCTCATCATCCGCTACAGTAGTGGCGTTCACTTCCTTTACCATCCTTGTGAGCGAGTTCCTGTCGATCATTCCGTTGTCAGGAACTACGATTACCTCATGTATAGATGACGGAAGAACGTAGAATTTACCAAATTTCTTCTTGAGGTAGTCCAGCTTTCCAAGGATTCCGATTGCACCATACATATTGTTGTCCGTTGATACGATTATCTGGTCTGGTGCATCATCTGGCTGACCGCCTATTTTCTCAAGTGCCTCTTCCCTTGTCACACCCATCATCTTTGCCAGCGTATCCATCATGTCAGTAATTTTACTTTCTGCCATGGAGTTCTTTATTGCTGCATCAATTACCGACCTCTTTGTTACACCCCACTTATCAAGCATCTCTTCCTTTACACGGATTGCCCCTGAAAGTTCCGGCACACTGATGTACGGAACAATGATCAGATCATCAAAGCCTCTTGACTTTGCACTTCTGTATACCTCGAACGAGTTATCCTTTGCGTTAAGCAACCTTGCCCTCAGAAGTGGCTTAACCTGCTCATAATCCATGATAAAATCAACATTGCCTGCTATCTTATCCATTGTTCCCTTGCTCCTTTCTGCTATCTCTTTTACCTTAACTATCGCTTCCTCTACTGTCATCCCACTTTCATACATCTCATCTATATAGACGTTTGCTCCCACATTTCCAGACCGAATGACTACCGCCATATACTTAACTCCGTTTGTCTTTGTCAGCTCCTGTACCTCTGAATTTGCAACTGCCTTTGAAATAATCTCTGCGTACTCTCTCTTGTTCATAATCTGTTCTCCTTTTCTCTTAAACATTAGTTGATTTGGATATATGCTCACCCACCATGTATAAAAGTTCGGGTGCTACATACACGTTCCCTTTTCTTGCATCAATAAAAATAGCCCTCAACATGTCTATGTCGTGGACTACTATTGCCTTCATTATTTCCCTTTCCATTATTTACCTTACTCCTTCCATGATACTCTCAAACTCTGCCGTCACATTCATTTCCCTTTGCTCCTTTCTCCAAAAGCATTTCTTAGTTCATTTCCCTCAATGTAATATCCACTCCATATCACATCTACTATCTCATCATCCACTATCGTTTCCGTTCCCTTTGTGTACATCGTGCATATTACTATATCCCCCTCTTCCAGGTCTTCCGGTTCGTAAAACTCCCACTCCATCCCTACTGCATCTACACATATCGCTTTGTCTGCCATCAGATCTATTTGTGTTATTTCCATTGCTCTCGGATATGTATTTGCCAGTGTCAGTGCTGTTAATAATGCTCCTATCATTTCTCTTCTCCTCCGTAATATTCATTGATCGCTTCTTCTATGTCGCTTGTCCACACGTCCTTCATCGGATTCCCTCCTTTCGTCCTAAACATATTGAAGTTAACCAAGTCCATAACCGGTGGTATACACTGCAGCCACAGACCCTTTAACACTATACTGTGGAGTCGGACCACAGCCCTATACATCTTCACCAATCTATAGGCATCAACCGTGTTATAGTGATTTTGTCAGGATTTATCGTCGGGGATTGTACCGCTCGTACCTCATACCGCTCACATCGAGCTTACAGTGTTCTCATCGCCGAGAACTCCTACACAGATGACGTTACCCATCTAGTACTACTCGACCATCCACCTCGCACCCAGATCCTCAAGGATTACTCTACAGTTATTCAATGCTCACCCTCAGAGGCTTATTCCTTCATTAAGGCCCTAAAACATAAGACTTTAGTGGCTCCAAGTTTCACATCTCATAACACTGATGTTAATGCTCCTTCGAGCAAAGGTGATTTACACGTTAGGTTATCTAAACCCTCATCAGCACCTTGTTACCCTCATCCTCGCATCACTACATGCTACTATGAACAGTTTGACGGTAGCTTGTGTCAATCAGCTACAACCCCAAGGTCTTCATTAGCACCTTGACGCTAAGGAGCTTACTTCACTCCTACGTATTTGTTCCGAGAAAGAATTTTTATCGCTCACTATCTGAGCCATGTCCTATCTTGAGGCAACCACTTTCTTCTCCTCTATCATCGGACTAACTACCATACTCTTTTTATCAGCAGTTACTGAGACCTCTACTCTCGGTCGGGCGGCGACCCGCTTGTCAGCCCTCGGTACCCTTCTCCTAAACATGGGTAATATTTCGTGGTCTTCCCCCACTTATAATTACCGATCCTTAGAAGGTGCTTCGTGCCCCTGCTATCTATTAACGCCTACATCACGTAATGTGCTCTCTCCTTCCTCGGCCTGGATTAACTATTTTAGGAACTTTCGGTAAGTCGGTGTATCTTACCCAACCTAAAACAGCCGTGGCCTATTCATTATCAGCACTCTCTTTACGCTTTCGTCGTATTATCCTCAGCTTGACACTGATACCTCTCTACAGCCTATCATGCCTTTATTTTTTCCACGGTTTCCTTAGCACTCCGCAAAACTATTTTTTTGGATTTCTTGACGTCACTTGACCTGGACGCCTCGTCTTTCGGCTTAGACGTAACCTGACGTAGCTTCTTCCGCTACTATAGATCTGAGGTGGATTTGCACCACCCCTACGCTACATCACGTAGTCAATTTTTCAGACCTTACAAAGCTAAAAAGAGAAGAGAGCTTACGCTCTCCACTCCTTCCAGATACTCTCTCTCTCTTCTGCTGTTACTATCGGTGTCCCTACGAATGTCTTCGCATCCTTCGCTGCTCCGAATACTATGCTCTTGCTATCCTTCTCGTACTTCCCACCAAGCAGCTCAAACCTTCTCTTCAGCACTTCCCACACGTCCTTCCCTACGTATCCATCGATCTTTACTGTCTTCCCATTGGCTTTCATGTTCAGCTCTACGTCCTTCGCCTTCCCACTGAACGCCTTCTTCTGTTTTGCTGCACTTGCTACTGTCTTCTGCTGTCCACCATTCCTGGCACTTATAAGCCCTTTGATGACGTCGTTGAGCCGAATGGTTTCGTCGTCTGTCAACATATACTCAAGACCGCCGATAACTACTCTGTTGTCTGCTACAAGTTTGTTGTTCTCTGCTAAGTTAATCATATTCACTCCTTTGACAGTTTAGGATTACTGACAACCAAGAAAGATTTTGTTGTTCGCTCCGTCGAGCTTGACCTCACTATGGAGCCTCACCTCGGAAATGTCAAAAAGCCCCATTTTTACCACCGATGAGGACAGACCCGGGGTTGGTTTTCGCAGATCTGGAGCGGGATTTTTTCGGTGGGGGAATAGCTGGCTTCTCTCAGCACTCGCTCAGAAAAAATAGTTATGAAGAACCGTGTGGAAGGCAGTAAAGATGGGGAAGGAAGAAGCCATAGCAAGAAATGCAATAAAACGTAGGGGAAGGTCGTAAAAGATTGCAAATAATGAAGAGATAG
>JAEEGL015766288.1_pt1 | contig 11581 bp, 5 predicted proteins | sample 9134231 | NCBI WGS metagenome assembly JAEEGL01 (sample SAMN16246548, study PRJNA631951) | gut metagenome | biome: gut microbiome; feature: rumen; material: fiber-attached | host: Bos | place: Iran: Karaj | collected 2018-10 | reverse complement strand
GCGCGTCAGGCAGGCCCGGATACCCAGGTCGATGGTAATGTGATGCGGGACACCCCGCGCCTCATAGCTGCGGTCACCCGTGTGATAACCCGAATTGGAAGACCCGTACAGGCCATCCCAAAGCGTCTCAATCCGGCCGCCGTACTGCGTCGCCCAGGTATCGGAGGTGCAATTCGGCCAAGCCCAATAATCCCTGGGAACTTCCATCTCCTCGGGAACTGCCGGAAGGGTGTAAACAGACGCATCCGGCATTTCCAACTCATCCAAGGCATTGGCATAGGGACGGATCCGCGTATAGACCTTCACTTCGGACTGATCCTTCCAATTTTCCAGATAGATGGACTGGACATCGCCGGGCATCGTCTCAGAGATCTCCTTTCCCGCCTCGTCCATGTAGACAAAGCGGACGGAGGTCGCTTCCTCAACCGAATTGAAGAACACACCCATGGTACCGGCCAGGGCCGTAAAGGAAGCCGTGACGACACGTTTCGCGTAGAAGTTGACCGCGCTGGAGGTATCATACACGTTTACGTTGTAGGTGTCCGGGATGGATTCGTTCCCGTCCTTATCCAACGCCGTGACGACCACATAATAGTTTCCGGCCGAGATATTATCGAAGGAATACTCGAATCTCTCGACGTTGGGATCCACGTCGACCGTATAGTCGTAATCCGTGTCCAGAAGCTGGATGTGCAGCTTCTTCGCCGTGTTCATATAGCGTGTGGACCCGCTCAGCACGAAGCGGCAGTTGCCGGGGAGCAGTTCCACATCGGTCAGCTTGCCCACATATATCTTCTCCCCTTCGCCAAGATATTCCGCATAGGTGCTCCTCAGATCCGGATTGCATCCGGATAGGGACGCGAGGGCCAGCAGGGTTACCAATAGTTTCGTTATCTGTTTCATAACTCTCATCTTTGATTATTCCGAAGCCTGGGGGTTGCCCCAGAGCGTGATCTCTGCAATGACGGTACACTCCATCCCGGACCAGGACATGAAACTCTTGAATTTCATGTATCGGATGGGAGGAGCCTTCGGATCCAGCGTAAACAACTGACCGTCGCGGCCTTTCTGGATGTCTTCCTCCGTATTGGGGTCGCCGAAGGGAAGACCGGAAGGACGGACCGTATAGCCATAATAGAGTTCGACGTAGTTGCCGAAGTCACGATAATCCTTGTCCGCCGGACAGCCATAGACGCCGAACAGGTAAGGGAAACCATGGGCGTAGAACAACTCCGGATTATCCTGGCGGCACCAGAAAGCGATCTGGGAAAGTTTGGCGGACACACCGAGATCCACGGTGAAGGCATGAGGCCAGCCGGTGGGAACGGGATAAGCGGTATGACCGTAATTGTTCCCTGCACAGATATCATCCCACATATATGTGGGGTGACCCTGGTAGGAGTTGAAGCCGCAATCACCGATCAGGCCATCCACGTTCTTGAACAACTTCTTATCCAGTCTTTCCTCATGAATGGGAGTCAGTTCGAATTCATACTTGTCGGAAACATTGCCCCAGGTATCTCGGACCTCGACCGCAAAGCGGGTCGGGACCGCAGCGAAACCCTTGACCTGGATGGTGCCGTCTTTCATGCTGGAAGTGGAAACCGTCTGCAATTTGTACGCGCCCTCCTGGTCATCCCAGGCATATACATAGAAGGAAAGCGGGTTCCGCATTTCATTGGTGAAGTCCATCAGGAATCCGCCGAATCCGGCCATGGCTTTCAGGGAATTGCGGGTGGTGATTACGGCCGGCTCCAAAGGCTCGATGGTCGTAGAAACAGGCGTGGATTCGTTGCCGAAATGGTCCACGGAGTAGAGGTCGACTTTGCGCGACTTCGTGTCACCCAGTCCCTCGATCTTGATCGTATCAGCATAGGCGGATACAATCGCTTTCTGCTCGACATTCTGTGAGTTCAGGTAGACCGCCTTCACATACAGGATGTCCACATCATTCACCGGGAGGTCGAACAGGATGTACGCGCCCCCGTTGAAGTTCTCCACCTTGGTCACCGTGACCGGGCCGGGAGCGACGCCGTCATTCTCCCCGTAAGGGGAATGGGAGAAGGGCTTGCTGCAGGCCAGGGACGAATGCAAGGCCGCAACCAAGATGATATATTTGAAAAACTGTTTCATATCGTATTTGCATTAATTGTCACGATATAGTCTACCACTGCGGATTCTGGACCAGTTTGTCGTTCTTGTACAGATCCTCTTTCTTGATGGGCCAGAGATAATCCCTGGGCATGAAACTGCGGTTGAAAATCGTTCTCCGCTGATAATAGAAGTCGGCTGAAGACTCCAGCACGGACCAGCCCTGGATCGGGGTACCCAGATACTCGGGGCCCAGCATCCAGCGACGGATGTCGTGATAGGTCCAGCCTTCGAAGAGCAACTCGATCAGACGCTCGCGCTGGATGATTTCCGTCATGCCGGCCTTCGTCTTGGGCTTGTTGGGATTCTTGGAGTAGCGGGCCCAGGTCTCGACCAGGGAACCGGTCTCCTTGTCCAGACCATCCTTCGTGCGCACCTTCTGGATGTACTCATAGACTTCCGCATCCGGAGCATCCTTGGTCTGGTTCAAGGCCTCCGCATACATCAGATACAGGTCGGCCAGACGGATGATCGGGAAAGAATAGGTATATCTCACCCGACTCGAACTGGTACAGCAGTTGCGCCAGGAGAAGAGTTTCTTGAGGATATAGCCTGTCGGGGAATACAGTTCGTCGGACACGCCCATCGGGTCTCCCCTCTTGGTTTTGAACTGGGTGATGTTGGTAGCGCTCGAGTTATCGGTTTCAGCATCAAACCAGCGGCCACCGTCAAAGCCGATATAGGCATAGAAACGGGGTTCGCGGTTGAGATGGAGCTTGACGGTAGGATAGCCAGCGTCGCAGTAGCGGAGCGGATCATCGGGAGTGGTCGTCATACTGTAACGGCCTGCATAGTCATATTCCGTGTCCTCCTCGATCGGGACACCGTGATCCGAATAAAAACGCTCCACGACAGCCAGTGTGGGGGCAAGTTGGGACTCGCTTGAGCTCATATAGTTACCCATCGCCCACGTCGAGAGATGGGGACCCATCAGGCTCTGCAGCTGATCCGTGTAGTTGTTGCCCAGGGCCCAGATGATCTCGGAATTCCAACGCTCGGTGATCGTCCCACGCAAGGTCAATTCCTCGTGCAGTTCTTCCGGCTCGTCGTAATTCAGGCGCTGATCGAAATCATAAAGCTTGAAGCCGGCCGCCTCAGCCAGATTGATCGCTGCCTTGCAGGCCTCGGCTGCCTTGACCCAGCGGGTGGGATCCGGCGTGAGATTGACCAGGTTCTCTCCTGCGGCGTTGACCAGACTCTTCATCTGCTCGTTGCCGTTGAAGAGCGGACTCGCAGCCAGGATGAGGATCTTGGCCTTGATCGAAGCTGCCACGACTTGCGTGATATGTCCCAAGTCATCCATTTCGGACTCCACGACCAACGGAAGGGCGCTTCCTTGCAGGGCCTCGTCGATCAAACCCACGCAATAATCTGAAATAGCCTGGATGGATTCGCGTTCCATCATCATTTCATCCAGGGAGGAATCCACCGTGCGGTTTTCCTTCAACAGGGGAATGGGACCGTAATGCAGCATCAGCCAATAGTGATAATACGCTTTCAGTACCAGGACTTCCGCGCGCCACTGGTTCTTTTCCCAGGCAGGGAGGTCCGGGACTGAATCTATATTGGCCAGGAAGATATTGCATTCGTGAATGGGGCGCCACATACTGTTGGCGTCTGTCGATCCACTCCAATAATTGAGATAGGGGTCGTCGGCATTCTGCATGCCACGGGCGATCGAGAAGGAAGTAAGGTTCTTGTAATAAGCAGCCGTCTTCTCCTTCAGATACCAGACCTCTCCGCCGCTGACCAGACCGGAATTCTGCCCCCAGTGGCCCATGATGGGCAGATAGTGGTAACAGGTTGCCAAGTATTTCTCCGCATTGGCCCTCGTATTGAAAGCCATATCCAGGGTGGCGATGTTGTCCGGCACGACGTCCAAGTAGTTGCAAGACACTGCCACCAGGGCAGCCAGGCATATAAGGATATAATTCTTTTTCATGGTGCCGAAGAATTAGAATTTAAGATTGAGACCCAAGTTGAAAACGCGCTGGATAGGGTATTGCATACCATCGTTACCCATTTCGACGTCCCACAGGTCAAAGTTGGAGAAGGACCAGAGGTTCTGTCCGCTCACATAGAGGCGGAAGGTAGAGTCACCCAGGGCGCGGATCTGCCGTTTCGAGAAGGTGTAACCCATCTCGACGGATTTCAGGCGCAGGTAAGAACCGTCGCGCAGCCACCAGGTGGAATTCTGGTTGTTGTTCCTGATGTTTTCCGTGGACAGTCTCGGGAACTGGGCGTAAGGATTGCGGTTGTTCTCGGACCAGTAGTCGTCCGCCACCGCCTGCATCATGCCGTTGATTACCCGGCCTGACAATCCGCTGCCCCCGTAGTCCATGAAAGGACAGACTGCCTGGGAATTGATGAAGAAAGATACCCGGGTGGCACCCTGGAAGAAACAGGACAGGTCGAAGCCCCGGTATCCGAGGGATGTGCCGAAGCCATAGACGACCTCCGGCGTGGAGGAGATTCCGATTGGAACCCTGTCTTCACTGTCGATTATGCCATCCTCGTTGATATCCTTATACTTGATGTCACCGGGCATGTACTCGCCCAGGGTTTGTTTGGGAGAGTTGGCGATATCCAGATCATCGATGAAGAGACGCTCAGAGATGAATCCGTAGGGCTGGTTGATCCGGGTGCCGATGCGGCTGAGCCAGGGATAAGCCTTGTAGGACTCCTCCAGATAGTCATATTTGCTGGTGGCATAGGTGAAGTTGCCTCGCAAGCCCAGCCAGAATCCGTTGGCGAAGGATTTGTTGGCATCCATCTGGATCTCGATACCGTGGGAAGAGGCCTGTCCCTTATTGGCCTGCAACGCGGCGGCAAAGCCCATTTCGGCCGGGATGGTCGGGCGGGAGGTGAAGATCTTGTCACGCTTCTCCGTGAAATAGTCCACTTGGAACTGGACGGTCTGCAGTAGCAAGAACTCGACGCCGAGGTTCATCTTCTTGGACACTTCCCAGGTGATGGCCGTGTTGGGATAACGGTACATCTGGATAATATGGGGCCTGTTGTCGAAATTCTGGCCCCAGCCGAAGGTGGCGTCGCCGGCATTGAGATTGACCTCGGACAGATAGTAGAAACGGTCACTGGCGGATCCGATGGCGTCATTACCCACCAGACCGTAGGTCGCTTTGAATTTCAGTTTGTCGATTGCCTTCTTCATGGCATCCGACCACCATTTCTCATTCGAGACAGCCCAACCCACACCGACGGAAGGGAAGAAGCCGAAACGTTCGGTCTTGTAGAAGCGCTCGGAACCGTTGTAACCGAAGTTGGCTTCCAGCAGATACCGCTTGTCATAGCCGTAGGTGAAACGGCCCGAGACGCCCATGTTCCGCTGCGGAAGGGAGGTCTGGAGCGAAGAAAGGTCGGAGCCCCGGTAGTTGCGCAGGGTGCCGACCAGCAGGCCGGTAATCTCATGCTTGTCATTGAAGGTGCGGTTGTAGTTGAGCGAGGCCTCAGCATAGTAGCTCGTCGTGACGATCTGGGATTCCCCGGCGAAATTGAGATCCTCACGCCCTTCATCCGGATTCAGGGCGTTGAGGACATATTTCTTGGTCGTGCGGTCATAACCAGCTACCTCGTAATAGAACGGAATGGTTTGACGGGAAATGGATTTGTATCCGTAGCGATTCGTACTGGCGATCGCATGGAGGGAAAGGCCTTTGGTGATAAACTCCAGGCCCTGGGTCAGCTCGCCCTGAAGGACAACATTGGATGACTCGTACTGCCTGTAGCCCTTGACCGACTCGGCATAGGGATTCAGGTAGGCTGCGCCGGTGGAGTTACCGAAGAGAATGTGATGGGTGTATTGGTTAGCCTCGTCAGGTTCGAAGGACTTCGGGAAAAGCACGGGGCTGGTTGACATCGCGGCGCGGTACAGGGCGTTACCGCCGCAGATCGGGCCGGTGTAGTCATCGAAGTTGGCCGTCACCTTGACGGAGAAGACCGTGCTCGGCGAGAAGTTCAGGTCGATGTTGGACCGGAGGTTCAACTTCTTCAGGTCGATGTTGGAATTGTAGTTGTTGAGTTTGTCGACCTTCATGATACCGTTGTCATCCGTCACACCGATGGAAACGTAATACCGTGCATTCTTGCCGCCACCGCTGACGCTGGCGTTGCCGCGGTAGTTCATCACGTATTTGTTGAACAACTCTTCATACCAGTCCACGCACGGATAGACATAGGGATTGGTCCCGTTGATCGTGTTGGCGATCTTCTCGTCCGAGTTGGGCCGGATGGCCAGGGGGTTGCGGGTAATCGTCGCCTCGTTCTGGTAATACATGTAGTAGATCGGATCCACCATCTCGATCCGCTTCGTCGGCATCGACAGGGAGGTCTCGACACGGGCGCTGACATTCAGCTTGCCCTCGCGGCCGGACTTCGTCGTAATCAAGAGGACGCCGTTCGCACCGCGGGCACCATAGATGGCCGTCGCCGTTGCATCCTTCATGATGGAGAAGGAGGCGATATCATCGGTGCTGAGGCGGACCAAGTCACTCGTCGTAGACTCGATGTTGTCAATGAGGATCAAGGGATTCTGCGAGTAACCGAAGGTCGTCACACCGCGGACGAAGAACTGGGCGTTGTCATTGCCGGGTTCTCCGGACAGCTGGCGCGAAACCACGCCGGCGACATTTCCGGCGAGTGCCTGGGTGAGGTTGCTGGACGGGATGCGAATGTCTTCCGATTTGACCGTCGTTATCGAAGCGATAACGCTCTCTTTCTTCTGTTTCGCGAAGCCGACGACGGTCACTTCGTCCAGCTCATCAACTTTGCGGGCCAGTTTGACGGTTTTCGGACAGGCTGACGCCTTGTACTCTGATTCCTGATAACCCAGGAAGGAGAAAACCAGCACATCCGATGGAGAAGCCTGGATGGAGAAGGTACCGTCCAAGTCGGTCATCACGCCTCGTGTCGAGTTTTTCATGATGACGGTGACGCCCGGCAACGGTGCATTCGTCTCATCCACTACCAGGGCGGATACAGTGATCCGCGAAGAATTTTGCGCATCTGCGGCAGCATGTCCGAACAAGATCAGGACCGCGCCGAGAAGCATTCTCCAGATACGTAGATTAGCTTTCATAAAAGGGTTAGATGGTGATTAAACTGATAGAGATATATTGTTTTATATGTTCATACATATACACTTTGTGCAATAATAATAAAAACTGATGGAAAAACAATGATTTTTTTGTTATTATTGTGCGACTTATGAAGAAAACGACGTTTCTCGCCTGGCTCATTCTCCTGCTGCCGCTATGCATCTGCTGCCGGCAGCCTGAGAATATGCCTGAAGATGCCCCGGTTCCCGTCCAGGACATCAGCTTGTCCCCGCTCAGCCTGACGCTGGAACAAGGTGCGAGCGAACGCCTTTCCGTGCAAGTCATTCCCGAGAATGCCACGGATCCGTCCGTGCAGTGGTCCTCCGACAACGAGACCGTCGCCACCGTCCTCGAGGGCATGGTCACGGCCGTGGGGCCGGGCAGTGCGCAGATCAAGGTCATCGCCAGCGACGGGGGGTTCCGTGCCGTTTGCCTCGTGACGGTCCCGGAACCCGAGCCGGAGCCCGAACCGGAGCCGGATCCCGATCCTCGTTGGGCGGATACGGGCGGCGGGGTGCCGGCCTGGCCCGACTACAAGCCCGTCGGAAACGTGGATGATTTCCCGGCCATCCATATCACCACGGACGACGGACAGCGGGTGGAGTCCAAGACCGAATACAAAACCGGTACGATCCGCTTCACCGATCCCGCCGGGATGTATTCCGATGTTCAGGAAGTGCCCGCAGCTAAGATGAAAATCCGCGGTCGGGGCAACTCGACCTGGGATAACTACAAATGGATCAAGCCGCCCTACCGGATCAAACTGGACAAGAAGTCCAAGGTTTTCGGCATGAAGAGCGACAAGGACTGGATCCTCCTCAGCGACCACGGCGACCCTACGCTGCTGCGCACGGCCGTAGCCCTGCAGATCTCACGTCTGGTGTCCATGCCTTGGACGCCGCAGTACCGGATGGCCGAGGTTTATTTCAACGGCAATTACCAGGGCGTCTATTACCTCGTGGAGCACAAGGAGGCGGACCGGGAGAACAAGATTCCCATCACGCCGATGGAGGGAGACCAGACCGAAGGCGGCTTCCTGGTCGAACTGGACGGGAAGGAGGACGAAGACCTGTTTTTCAGGTCGGAGTATTTCAACAAGAAAATCAAGTTCAAGGACCCGGATGAACCGACCGGGGACCAAAGGGAATTCATCCAGAACTGCTTGAACCGGATCGAGAAGAAACTGTCGGAGAGGGCCTTCAAGGGAGAAGGCAATTACCGCGAAGACATCGTGTTGGATACCTGGATCCAGAACTATCTGGTCCACGAGATCACCATGAATATCGACGGCAACATGCGCCTGTCCACCTATTTCGCCAAGGATGGAGACACCAAGGTCTTCATGCCGATGGTGTGGGACTTCGACCGGGCCTTCGGAGGGGCGGACTACATGCAGTCCGTGTTCAAAGTCCCCGAACTCTGGCCTTACGGATGGTTCGTCCGCATCCGGGGCGGAGAAGAAGGCTTCGACGGCGTTTACCGGGACGGCTTCCGCCCGACCTGGTACCAGTATATGTTTGAGGACCCGGTCTTCGTGGCACGGCTCAAGCAGCTCTGGACCATGTACAAGCCCCGTCTGGACCGAATCCCCGAGTTCATCGACAAGATGCGTTCCTATAATGAACCGGCCTGCCTTCACAACGACGCGTTTTTCCAACGCGGCGGACGCGATGCCGCAGCCGACCGCCTGCGCAGCGACTACATCAAGCGCCTCTCCTGGCTGGACCAGCAGATCCCGGTCCTCCGGCCACGACGTTACGATCCCGCGACGGGACAATACGAATAAACGATGCGCTTCCCTGCCACCACGAATGGGTATTTGCGGAAAAGAGCCTATATTTGTATCATTGAGAGTTACTAGCATGATCCTTGACCCTTCCAGTTCCATCCCCCTGCACAAACAGGCCGAGCAGATGCTCCGGCGCTTGATCGAGTCCGAAGAATACAAAAACGGCAAGATGCTTCCGAAAGAGGTGGATTTGTCCAAACAATTGAACATCTCCCGCAATACCCTCCGCCAAGCCATCAACCAGCTGGTGGTGGAAGGCTTGCTGGTCCGCAAGAAGGGCGTAGGGACCAAGGTGGCCCGTAAAGGCATCAACGGCGGCGTCAAGAACTGGCTCAGTTTCTCGCAGGAAATGAAGAAACTGGGCATCGAGGTCCGCAATTACGAACTGCATCTCAGTTACAAGAAAGCCACTCCGGAGATTGCCGGTTTCTTCGGCTGCGAAGAAGAGGCGCGCTGCGTCGTGATGGAGCGGGTCCGGGGCAATACCTCCTTCCCCTTCGTCTATTTCATCTCTTACTTTAATCCGGCCCTGCCCGTCACGGGAGAAGAGAATTACAACACGCCGCTATACGAGATGCTGGAGAAGAACTACGGCATCGTCGTGAAGTTGTCCAAGGAGGAGGTCTCCGCACGCCTGGCGGGCGATTTCATCGCCGAGAGACTGGAAATCGCCGCCAACGATCCCATCCTGATCCGCAAGCGTTTCGTCTATGACGTCAACGGGATGCCCGTTGAATACAACATCGGCTACTACCGCGCCGGCGCCTCCACCTATACCCTCGAAGCCGAACGCTGACGCCCCATGATGTCCGGAAGGGCACGGCCGAATGAAGAAATCAACCGGCCCGACACCGCTTTGCACAAAAAACAGTATGTTCATACATTATTATGCACACACACCGACATTTCATCCTGAGCTTCCTGGCCTTCGTCCTCGTCTCCCCCGGCGCCTTCTCGCAGACTGAAATCCTGCGGGTGGGTTCTCCGGACGGCAAGTATTCCGAGTTCAACACGCTCGGCGGCAATTATTCCCGCTACCGGGAATTCTATCCCGAAGCGACCGCCTTTTATCTGGAGGGAAAGAACGACGAGAAAGCGATTCCCTACGTACTCCCGGGCCCTTCGGACCGCTGGGCCGGGAGTCCCAAGGGCGCGCTGATGCTCTGCTTCGGCCTTTCGTCCTTCGATCTCTCATCGGACCTGACCCTCTCCATCGACTTCGTCGAGACGCATTCGGAATATCCGCCCCGCCTGGCGGTGACCCTGAACGGCGTCAACCGGACCCTCGACACGCCCCGGGGATACAATCAAGGATACTTGAACGACGGAAAGACCGCTTCCCGAGGGCTCTCCGTTTCCCTGACGCTGCCCGCAGACTGCCTGAAGAAGGGAGACAATATGCTGACCATCACCAATGTTTCTGGCAGTTGGGTTGTCCTGGACGCCCTGCGCCTGACGGCAGCGGGGGCTGTCAGGAAAACGACCGTGAAGGGAGACCGCATCCTGTCCGTCCTGTCCGCCCGGGCGAAGCCGGCCCTTGTCTATGGGAAAGACCGGCAGGAACTGCTGATTCCCGTCCAGGTCAGCGTCATGAACGGAAGCAAGCGGACCCGGACGCTTCCCTGGACTTGTGCCGGAGCCCGGGGAGAATTGAAAGTCGAACCCGGCGTACACACGCTGGAGCTGGGACTCCCGGAAGCTTTGGAAAACAAGACAGAGACGCTCTGCTTCACAAACGGCAACGCGACCCAGACCCTCCCGATAGACCTGCCGGAAGTGCTCCGATGGGAGGTTTTCATGGTCCAGCATACGCATACGGACATCGGCTACACCAAACCCCAGACCGAGATCCTGGCGGAGCATCTCCGCTACATCGACTATGCGGTCGATTACTGCGATGCCACCGCGGACTACCCCGACGATGCCAAGTTCCGTTGGACCTGCGAGGCTTCCTGGGCGGTCAGCGAATGGCTGAGGATACGGCCGAAGGAGCAGGTGGAGCGATTCATCCAATACGTGAAGAACGGACAGATCGAGGTCACGGCCATGTATTTCAACATGTCCGAACTTTCCGGCGAGAACAGCTACCGTCACTTCCTGGAGCCAATCCGCACCTTCCGCGAACTGGGTATCTCACCTGTCACGGCCATGCAAGACGATGTCAACGGTATCGCCTGGTGCCTGGCCGATTATCTGCCGGGGCTCGGCGTGAAATACATGACCATGGGCTCCAATGGCCACCGAGCCCTCATCCCTTTCGACCGGCCGACACTCTACTGGTGGGAGTCCCCCTCCGGCAGTCGTCTCCTTTCCTGGCGCTCGGACCACTATATGACCGGAAACTTCATCGGCCTGGCACCGGGCAACCTCACGACCCTTGAGGCGGGATTGCTCCCCTACATCGAGGGACTGAAAGGCCAAGGCTATCCTTTCCCCCTCGTATCCGTCCAGTATTCCGGATACTTTACGGACAATTCCCCACCTTCTTACCAGCGCTGCGACGTGATCAGGGAATGGAATGAACGCT
>JAEEGL014096455.1_pt1 | contig 11581 bp, 25 predicted proteins | sample 9134231 | NCBI WGS metagenome assembly JAEEGL01 (sample SAMN16246548, study PRJNA631951) | gut metagenome | biome: gut microbiome; feature: rumen; material: fiber-attached | host: Bos | place: Iran: Karaj | collected 2018-10 | reverse complement strand
TAATGATTTTGCGCTAATTCATAGAATAAAAACTATTCAGCCAAATCGTAGGGTTATCTTAGTTAAAGATTGTGGTTTAGATCGCAATAATTGTAATCTCTTACCTCTTGATAACGATGACCTAATCATCACTGAAGTGCCGTACGGTATTTCCCCTAAAAAGAATTCAGCTACACAAGCTGCTCGCATTTTTGCAGGACTTGCTAGCCATATATTAGTAGTAAGCTGTAATGAAAAAGGATTGGCGCTTACAACGACTTTGTTAGGTTTAGAATTTAACAAAGAAATTATGGCTTACCCTACATTCCCTGAATGGAAAAACCTTAAAAACAATAACCTCATTGCTCAAGGCGCTGAATTAGTAGAAAACGCAAAAGATATTGTAGAGCTTATGGCCCTATAAATAACATTATAAGGAGGTAATACATATGTTAAAAGTATTATTTGACTCACAAAGCTGGATGAACGTGAATCCAGAAGACTACATCGATGAATATCTTGAATGTACAGGAAGAACACGCGACGATTTTAAAACCGTAGAAACTAATCTAGGGGTCATCTGGGACGGCCCCGCTCATCTTAGAGAAGCTGTTCAAGACTGGTTATTCGAGAACAATGAATACGAATGGAACGACTTCCTTGAACTCGCCGCAAAAGTTAAAGGCAAATGTCTTGTTAAAGGATACTTTATGGCTTGGAATGGCAAGAAACCATGTGGGAAAGTCTTCGATTCTCTTGCTGATGCTATCCAAAATTCTGTTATGGATGGTGACTCTCATCCTATCTTCTCTATCAGCAAAGAAGGTCACTTGTATCTAGACGAAACTCATCATGATTCCCCTTGTGCTGGTAACCATTATGAATTTTATATCTTAACCGCACGCGGCGAACAATTCTATGGAACCCACAATGGTAAAATGAATGCTTGGGACTTGCTTGTTGAATTAGAAGATCCTACCAAAAAGAGAGTTCGCCCTGTTGGTATTGATCCATTCTATCTAAGCGAAAATGACTTTATTGAAAACGAACCTACAGAGAAAGGAGGCAAATAATTATGGCAATAATTTGTCCATATGGTGGCAAGTGTAAAAACTGTAAACACTACAGGCTCGATCCAGAGCGTAGTTATGCAGAAGATCCTCGTGATCGTTATTCTTGCTATCTTAATGAAGATCTAAAAAGCGAAGAACGCCGCGAGTACCTCAAAAAAATTGAGGATCACAAATAAAAAGGAGGAAACTTTATGAACACTTATGGTGAAAAAGCCTATTGGCTTAACGAAATTATCGCTCACATGAACAACGAAGAGGCTTATTATTCTTCTGGCTGGCTTTATATTTGGCCAGACGGTACTAATAGTAATGATGTCGATGATTACTTTGGTACTCCAGAAGCCTATGAAGAACTTGAAAATCTCTTTAAGAAAGTCTATAGACGCTATCACAGAGATGGCTTATATAGTTCTAAAGGCATCGGGGAAGATCTTCTTAAAAGAGCCCATGAATGGGATGATAAGTTAGAACTCGTTCACATTGTAGACGTTGGGAAAGAGAAAATGCCTCTCGCTCAAGACGCAAAAGAACGACTCATTTTAGAAACCTTAAAGAACAACGAAGAAACAGCTGACATTGTTGTTGAAATTCAAGATGAAGCTGATAGAGACTACCCAAATGAGCCTTATAAATGTCTTTACTTTGAATCTGACAAAGATGCAAAAGCGGCATATAAGGTTCTAAAAGCATCAAAGAATTGGGTAACAGTCAAACTCTATGATGACTACTGGGGACCAGATGGTTATTCCACTCTTGAAGTAATTATTAGTGATTATCCTAATGATGAAACCGAACAAAAGGAGGTCAATTAGTATGACTAAAGAAGAAAAAACAGCCTTAGAAGAAAAATATTTAGGCAAAAGAGTTCATGTGATCATCAGTGATCCATATACCTATGTTGATAATTGGGGTATTGTTGAATACGTCGATAGCATTGGGCAACTACACGGAACCTGGGGTGGCTTAGCGGCCATCCCCGGAACCGATTACATCAGTCTAACAGACTAAGGAGGAATTGATATGCTTTACCAAATCCAAAGACAACGCACAGCTGGTGCGTACATTACCATTAAAACTGTCTTCACCCATGATGAAGCTGTTGCTTACTTAGCAGGAATTGCCGCGGAACATCCTGAACGTCCTTATAACGGTGAGGATAAATGGCAAGACAGTAAAAACGTTCACAACGTTAATCGTTATCGCATTGTCGAATTACCACTTTAATAGGAGGAACTAGTATTATGGAACACAATGATGAAAGAACATTTATTCTCGAAGTAACACGCTTCGATAGTAAACTAGTGGGTTCTCATACCATGACACGTATGGGTAAAGAAAATACTTTCGTAGATATTATTATTTACGCATATGATGATTTGGACATTGATTATCAAGAACCAAGGGAACATCATGAAGAAGAACAAGACTTTGAAGTCACTGTCTATAAGATCGATACTCTCGGTAGAAAACGCTGTATCGGTGAAATGGACGTTTGTCTTGAAGGTGATGCGGTACTATGGGAAGCCGTTGAATTAGCCTATCATGGCTGCACAGACAATTAAAAGAAAGGAGGAAATAATATGAGAATCCAACATCCAATTGTAATTACAACAGGTGATGGCGACTCCAAGGTCATCCGAACCGATGGTAAGAGTGTCGCCAATATAATGAACGAGGTAGAACTAGCGATTCAAGATATGTATCGTGAATCAGAAGTCTGCTTTGAAGAGTTTGTGGAATGCGGGGAGTTAGAAATCACGGGGCTCCCCCTCAACATCCAGGTGCTAATCTTTGCCCGCTTAAAAGAAGAAATGGACAATGATATAGTCTACATAGAATCCCCGGATGGGGACTTCCCAACAATGAAATTAACAGACTACTTGTCGTTGGGCTCAGAGGAGGAGAAATAGTATGTATCAAGACGAAATTATTGAATTACTCGACCTATCACAGGGCTGGGGTAAGTGCTGTAATCAAATTCAAGACGCAGCATATGAAACTATGACGCCTTTAAGATGGAATGCTTTTGCAGCTCGTCAAAATAAAGACGCTGAAGAATGTGAAGGCGAAGATTTTGTCGTATTCAACGGACAATACTTTGACTGGCGTGAATTTGATAGAAAAGCCAGAGAAATTGTTATGGCCTATCTATCCTATTTCACAGAACCACAATTAATGAGAATCTTAACTTATTTAAAGAAAGGAGGAAAATAATTATGAAAAAGAGAATTAAGGACCTGACCGAAGAAGAGATGTGGAACATTTGTCAAGTGAATAACTGTGGCCGTGGCTGCCCACTCTATAATAAAAGAAGCAAGGCTTGTGTTAGACACTACCCTGACACTCTTGACTCAAAATTTACTGAAAAAGAATTAAATAAGAAAGTGAGGATAATTGCATAATTATGAAAAACATTAAAAACTTAGGTATCAAAACATTAGAAGGTTTTGAAGTTAAAAATCTCAAACGCTTCCCATCAATGGAATGGGGAGACGAAGGCGGTTTACAAGCCGATGTCTATTACAAAGGCATCTTCATCTTGACTTTAATGCAAGCAGGTGATGGAGGATGTGCCAACACATATACTCAATCATATTACAGAGAACACATGGATGAAATTAAAGAAGCTGCTTTCTCATTCTTAAAAAGAGTAGACACAGATATGTATGGCCCAAAAGCTAAATATGCTATTTTGGCACATACATCAGCTAACCAAATCAATGACGATGATTGGGAACAAGTTGTTGCTGAAATCGAACAACGCTACAACGAAAACAAAGATGCTGTAAAAATCTTCAAGAAAGGATATAAAGCTATTGCTGTTCTTTACGGAGATCATGCAACTGATTATCTTCAATACAGAGTTTCAGATATCACTGAAGAAGAAGTCACAGCTTGGATTATCAAAAATAATTACCAAGACAAATACGATAGGATTCGTATCATTACACCAACTACAGACATGGTAACATACTAAAAGGAGGTAAAAAAAATATGGTAGATTTAGAACTTTTCCTTTACGCCAATCCAGACGAAGACAATGAGATCTCAGAATTCATTACTGAGAATGTCTTGGATAATTACATTCGAGAACACCGTCTTAACTTTGATCCTAGCATCTTTAAGAATGAAAGAGAATATATCAAAGCAGCAGAAAAGTTGGTTGGCGATTTAAAAACTTTTCTTAAAACTACAGACTATTCAGATCTACTAATTAGAAAAGGAATTAAAGAAGTTGAACTGGTAGTAGAACGTATTGATGGCCCTGTGGTAACAGCATGGTATATTTGGGAATGTCCAAAGAGGTAAACTATGGCTTACAAGGGATGGCAAATTGCCAAGTGGAAGAGAGAGCGAGCTGAAAAAGCTCTCCCTTATAAACAAATGAAAGACAGAGACATGAGAAATGTTGAAGTCGTGTTTAAGAAAAGCCCTCTCTTACAAGGCAAATACTATTATTATTTTAAAGAAATTCATCAACCAGGTGAAAAGATTACTATGACCTATATTGCCAATTTAGGTGGTATGAAAGGTTGTAGTAAATATTGGACTTGGCATGGGTATGGTGGATGGATCCCATTCATCACATTCGATGAAAAAGAATTCAACAGAATGATAGCTGAGGTTAAAAGACTTGGCGGAACAGTTACTTTAATTTAAGGAGGTAATTACTTATGAAAAAATTATTCGATTTAGTGGAATTAGTTTCCAACACAGAGGACGCTGCCGTCCTTAAAGTCAAACCAGGCTCCGAGATGGATTTAATCTGTCTAGGTTGCTTTAACGGCGATGAGACAATGTTCCGTCTCACAAAAGGAACAGATCAAACATGCACTGTTTGGACCAAAGAGGGTAGGCATTACTCTTGGCATTGGGGCGACAGTGGACACACTCTCGTTTCAGATGACATGACCAAAAGAGGTCATATGATCAAACAATGTCTTGAAGGCGATTTCGATATCCTTATCTACAGTCGCAGTAAGGAAAAGATCCGCAACGACATTAGAAGACCAGCCGATGCGGAACATCTCCATACTATTGTTTTATGGAGTAATGCGAGACCTGATAAAGATTGCGGTTGTCGTAAAGATGACGAATTCTACAGATTCTTTGATACTGTAGATGATGCCTTTAAACATTTTAAAAGTCTTGGATATACCATATATTCAACAAACACAAAAGGTGTTTACACTATCATTAAATAGTGATAACATATAGAAGGAGGACATTATTATGGAAAAGAAAAAATTCGTAGTTGAAATCACTGAAACACTCCAAAGACAAGTTGAAGTCGAAGCTTCTGATGAAAAAGAAGCATTAAACAAAGTTATGGAGATGTACAACGAAGAAGAAATAGTGCTTGACTATGTAGACTTCGTTGGTAATGATTTCCAAATTATTAAAAAGGAGGACAAATAATATGAAAAAATTTAAAGTCACTATTATTACTACCTTCGAGAAAGAAATCGAAGTCGAAGCCGCAAACGCTAAAAAGGCACAAGAAATTGCTGAAAAGCAAGTTTTTGATGGCGACGTTGACGGTACAGACACACTTAATTTCAATACAGAAGTCGTAGTTGATGAGGATGAACTCCCCACTGAAGACGAAATCAGAAGACCTGGTTCTATCGATAGTGATAAACAGTTCGAAGACTACATCTGCAATTATTTAGAATCTGAATACGGATCTGAAGTAGAATCGTTCGCATACGAGTTCGACATGAGACGTATTTATATTTATAACATTATATGGAAGGAGGACTAATTATGCAATTAAAAGACTTTATTGAAATTGCAAAAAGACACGATGGAAAACCATTCACCAACATTGTTCTATTTGATTTCGATGGAAACTATATCTGTTGGGATGAACTCTACGTTGTCAACTACTATGCCATTATGAATTGGCTTGTAGAAGAAATTACAGTTCGTGAAACTGGTTACATTGAAATTACACTAAATGGTGGAAACTTTAAAAACTTTATGTTTTATAATGTTCGTTCAATGAATGAGGAGGAAAAATAATTATGACATTAACAGAAAGAATTTTAGCAAGAGTTGAAGAACTCAGAAAAACATGTGCAGACCAAACCGTAGAAGAACTCTATGGCAATGCTCGTAATCATCATTTATGGGCTATGGGTTCTAGAACAAATGAGGAAGCCACTGAACACGAAATCACTGCTGATGCCTTCAGAATTTTAGCCAGAGAAAAAGAAAGGGGGAAATAATATGCTCAAAAATATTAGTAGACAAGAACTTCGTGAACATTTAATTAATTTCACAAAAGAAGATTACGAACTTATTGAGCACGGTGTCATGGAAGATCTTGATAACATCCGTGAGTTTATTCATTATCTCCGCGAAGGAGACAGTGACATAACTGGAAAAGCTTCTGATGATACTATTGACAAAATTATTAGTTATATATTATCATAAGAAAGGAGGTAATAATATGGCAGTTAGACTAACCATTGAAAAAGGCCATACCTTAACCGAGTACATGCAAAAGTATGGAAAGGATTATGAGAATGGCGATCTCTGGGATTTCTCAGAGAATGATCTTACCAACGGGGCTATAGAACCTGATGAATCTATGGTCTATTGGGAAATTACCCTAGATGGGACAACCAGATACTTTGAAACTTACTAAGAAAGGAGGATTCATTTCATTGATCTGTATAACGATCTTTATTTATTTAGTGATTTTCTACGCTTTCAAGAAAACATTAAAGTAACAATCATCGTAGGGGGGGCTTAGGCCTCTCCCATAACAACAGCTATCAAGGAGGAAAATCAAATTATGGCTTTATACAATATTACACTCGATACCGCAAAATTACACATTGCAAAAGGCAATAGTAAAATCGGTAAAACAATCTACAGCTTCAGCACCTTACCAGGTAATAAAGAACATCTCATCTATGCTAAAGGTATCTTATTAACAGATATCCCAGGTACTTGTACAAACCTTTGTGAAGGTTGTTTCAACGCTTGTTATGCTGTAAATGCAGCACAACGCCATCACAATGCTGTTATCAAAGCTTGGGCTGAGAACACCTTATTACTTAGAAACAAACCAAAAGAGCTTTTCGAAGCAATTCATAATTACATCTCTTCTTTAAATTCTCAATATTATGAGAGTCAAGGAGTGAAAGAACGCAAGGTAACAACTTGGCGTTGGAACGTATCCGGTGAGATCCAAAATCTCCAAGAACTAAAAATGATGAATGATCTTGCTCGTAAACATCCTGAAGTTCAATTCGGGATCTATACCAAGAACTTCGTTGTTTTAGGTCAACTCTTAGATGAGATTGGTGAGACTGAACCAAACTTTGTCGTGAATATCTCTCAATGGCATCACGTTGCTGATAGTTTCATTGAAAAATACGGTAGCAAATGCAACGTATTCGAATATGATGATTCCAACCTTAAAGACAATGAATTATCCGAGGAAGATATCATTCGTCTTGCTCATATGCAACATTGTCCTGCAGTTACCAGAAACGGCAAACACACTAAATTACCAAATGGTGAAACAGTAACCTGCGATCATTGCAGACGTTGCTATACCAAAACTGGAAAACATACGGCAGTATATGCCCATTAGGAGGTAATTCTATGGCAAGAGAAAAGAAACTTTTTGGCTATACTAAAACCATACTAAGTAACATGTCTTATGATGATTTGAAAGATCTACATTATGACATTATTAATGAACGAGAAGGTCTGTCTGAAATGTCTAAAAGAGGCATAAAATTAGATGACCTTTTGCTCATGGTTGAAGAAGCTGTAGAAGAAGCTTTTAAAAACACAGATTATCAGGTATGGATCCTTGGTCGTAATAAAGATGAAACAGTAAACGACTATGAAAAGTTGATTGCTTCATTCCCAGACAAGAAAACAGCCGAGTGGTTTGTTAATAACTATAAATTCCAGAAGCCAACGGAAACACCAAAAGCATATGTAGCATTGGAACAAGTTAGAACTTACCCAAATGGCGATGAAACATGTGAAGACATTGTAGAAGAATTCGAAATTGAATAGAAAGGAGGAAGCTTATGCTCTCAGAAGAACAAATTAAACAGGTTGAGTATGCCTTCAAACATGGCGATGCATTCGTCTTCGTTATTGAAGGTCGCGGAGTCTTTGTGGCTGATCGCGTACTCAAACACAAAAAAGAAGCAACCGTAGAAATGCGTGAAGTCTTTGAAATTGATGAAAGCTGTTTCAGTGACGATGAATACTACGGTGATACCTGCGGGCCAGAAAAGATGTTTATCTTCTCTGATCCATATGCAGACAATCCTAACCTCGTTGCTTCGAGGTATTACCAAGATGAAATAAGAGAGGAGGTGGTCACCCATGCCTAAAACTTTAAGAGGTCGCTCCTTCATTACAGATCAACACATTTTAGATCTGATTACAGAATGCGTAAGAGAAACTAAAGAAATGGGTTTTACATTACCCAGTAACTTAGTGTTCTTAGAATGTAATGCACAGGCACGTGCAGGACAAGCAACTGTCAGAGCTGATGGATCTAAATATGTCACACTATCGCTCTTTCTTTACAAAGAATCAGATGTGACTATTAAATCTATCATCTATCATGAGCTTGCTCACATCATCGCAGGTATAGGGGCAAAACACGGCCCTGTTTGGAAACAAGTAACTAGAAAAATGAGCCTAAAGACTGGCATAAGCATTACTAGAACTTGGTCCACAGAAGACTGTCCTATCCATGCAGAAGAACGCAAAGCAGCCAAAAAACAAGCAAAGAAATATATTTTCCGTTGCAAAGGTTGCGGATCTATATTACGATATAGTCGTAAAACAATATTTGTTAAAACATATGATGAAATGATTACCCCAAGCAGACCACGTTGGTTCTGCACTAAGTGTCACAGTATGTTTGAAATGGTAAATAAGGAGGATTAATTATGAATTACCAAACAGCAGCAAAGGAAGCAATTAAGGCTTTCGATTCTTACAGAAGAAGTACTCTCGTCAAAGAGATTGAAAACACAGCAGAGTTCAGACAACTCACAGTTTACGAATCTACAGGTTGTGGAAACAAAATCCATCACGTTCTTTTCGGTCTTCAATTCTGCAGTAAAGATGGCGACAACTACAGAGAAATTATGATCTCTGTTTTTGACAACACATTCTTAACACAACCAATGGCAGGATATTCCACAGATGTCCGCTTATACACAATTGAAGTAGTTAAATAAGGAGAACTATATGAATACCAAAATTGAAGAAAATCTAGTATTAGGTTTAGTTCGTATCTTCACAGAATATGGTTGGAAAGGTAAAGGCGCTCCAGAATCTTGGGACGCCAAACTTGCCACCATCGCCTATGGCCTCCATCATGGTCAAGCATTTGATTATAAGACACACTTGTCTCTTTTGATCAGTGCAAGACAAAAAGACCACAACTGGGGTTTATATACCTCTGAATATGTTCAAGGTATTCTCACTCTATTAACGGCCTATGCCGATAATAATGACTTATTCAATATCAAGTATGAGTCAGTTCCGCCTATCACTTACAAAGAGAAAAGTGATAATATATTTACAGGTACGCCTGCTCTCAAACGTCTTGAGAAAAATGGCAACACAGTAATTAGTTATACACTCTTTGAAAAGTATGGGTATTTCCGTATTGTCAAAGATCTTAATGAACACTATCCAAGAGGTATGGTTTCAGTTAAGTTCGATGAACATAAACCTGATCAAATCAGAGACTGGCTATATGACGATGGTAATAGACGCATGACTGTCTATTACCCGATCATGCCAATTATCATCATTACAACAGGTGAAGATGAATAACAAGGAAAGGAGGAAATTTTTAACCACATGGGTTTATTAATTGGATTCATGGTAATCGTTGTCTTCGCTTTTTTATCAATAAACAACACTAGAAGATAGTGATATAACAAAAGGGGAGGGGGCCAACCCCCTTCCCCGACCACGTATCATATGAGACTGCACTTAACGCAAGTGTTCTCTTGTATGGTACGTGGCAACGTATCAAGAACTCGCAAAGGAGGTGGTGTTATGGGCCTCGGAGCTCTAACCATCTTTGTCTACGGACTGATCGCCTTCGTGGTGGTCGCTCTCTTCAAGGATCGATTTGGCGGACCTAGACGCTAGGAACGTCAATCGAATAAAAAACTATTCTTTTAAATAAATAGGAGTTTTTCCGAATCTTTTTACCTATTTAAACTAATTAATTTTAATTTTCCGCGCTCTAAGGTAAGGGCTCCAGCGCGTTAGAAGTAGGGCATTGCAGCCAGCCCGGACTCTATGTGCGGTTTATGGCGCTTCGCTTCTATGGCCTTTTTCAAAGTCCTTACACTTCGTTTTTAGCCTAACGGTGAAAAACTCGTCTAAGAGGGACTGTGGTCACTACCTAACTCCCTATAAGGAAGAAAAAAATTTACTAACTTCTAGGTAAAAACCGTTTTAGTACCTAGAAAAATATAAATACTGCATACAGTAGTACCAATATTGTGCAGTAAATTTGTTGTTGATCGTCCAAGCCTAAGTCCCAGGACGTAAAACTGGGTTCGCGGGGAGCCCGAACTATGTTGGCGTCGCTCTCCCGTGCATGTATAGGCTCCAAAATACGTTAAAACGCCCGGAATCCCCTTTTTTAGCCCTGCGGGGGCTTTTTATATACCCAGCCAGTATACTTTTATTAAAAATAGGTATTTCGTGTCTTAAACGGCCTGTTTTAATTACCTAAGCTAGTTCAGATGTATATACGCACGTACGTATGTATGTATAGAGAGCAGACCTGCGGCCATCTTTTTTTTAATAATAATACTCCCCCAATTATAATTATACAATATACTTCTGAGATTGCAAGTTCTTTTTAAATGTGTTTCGGATCCCCTCAACACAACGCCCTTTTCAGTTGTTTGATATATATACTACGTATATATATCAAATAAAAGGACCATTTTATTCGATATAAACTGTAAAAAAGCTAGATCTGATCACACTTTTATATATATGTAGGTTGTGTATTCGATAGTAGTGGTGGAGTAGGTTACAAAGGCAAATACAGAGTCTGGATCAGGGACACATCAGGGACAAATCAGGGTACGAAGTGCCCATTACATAATAAAAAAGACCCTACCACCCACAGATATTTCACTGTGACAAGTGATAGGATCCCCTAGGAGATACCTGGAAGCGTGTAGAAAGGAGGTGATTTACAATGACAAAAAGTTTTATGAAAGGGAGGAAATTATTGTTATGCTAAATCCACGCCTCCAGTATAATTATGAAAAACCGTCAACCACAAGGGCTCGGCCCTTCGCTATGTTGGATAGTCCTGCCTTCGTTACGTCGCGTGATCCCTACTGAGGATCAGCCGCCATGCCTTGCCATCTCTTTTATCAGGACTGCTATCAGATGCCCGTGCATGTGTCTAACGGATCACCTGACAATAATAAGTATACAGGATAAATTTGGTATGTCAATACCCAAAATATGGAAATTCACGATTTATG
>JAEEGL011776831.1_pt1 | contig 11581 bp, 15 predicted proteins | sample 9134231 | NCBI WGS metagenome assembly JAEEGL01 (sample SAMN16246548, study PRJNA631951) | gut metagenome | biome: gut microbiome; feature: rumen; material: fiber-attached | host: Bos | place: Iran: Karaj | collected 2018-10 | reverse complement strand
TGGAAGAGGTGGATGAGATTGTCATCGGAATAGGCAGCGCCCAGCTCAGCCATGAGGTCAAGGACCCATTTACCGCAGGTGAGCGTGTCCTCATGATGACACAGGCCTTGGCAGAGATAGATGTGGATCCGTCAAGATATTACATCATTCCAATGCAGGATATCAATTTCAATGCCATCTGGGTTTCACATGTAAAGATGCTGACCCCCCCGTTTTCCATTGTCTATTCAGGAAATCCTCTGGTCAAGCAACTGTTTGCAGAGGAGGGCTATGAGGTCAGGCAACCTCCGCTCTATGACCGCATCCACTTGTCCGGAACAGAGGTCAGGCGAAGGATTTTGGAGAATGAGAATTGGCAGGAACTTGTTCCTAAGGCAACAGCTGACCTTCTTAAGGAAATTGACGGAGTAAATCGTTTGAAAAACTTGTCCGTAAAGGAAATCAGTGACATATAACAATAGTTATATAACATGAAATCATAATAATTAACTTGGAGATGAAATAATGGTCGTAAGAGTTATTGAAGCAAAAGAAGATAAAGTAACAACAGCTGATTTGATAGCTGAAATTAAAAAGAGCACCAAGATTGACTATTCTGGTGCAATATTCACATTCGAGGGAATTGTACGCGGAAAAGAAGAGAATATGAACCTTGAAAAGTTAATACTCACCACACCTGATAAGGAAAAGACACAAGAGGAAATCGAAAAGATTGTTGAAAATGCAAAAATAAAATATAACGTTCATGAAATTTCAGTCATCCACTACATCGGAGAGTTCTACACCGGAGACATGCTGTTTTTAGTTGCGGTTCTTGGCGCACACAGGGGAGAAACTCTTGACGCATTAAAAGAAGTTATCGAAACCGTGAAATATGAAGTGGAATTCAAAAAAGAAGAAATTTCAAAAGAAGGTACAAAAACCATTCTTGCAGGGGGATAAGCAATGATTACCCTCTCTTTCATCATTAAATTAGTACTGCTTTTCATCATTATCTATGCAATAATCAAAAATCTAAAAACACTTTTAAAAGCAGCGGTCATAATATTTGTTATTTTGATATTATTAGGATTTTTAGGAATAATCTAATTCCAAAAAATCCACCCCCGAATAATAAAGAAAAAGATCTATTTACCGATGATTACTTCGGTAGATTTGATTATAGCTGCGACATCATCGCCTTCAGTTAAACCTAATTTTTCAGCTGATTCTTTAGTGATTACAGCAGTGATTGTGTTAGGTTCACTTACTTCGATTTTGATGTTTGCCATTACAGCACCTTTGTCCACACTTACTATTTTACCTTTTAATTGATTTCTTGCACTAAGTTGCATATTTATTCATCTCCTTAATTTTTTACAATAATATGTTATATCGAATTGCATATAAATATTTCGATTTTTGGTAAAATAACGATTTTGAAATCGATTACCGAAAATAGTTCATATCGAAAATATCGAAAAAAATAAAAGGAAATTTTTTTATTTAATGAAAACGAGAATAATAATTATGAATATCGAAATGGAATCAATAGGAACAATCCATACTGAATTTAAAAAAATTGAAGGCATGCCAATTCAACCGACAGGTGCGAAAGGCATTGAAGGAACCATTGAAATCAAGGACAAATATGTTGACGGACTAAAGGATCTGGACGGATTCTCACACATCCACCTAATCTATCTGCTCCACAAGGTAGAGGGATACATGCTTGAGGTAAAGCCATTCATGGACAACGACACACACGGCGTTTTCGCAACAAGATCACCAAAAAGGCCAAACCGCATAGGAATGAGTGTCGTCAAGGTAAATAAAGTGGAAGGAAATACCGTTTACGTTGAAAACGTTGACATCCTGGACGGAACACCACTTCTAGACATCAAGCCATACGTTCCACAGCTATACGAGGACACAATCGACGAGCTGAAAATCGGCTGGTTTGAAACAAAACACCAAAAAGCAAAATCACAAAAATCAGACGACAGATTCAAATAGAATCTAAAAAAAAGAAAAAATTAAAGCTATAAATTGTTTATAGCTTCTGTAATTAATTGAATGGTTGATTCAATATCATCCATACTGCACACGCTTACCGGAGTGTGTATGTAACGAGTAGGAACTGATAAGACACCGGTTGGAATTCCTTCACGAGTCAAGTGAATAGCGGTTCCGTCAGTTGTTCCACCATCACTAACTTCCAATTGATAAGGAATGTCATTTTCATCACCGGCCTTGATGAGCATGTCCTTAACGGATTGTTGGGTTAGAATACCCCTTCCGCTTGCATCGGCCAAAATGATTGCAGGACCTTTACCCATGACCACTGGTGCCTCTTCAGGCTTGATTCCAGGGTGGTCACCAGACAATGTAACGTCAAGCGCAATTGCCAAATCAGGATTTAATTTGAATGCTGAGGTTTTGGCTCCTTTTAATCCTACCTCTTCCTGTACGGTACCTACACCGTAAACTGTGGCATCGGTTTCAACTCTTTTTAAGACTTCCATCATCACATAACAGCCCACACGGTTATCCAATGCCTTACCCATAATCACATTGTTAGGATATTCAACAAACAATGAATTGAAGGTCATCTTATCTCCAATCCTGACCATTTCCTCTGCCTGTTCCTTATCCTTTGCTCCGATATCAATGAACATGTCAGTGGACTTGACAACCTTGTTTTTTTCTTCGGCAGTTGTGACATGAGGTGGTTTAGAACCGATTACACCGACAACATCCTCACCTACTGATGAGTGGACTGTCACGGTCTGGTTCATTAACATCTGATCGTTAATTCCACCGATATTTGAGAATTTAATAAAACCGTTATCATCAATGTATCTGACCATCAAACCGATTTCATCCATGTGCGCTGCCAACATTACGGAAGGTGCCTTTTTTTTACCTTTTTTGGTGGCAATCAGGTTTCCCATACTGTCAGTTTCGATTTTATCAGCAACATCTTTTAATTCACGTGTAATAATCTTGGCTATTTCCTCTTCGGACCCGGAAACTCCCGGTGCCAAAGATAGCTCTTTCATTAATTCCATCGTATCACCAAATTATTTTTTAAATTTAATAATATTAAATACTTTCTAATCATATATATAATTGATAATTTAGGTGAGAGAGTATGACAATTGTAGAAATATTTTTCAGTCCGTCAAGGACAACAAAACAGGTTGCTGAAACAATAGCCAATAATTTCAGCCAGGAAAAAGAGATTTGTGACTTGCTTCATTTCAAATACTCAAAGGAGCTCTCAAGTGATGACATTGCCATAATAGCCATGCCAATCTTTGCCGGAAGGCTTCCGAAAACCGCCAGGGAGAGATTTTCAAAAATCAAGGGAAACGGTGCAAAGGCAATTGCTGTCGTAAATTACGGAAATGCCCATGTTACCGATGCATTGCTGGAACTGGTTGACCTAGCCAAAGAAAATGGCTTCAATGTTGTTGCAGCGGCTTCAACCGTCAGCCACCACTCAATCTTCGATGGCGTTGCTGTTGGAAGACCAGACAGTTCAGATATTGAAAAAATCAATGAATTTAGTCAGAAATGTATTGAAAAAATAGAAAACGATGAATTATTGGAGTCAGACATCCCTGGAAACAGGCCTTACACTGACTATAAGCAGTTGCCGTTTGAGATAACATGTGATGAAAGCGTTTGCGCTTTCTGTTATGATTGCGTTTCAATATGTCCTGAAAAGGCCATTCCCGACGATGATCCTGTAACCACAGACCTGGAAATATGCTCAAGATGTACAGCTTGCATCTCAATATGTCCTGAAGATGCCCGTAAATTCTCAGGAGATGCCTTCGAGGCAAAAAAAGTAGATTTTGAAAAAGCGAACAGTGAAAGAAAAGAGCCTGAATTCTATTTATAGATTCATTCTCTTTTTAGCCACATTCCTAACGTATTCGTTTTCATCATTCATTGAAATTTCCCTTAAAACCTTTTTACTCACTATTTTTTTAACTGCCGCTTCGCGAACCCTCCAGGATTCCTCGTTTCTGGCGATGTCAGTCAACAGTTTCTGATTTTTAATAAGTGATACGGCTCTGACGGAAATCTTTTCAGATATCCCCTGCTCATAAATCTTGAAGAGACACTTTTCAACTTTAATCTTATTCAATGCCCTAAGTGAGAATTCCTCATCCTCATTGGCAAGAACTATTCTTATCAGGGTTTCCAAATCATTGATGTTGTCCAGTGTGGCTTTTCTTATCGTATCAAGCTTAGCATTCCAAAGGATTTCAATGAAGTTCTTCTCTTCACTGACATGGTTCAAGGCCTCCAGCGCTATTTCCTCGTGTGCTGAGTTGATTGCGATGTAGGTGAAATCCTTCTCATCAGTCAAATTCTCGTTTTTGATCGCATGGTTTCTTACGAATTGGTCCTCATCCTCCAAGGCAATCTTAATCAGGTCTTGAGGGTTTTGAATGTTGTTTACGGCAATTTGGCGAACAAACCTGTCGTCATCACTGGAAATGATTTTGAGTAAAACATCCTCATCAGTTATCTTTTTGGCGGCTTCGCTTCTGACAATATGGTCATCGTCATTCAAGGCCATTTGCGCCAATAGCTTTTCATTATCAATTTTTTTAACAATATCCAATCTGACATCCGCCTTGTTTGAATTCAATGCAATATCTTTAATAATTTCAGGGTTTTGAATCCTATCAAAGATGATTGAACGTATTTTGGCATTGTCCTCGTTCAATGCGATTTTTGCCAGATTGTCCTCATTTTTTATTTTGCCAACGGCAGCCATCTTGACCGATTCGTCCTTATCCTCAATAACCACCTTCTGCAGGATGTCTTCACTGACGAATGAATCCTTCAATACCGCTGTTTTTCTAATGGAACTGTCCTTTGCCTTAAACACCAAATCATACAATACATTAGGGTCATTGATTTTGTCGATGGCACTGTTTCTGTATTTCTTGTCCTGCGCATCTGTCGCAATCCATGCAAGGGTTTCCTCATCGCTTACCTTGTCAAAGATTTCATCAGTGTGAGGGTTTTTCTTGGTGTTTATCACCACTTCGGCTATGGACTTGTTGTTTTCGCCCAGCCTTTCCCATGCAAAGCTTCTGACATCAAAAAACTGTGAGTTTTCAGCAGCATCACGCAGCAATCTTTCATCCTTAACCTTATTGATAGCTATCAGTCTTATTGCACGGTCCTTTATGGTCTTTGACATGTCCAGTGCAACATACTGGTCGGTGACCTGATCAGCGGCGGCCGCCCTTTCATAGCGGTCCTTGCTTTTTGTGGCTATTTCCTTCAATATCAGCTGATCCTCATCAATTTCCAAATCATCGGGGATGACCTTTTCTTCCTTAGGCTTCTCTTCCTTAGCCTTATCCTTTTTAAATCTGTCAAACAATCCCATTTTAATTTACGTCCCCATACATTTTATCCAAAAAGCTTGCAAGAGAAATGATGTCCTGGCAGTTGTGCTCTATTATCGGCACAACGGGACCTATATTATTCTTTTCTAGGTAAGTGTCATAATATCCTGGAATATACTGTCCTGGAACGTCTTCTTCACGTTCAATTCCAAACAGTTCCCTTTCAATTGTTTGCAATTGGCAATTTGGCAGCTCGTCGCTCCAAAGGTTTTTTGCAAAATACATCAGGTCAAGATGGGGCAAGTCGAGATTTCCATCAATCCTGTTGTATCTACATCTATTTTTTATAAACGGCACATCAAAAGTCTTTCCATTGAATGTCACGTGCACGGAGTCCTCATCCAGATGGCTCAGATAGGCTTCTATTATGTTTGCCTCTTCGGAATAATCCCTTAAGAAGTACTGTGATGATATAATCCTGCTTCCCTTTATTTCAGCCACACCTATAAGTATTATTGGAACATTGGAGAGTCCCTTGGTTTCGATATCCATGAACTTGAAGTCTTCAGGGTCCTTCAGGCTAATGCTTTTGATGATGTTGTTCCTGCATTTTTTTGTGTACCGGTTATTGTCCAGAAGATCCATTATCTCAAGGTAGCTCATGTCATCTATTGTGGAGAGGAACTTGTCTGCGACATCTGAGTATTTGTCATGGTCTTTCAGTGACTCTATTGTTGTGTAACCCTTTTTCTTGAGGTTTTGCTCTGTCTTCAAGCCGATTTTCGGAAGAAGCTTGAGGTTAGTGTTTATCTGCTTTTTAAAGTCATTGTCCTCAATGTTGAAGTCTATCCTTTGTGAGTTTTCTATTTTCAGCACTTCCCCATAGGATTCCTTAGAGACCTTGCAGTCCATAACGTCGGCCAATCCCTTGCCCTCATATTCAATAAGCAGTTTTTCCTTCAAATCCTTAAAGTAGGAAGGTGACAATTTCCTTGCCTTGGCCTTTGCCTCCTCTGAGGGATTGAGTGAGCTTATGGAGTTGCTTAACATCTTCCTCAAATACTCTTCAAAGTTATCGTCATGTGTCATTCAATTTAACTTTATTAATTTGATAGATATAAAGGTTTTTAATAAAGTATACTTGAATTTTTATAAAATAACAATAACATTTATATATAGTTAAAACAATACTATATATTAGGCTACATAGTAGCCTTGAGAGATAGATTAAACAGCCAAATTTAAAATTCATTTCTCTAAAGCTTGTAAAACAAGTACTAGGTAGTTAATTAACATATTAACTACCTAAACATCCCAATCTATTTTTGATTTTTACGAACCTTATGTTGTTAGAAAAGTATTTAACATTTTCAAACCAAAAATATAATTGATTATAATTTAAGGTTTAAAAAATGAAAGTGAAACTAGCAATAATATTCGGAATTATAATTTGGGCATTATCATACGCACTATCCGCAGTTTTCGGCCCAATATTCACAGAAAAATTTCTACACATTGACATCATTATCCCAATAATAAGCATAATCGTTACCGGATTTTTCGGAATACTCTACATCAGGAATATCGAGACAAACGAGGTTGTTGAAGGGATTTTAGTGGGAATAGCATTTGTCATAATCGATATTATTCTAGATATGATTTTTTTCGTTTTACCGAATGTTCCAAATCCAATGTTTGAAAATTACACAATACACATACTTTCAGTGCTAGTAATAACATTATCAATTACCACACTGTTAGGATATTTGGCGCAAATGAAAATTGATTTAAAATAAGGAGACAACTTTAATGATACCAAAATCACATCCACGTTATGAATCTCTTCTTTTAAGAGACAAAATGGTGAAAGCCTCCAAAAAGGGATATCTGGCAGACTCAGCAATGATAGCCCATGGTAGGGGAGAGGCTTTTGATTATCTAATTGGTGAAAGAACAACCTATCCTGCAAAAAGGGCAATGTATGTTGCCGTTGCAGCTTTACTCTTATCAAATAATCCGGTAATTTCCGTTAATGGAAATGCCACCGCATTAGCTGTTGAAGAAATAATTGAATTGGCAAACAGTGTCGGCGCAAAAATCGAAATAAACCTGTTTTACCGAACCGACGACAGGGTGAAGATTATCACACAGATATACAAGGATCTCGGTTACGATAAAATATTGGGCACCCTGGACGATGACATCGAATATCTCAATGACATCAAGAACAACAGGGCAAGCGCCAGTAAAACTGGAATATACAGTGCCGATACCATATTGATACCTCTGGAAGATGGGGACAGGGCCGAAATATTGAAAAAAAGCGGCAAAAACATTATAACCATTGATTTGAACCCACTTTCAAGAACTTCAAAAATGTCTGACGTGTCCATAATGGACAACATTGTCCGTGCGATACCGTTCATGACAAAAATAGCTGAAGACTTGAAAACTCAAGACAAGCAAGTATTGATGGAAATAGTTAATGACTTTGATAATGAAAAGAATCTTAAAGAATCATTAGAACAGATTAAATTAAAAGAGTGAATATAATGCAAGTAATGGGAATATCTGGATTACCTGGTTCCGGAAAAGGAATAGTTTCTGACATTGCAACTGAAAAAGGTGCGATTATCGTTAGTATGGGAGACATCGTGAGAGAAGAAGCTAAAAAAAGAGGGGAAGGCAGTAAGGAAACCGCTAAAAACCTAAGAAAAGAATTTGGAGAATACATCATTTCCGAATTGACAATTGAAAAAATCAAAAAGCTTCAGGATGAAGGCGTTGAAAAAACCATAATCGTTGAAGGAATCAGAAGCCTTCATGAGGTCGACATGTTCAAGGAAAACTTTGACAACTTCATGATTCTATCAATCTTTGCAAACACCAACATAAGGTTTGAAAGATTGAAAAAGAGAATGAGAGAAGACGATTCACAGGATTTCAACGAATTCAAAAAGAGAGATATGTCTGAATTGGGCTTCGGTATCGGATCCGTCATTTCACTTTCCGACAGATTGATAATCAACGAAAGCGATATGGAAAGCTTCATTCAGGACATCAACGATTTCTTTGACGAAATCGGATTATGATTATTTTTCCTGCAAGGTTGCATCTTCGATAATGTAAACACCACTGTCGAGGTGCCATTCCTTTTTATATTTTAATATTTCAAGTCTTTTTTTAAAAATAGGTCCGTCAATTGCCAGGGTTTCGGCTTCACCGCCCTCAAATGCAATATCAACATGATACTTTTCATTGAGCTTTACAAGTTCATCAATTGTTTCATCGTCGATAATGCGGCCTAACCATGACTCGTCCAATCCCCATGCTGCCACACCGCAAATCATTATCTTAAAGCCAAGTGATACGATTTTTCGCATGTATTCCAGCTCATCGACATGCCAATAGGGGGAGATTATTTCCAATCCCACTTCACTGCCAAGCTTTTCTATTCTGGATTTCTGATAAACTGAGTAAAGGGCGCCTGTGTATATGGCCTCCACTCCCAAATCCTTAAGATTTTCAAAAGCAGTCCTTAAATCCTCAAGTTCCTCTTCCTTTATCCCATCGGTTTCAACTGACATTATCGGAATGTCGAGTGCCTCTGCAAGCAGATCAGTTATATGAATGTTAGGAACATGAAACATGTATGATTCATCATTCCTGGATTTCATGGAAAGAAGATACCTGACATCCTCTTTCGCATCCAATGCGGCATAAACGGCCATAGTGCTGTCTTTACCGCCTGAAAACAATACTGCAACTTTCATATTATCTCTTGCGCTTAGTATTCATGAACTTTCTAAATCTTCTATATAAAGGCACTACAGAATCCATGTAGATTCCGATTATTGAAACAATGACACCTACACCACCGCAAACCATGGTAAATTCAAGATTTGACAACATTGAGGCATTTGTATTGTTTACAGTGTCCTGAATAGGTCCTTCAATTTTAGACGCAACGATTCCCTTGTCTAGCAATGCCTGTTCAAAATCACTCAGCTTGGTTGAATCCACAACGAGAACTGCATGAATCTGTGCATATGAAATGGTATCGTCATATACCAGTTTATACCAGTCTGAAAATGATTTTAGAGCATCTGATGCGGTGTAGTTTTCTGCAAGCTCAATTTTAATCTCATTTGAGGTCACATTGTCGTTTTTATAATGTGAATCGATATTTCCCACAATTGAGGCGAAATAATCGTGTTCCCGTTCGTTGAAACTCCACATCGGAATCGTAATCGAGGTCTCATCAAAGGACTTGAAACCATCCATTGAAGACAACTGGTCCCTCAACTGGTTAGTGTCGATTGAAGAAGACAAGTCTAAGTATAAAGTTTCTTCATTATTAGGCATGTTACTTTCAACAGCGCTCGCCATGGCAGGCAATTCCTCATATATCGGCTGCAGGAAGAATGCTCCTCCGATTGCGCCAATGAAGAACGCCACAACCAATACCAAAAGTATTTCACGCTTTGGCATATAATGTCTTAACATTCCTATTGAAAAGACAAAAAGCATCATGATAATGAATAAAACTATGTAAATTATAGTTGTAATTATATCCATAAAATTCCACACACCAATTAGTGTTATACTTTAATATTAAGTTATAATACTTAAAATAACTTTGTATGAATTTTAGCCTGTTTTGTGGATATTCATAGTTTCGCTACCCACCGGCCATTCGACGACAATCGTGTTTGTTCCTTCGGATATTGGTATTGTGGTCTTGGCCAGATTTGACTTGGAGGTCACTTTCACCAGCTTTCTGCTTCCGTCCTTAAGCTTTAGATTGCATGAGACATGGCTATCGGTGACGTCAATCTTGCTGGGAGCCTGGGAGATTATATTCACGATTTGCCTTGACCCCTGACCCTGACCGTAAACGGTCTGTATTGCCTGCGAGAGTTTAGAGAGATCTGATTTCATGTCAAGGGAATCCGACACGTCAAGGGTGGTCTGGATTGTAAAGTCTGTCAAGGGTAACGTAAACGCTATCAGGAGTATCATGGATATGGCAAATATCAGAAGATATTCCAGCGAAACCTGGCCCCGATTATCCATCATCATATCACCAGCATTATGTTTTTTGCAAAAATCATCATTATGTCCCCATAGAATACCGCAATCAGCAATCCTACCACTATTGCCGGAGTGAATGGATATGAAACCTTTATTGAGATTCTATTGTCAATGAATCCCTGAACGCTCATTATCTTAAGGAGGCTCTCCTCTTTTTTCGTTATTCCTCCTGCGCTTATGGACTTGAAATAATATTTGCAGCCCTTATCTGTGTTCTCATATACCTTCAGGTTTCCATCCTCTTCCTTAATCAAATCAGAGATATGCTCATCATCGAAATAATAGCTGTTTACAATGTTTCCCTCTTTTATCTCCCTAACTGGTATCGTCTTGTTCAGCGTCTTTTCCTTGATGTAGTTCAGGCTGTCCACACTGAAGACATTGAAGAGTATGTCTATATTGTTTTGAAACAGGTCCTTCCTGATTATCGCATAGCAGACGAAGACCATCAGGAATGGAAATGACACCAGTATGCTGTTTATGACTACGCTAAACGAAAAGGGATACACTGACAATACCGGAAAAATGTGCAAAAAGTCAATGTTTAAACCGAATGGTATTACTGTGGCAATGCCGGTGAAGAGCCTTACATCACCACCTCCCCATATCGACAATTGCCATAGCATATAAGTGATGGAATATGTGATAACCATTGAAATAATTGAGGCTAGAATGAATTTAATGTTAGTTGAAATCAATGACAAAATCATGTTCGAAACAAGGCCGAAGGCAATCAGGATATAGCATAACAGGTTCGGAACAAAACCCTTCCTAACATCGAAAATTGTCGCGCAAAGTGAAAACAATACTGTAACAGTTATCTGAATTAAAAATATACTACTGAAATTCATAGGTATATTATTTTACGTCAGATAATATAAATTAAGCAGAAGCCAAGCTAGCAAAATTGTTTTTAAGTAATAAAAAAAAGAAAAATTAATTTTTAGAATACTCGTAAATAGCTTCTAAAAATGCTTTGAATAATGGATGAGGCCTATTAGGTCTTGACTTGAATTCCGGATGGAATTGACAACCAATAGCCCAAGGATGATCAGGCAATTCGATAATTTCAACTAAAAAGTCATCAGGACTGGTACCTGAAATTATCAAGCCTTTTTCCTGCAGGT
>JAEEGL010420316.1_pt1 | contig 11581 bp, 10 predicted proteins | sample 9134231 | NCBI WGS metagenome assembly JAEEGL01 (sample SAMN16246548, study PRJNA631951) | gut metagenome | biome: gut microbiome; feature: rumen; material: fiber-attached | host: Bos | place: Iran: Karaj | collected 2018-10 | reverse complement strand
TTGATTCCTGGCTCCAGCTAAATATGAATGACTACAAAAGCCGGATTCATCACAGGGATTCACTCAAAAAGGCCAAATAGCTGCAGAAGGAAATTCCCTTATTTTCATTGCTGTTTCGAAAATAATGTGTACCTTTGCAGGCGAAATAGAGCTGAATAGGAAGTTCCGGGGGCTTTGGTCTGTCTGGGCATCCCTGAAATAATGGGTGGAAAACAGCTCTTTAATTGGAGAGTGCAGTATAGGTAATCACAGGTGCTTCAATAGCACGTCTGCGTGGGTCTGAGGCAAACGCCGATAACGACTTGAAAAACGGCTCTCCATTCTTCTAAGCTGCTGCTGTTGGCTCGCGCGATTAAGTTCGTGTTCTGCGACTCGACGGTGGCAGTACTTTTTTGACTCTGCTTTTTGGACAGGACGTTGGCGAATCTGCAAGGGGTGCTGCTCGATGGGCGGTAACCCCTTTTTTTATGCCACCACACATAGTGGACTGCGCCCATTTTTACCCCCGAAAAATCGTAAATGTGTTAAATCAAGACAAAGTTTTGATTATTTTTCCGCGTACGTTATATAATAGGTAAATTTGCGAGAAATATGTTGAATCAAAAAAATTAAAGAATATGGGTGCAGGAGTTTTTAAGTTGATATCGAAGGCAGTAGGTTCTTTGAAGAACGGAGGACAGATAGTTAATGGTGTCCGTCAGGGTGAAGGCACGGCTCATTTTTTAGCGCGTCACACTCTGGGAACAAAAACAGGAAAGGTGATAGGATGGGCTGGTGTTGGTTACGCTGCTACAGCCCTTAGTGGTAAAGGACTTATCTCCGCTGGATCTAATGTTGCTGATAAAATTCTACTTGACAAGGAAGAAAGAGGTAAAGGTTCAATTAAAGGTCTCTTTAGACAGCTTGCCGATTCTTCCATGGGCGAAGGAACGGCAGATGCTATTGACAAGAAGGCCGGTGAAATAGCCCAAGGTGCTGTCGACGGTGCCAAGCAGGTCAAGGATGCCGCTGCCGGTGCGCTTGGTGCCGGTGTGGAGATGGTTCAGGGCGGTGTTCAGAGACTGACGGGTAGCGGCCAGCAGCCGCAGTATGTAGACCCCAATACGGGCTACTATCCCCAGCAGACGATGATGAACGGCGGTATCTCCCAGTTTACCGCTCCCTTCAACAGTATTCCCCAGATGTTAGGCAATATGACGGGCAGTAATGTCACGATGACCAACCTTGCCGGTCTCATTGCCTCTGCCTATATGATGATGGGGCCGTTCGGCTGGTTGGGTAAGATTGCCTCTCTGCTGACCGGTAACATGGCTTTGAAGTCCATGCGTCAGCAGCCGCAGATGGCTTATGTCCCCCAGCAGGGCTATTATCCCCAACAGGGCTATTATCCTCAGCAGCAGTACCAGCCTGCTATGATACCTCCTCAGCAGCAAGTTCAAGAAGAACAAAATGATAATGCTGTGTTCAGAAGAAAAATATAACCGCTAAAAATATATGACTATGGCAAACGATTATAAATCCCCATGGGTGAAGGATTCAGAAGAGAAGAATGATCTTCCTGAGGGCATCCGCCGTCCTGCAGACTATGTAGAGCCAAAGAAGGCTGCGCCTAAGCGTGATCCCGAAAGAGAGAAGGCAGAATGGGAAGCGACACCCGAAAATGTGCGAAAGCCACAAGGTGTTGACTTAAACACCTTCGGACTTCGTGACGCTATCGACAAGAATGTCAGAATGATGACAGAGAAGGAAATGGCAGAAGAGCGTGCTGCCGAACGGGAAAAACGTGCTGCTATGCTCCAGCCGAAAGAACAGAAGAAAGAAGAGTCCAAGGTTGTTTCTACGAAGGACAACCAGACAGGACAACGTTCTTCACAAGCTGCTGCATCGGCATCGGTAAAGTCTACCCCCTCCCGTCAGCCCGCCGAAACGAAATCCATGAACTTTACTGTCCTCAACGGTCAGGAAATGCGTGACAAGATCAAGGATTTCATCAATACCGATTCTGAGATGCTGAAAAGTATCTCACCGGAAGGTCGCGAAGAGCTGAACAGATTGTTCAATAATCCAAAGACCGCCGAGGAAATGAAGAGCAAGATGTTCCTCATAGCTGACACAGGAGGTCAACCAACGATTCATCCGCTCACCATGCAGGAATCCATCAAGCTAAATATGCTTGAAGGTCAGGAGCGCGAGAAATATGCCACCTCTTTAATCGAGAAAGATCTCGCCTCTCCGAAATCCCAGTTGGAGGTGGTTAAGATTGTCGATAACCTAAATAGCGACTATGGCAATGACATTATCGCCCGTCAAGGGGTAGCTGGTCACCAACTCCAGGTCAGCAATATTCATGTTCATGACCAGGAAAAGCTGTTTGATGGCATGGTGTCACGTTTCGCGCCTGGTGCCGATGTCGACAGTCAACGTGTGGACATGAAAGACAAGTACCTGATGACTGCCGTTGTGGATGGGCAGAATATCCAGAAGCATATCACCAGGCAGCAGTTCGACGAGTTCTCTGCTCTACCCAAGGATCAGAAACTTGCGAAGTTCAATGAGATTTTTGGCGTACAGGATGGTAATTCGATTGCAGTAGCAGACAAGCAGCAAGCCAATTCCCAGGATATCAGAATTAACGGTCAACAAGCCGGTAACGACGTTAAGGCCATACTTATAGACAAAGACTGGTATCAGAGGATGACGGCCAACGGTTATCAGCCCACCTTGGAGAATGTCCGCATATCCAAGGAGGCCGACGGTACGGCATATATGACTGTTGCCGTCAACGGTGAAGACACCAAGACACGCATTACCGATGCCGAGTATAACAAGCTGCTTGCAAGCAGGGAACCAGGACAGAACGTAGCCCGTCAGCAGAATAATGGCTACCAGATGGCACAGTCGCCCATGGAGCTGCTACTACAGCTGCTTGCTAACTTGTTAGGCTTTAACTTCTTCAACTCGGCAAGTACGGCTCAGCAGGCCCAGCAACAACAGCGGACTGCGCCCAACGTAGCAGACCGCAAGGCCGTTATAGAAGGGCAAGGCCTCGAACCCGTCCTTCGTACACATGCCTCTGAGCTTGCAGCGGCCAATTTCGAACAGTTAGACATGAATAATCGCGAGACAGGTCAGACCGTTCATCGCGGTATGGGATTGTAATGTATGATATTTAAAAAGATTTTAATTATGATGACGCGAAAGATACATATAACGCTGCTGTCGCTCACCGTCACGATGATGGTGTCTGCCCAGTCCATGACTTACAACCATGACGAGGTTGTCATGAATCAGTTCATGAAGGCTGAGATAGGTTCTGGAACATTAGGTGCTGGAGGTGTCTGGGCAGATTTAGTCTATTATGGTGTTTTTCATAAAGACTATCGCAATATGGCCAATAATCCGGCCAATAACAAGATGGTCAGCCGTTCACTAACTTACGCCCAAGTTAACAAGGAAATGAAGTACGCCGAGGACATCAAGGATTCCTTGACAAAACGCGCTGAAATCGAGGCCTTGAATATAGCAGACAGGCAGTTTGATGTCGAATGGTTGGTTGAGAAGGGAAAGATCCAGCGTGTGCAAAACACCTTTAAGAAGAATATCGAGGATATTGTCTACTATGGTGGTACCTCAGAGGACAAGACCGCTTGGACGCAGATATACAACATGGTTCAAGAGAGCTTGGATTCAGCCCATGACGCCTATATGCCCAATTCTCAGCGTAAGGCCGTCTATGTCCTGCTCTATAAGGATTTGTGCCAGTACAATGTCACGCTGAACAAACTGAAGAATATCTGGTGGTCGGAGCGTTTCGTCCGTGACCAGAAGAACAAGACATTCAATTTTGCCAAGTCCCGTTCCATGATTAAGGACTGCTACGGCCGCTGGAAGATGGCATGGTCTGGTAAGTCCAGCAATAATTCTGGAGGTGGTGCTGGAGGTATCGGCATTGATGCCGGTAGTTATTAGTAAAATGTAGAAATTAATATATGGAAAGGAACAAGATTATGCAGACACCATTCGATAAGATATCCATCAAATCATGCTTCCGGCAGCTCATACTGAAGCATGTTATTGTTAGAGTAATTTTGTGTATCACCCTAACGACAGTAGCGCTTCAAGTCAGTGCACAGGTAGAGGAACAAAATGGCTCCCAGATGATGGCCATCGGTGGCGGTGGTGAGAAGATCAACAAATCGGTGTCGAAACAGACAACGGCCATGACGAAGACGGCACTCCTGGAGAGTGCCATCGGCGCAGAATATGCGGCCATCAAGGACTGGGAAGGAAAATATAATTCTTACTTGAAAACAGCAGAGGGCTATGCGAAGGGATTGCAGGCGGCTGCAACGCTCTATGCAGAGGGTGTCACCACACTCCGTCATCTGTACGAGATCATCAATGCTGTAGGCAACAACCCACAAGGCGTAGTAGCCACCATGTCGATGAACAACCTCTACGCAGAGACGGCCTCGGAACTGATTAAAGTGTATAACATCCTTCGGAACACGCTGGCCGTCGGCGGCAAGGCAAACATGCTGACAGGCGCGGAGCGCACGGAAATACTCTGGCAGGTCAACGACAATATACAGGACTTCAACCGCAAGCTTCGCAAGCTGGCCCTGAGCATTTCCTACTATACGCTGACGGATGTCTGGAACAAGGCAACGGCAGGAATGATCGAGCGCGACCACGGCGAAATAGCACGCGAGGCCTACAAACGGTGGGTACGTGCCCAGACAGGATATAAGAACCTCTATTAATTTGAGTGAATATGAAAAAGATTTTTATATTTCTTTTTGTCAGTCTGATAACTGGAAAGGTGTCTGGACAAACGTTCTACACCGATCCGGGACGTGCGTTAACAATCCTGAATTTCACCGAACAGTCGAAGAAAACACTGAACGCCCAGCAACGTGCCCAGTTGGTAATATCGGGTATGCACATCTTCATGGAGGAAGAGGTGTCGGCGACAACGGACTTCCAGCGCGAGTTCAACGAATACCTGGATCAGTTCAATGAGGTGATACAGATAGCTGCTGAGGTGTACGGCATCTACTACGAGATAACGGAGGTGGCCAAGAACATCAAGGAGCTGAACAGCGTCGTGAGCGACGCACCGGCAAACGCGCTGGCAGTAGCCTTCTCATCGAAGCGGAACAAGGTGTATACCGACCTGGTGATGACCAGCCTGGATATCGCCAAGGACATCCATAAGGTATGCTTTTCTGGAGCGAAGATGACAGAGAAGGAACGTATCAAGATTATCCTCGGCATGCGCCCGAAGCTGAAGAAGACGAACCACCAGCTCAGAAGAATGTCGCTGATGATCAAATACACGACATTCCTGGACGTATGGAATGACATACTGGATAAGCACTATTTCAAGCCGGCGAACAGAAAAGAAATCATCCTACGATGTCAACAACGCTGGAAGGGTGCATGGAGGGGTCGATAGGTTTGTTAATTTAAGAATATATATCAAAATAAAATATGCGTATGAAAAAGTTAGTATTATTTGTTCTGATGTTACTGCCGATGTGTAGTAGCGTATCTGCCCATGGGCAAAATAAGGCAGAATTTAGAGAGAAATTCCTGGAGCTTACTGACACTCTCACTACTGAAGAGAAAGATTCCCTGTTTTCGATTTTAAACTCTGTTACCCTCGATTTTATAGACTATAACTTGAATGAAGGCAGTTATTGTCAAGCCTTGGAATTTATAGATTCAATTCAAGGTAATTGGAAATATCTTACAGGACAGGATGTTTCTATTCCAATATATCTCAAAAGGGCACTTGTGTTAGTTCAGTTTTCAGAATGGGGGAAACTGATAGAATTAACTGATGAATGTCTTTCCACCCATAAAAGGGATATGAAAGAGGCAGAATTAGCCGTAATATATAATATGCAAGGCTTATCCCATCTTTCCCTTAAAGAGTATCAAGAGGCCATTAAATCATACGAACCTGCCTCCCTTTATTACTCCAGGACTGGTGATATTGGAGGACAAGCTAATGTATTATGTAATATGGCGAGTTGCTATAACAAACTCATGAATCATCCAATGGCATATTCATTATATGAGAAGGGAATCAACTTGTTTTTCAAGTATTTCAATACGACCCGTTCCAAGCTTCTAAAGCGAGAGCTTTGTAATAGTGATCCTCAGAAGGACGCATTACTTGGAGTCTTTGCCGACCACTTATATGATTTGGCCGTCTTTGAACAAAATAACGGATCCAGGGATGCTATGGGAGATTACCTTCTCATGTCCGCTCATTGTGGAAATCCTGATGCCAAGAAGGAATACAAGCGTATCTTCGGGGATTAGGAATAATATTAAAACGATTAAATATATAATATTATGGAAAGGAATAAGAGACAAAAGAAGATTGCTGATATTCAATCAGCCCAGCAGCATGTTGTAATATTAAATGAGCCGTACCCATTGATTTACAACGAAGAAACGGGTGAACCTGCCATACAGATTGGTACGCTGAACTTTATTGAGAGTAAAACAATGGCATTCAAGAATGAGATAGAGGTAGAATCCTACCCCATCATAAGACCTATCATCCTAAACGATGAGAATGGCGAGATCAACGGCTCAGGAATCATTTCACCATACAGAATGTACATCGCCGAACCCGGTTATGAAATGGCCGCATGGAGAAATATGTGCATTCTAACGCCACGTATTGACATTGAAGACCTTTTTATGTTGCTGCAAGAGTATTGTAATCTGGCAGATACTATGATACAGGATCCTGCAGACATCATTGAGGGGTTGAAGGCATACGGCTATACGGTTGTCATGCCGAAGGCTAAGGAGATTATTATCAATCTGGAACCAGACGATTCAAGAATATGGTGGAAGAGCGAATATCCTATTGCCGGTAGCCCCGTTGATCCTCGTGTTATCACCAAAATGTGGTTTATGGCCAGTGGTGGCGGTAGTCTGGGTCACAACATCGACGGTCTGGTAGAAAACGCCCTATATTACGACACACTCTTCAAGGAACAAGGCTTGCCCTTGCCAACCTACAAGTTTGTAACTTCCGAGCCTGGCTGCGAAGGTGAAATTGAGTATATCAACGAGAACTTTACTAACATGCTCCAGCATGAACGTGCGAAATATAAAGAAACATGAAGAAGATAGTGATTTTTATTCTTATGATGCTGCCATTGGCAGTGATGGGACAAACATACACATGGTTTGAAAGCCCAAAGGAAGTAATAGAAGTAACATCACTCAAAGTAAAGGAGGTATGGTCACCATCAGAAGCATTGGCGTATGGTGATGACTATGTGAGTTACCTCATAAAGCAGAATGATGGTAACTTTTATGATGACCAAAAAATCAGAGTGACCTATGGGCAGGAAGTAAGGCGTATAGGTACTGTTGTTGTCGGTTCTGGCAGATACAAACGAACACTGCCTATTATTCAGTTGATGAAAAAGAATACATTGACAGGCAACAAGTTGCTCCAGATCCCAACAGACTCAGATAAAGTCTATGACGTTGTAGAGAATATGCCCCAGTTTCCCGGTGGTTTCAGCGCTATGATGAAGTTTCTGTCCGACAACATCAAATATCCCGTGGCAGCGGAGGAGAAAAGGCAGCAAGGCCGTGTCATTGTCACATTCATAGTAGAGTGTGACGGTACGGTGACAAATGCCAAAGTTGCAATGTCAGCTGGAGAGCATTTTGATAACGAGGCCTTACGCGTGATAAAGAGTATGCCAAGGTGGATTCCTGGCCGTCAGAACGGTTCGACTGTACGTGTGAAGTATACATTTCCTGTAACCTTCAGACTATAGTAGAACATAGAAACATCAAAAGAATAATGTAAAAGCACCAACAATTCCTCCATCCCGATTCATGATTTTACCAAGGTACAAGAAAAATAATCTATAAAAAATTTATAGAATAAAAATAAAGTCGATTATTTTTTGTACCTTTGCAGCGTGAATATTCACGAATACGTATTAATAACAAAATAACCAGGTTATGAAAAAAGGATTATTCGCATTTATCAGTCTTGTATTGTTGGTATCATGCTCTGTCAAGACGAACGAAGAGAAGGCACGCGAGTTGATAGAACCAGAAATAAAGTCCCATCTTATCAAACCTGAGAGTTATGAGTTTGCCCAGATGCAATTGGATAGCTGTTTCAGTGACTCTCAGAGTAATCCTGATGCCATCGTTTTTGCCGCAAAGGTGGCCAAACTTTGGAATGAGTATAAGGAATATTCCTCTGATGCCGAAAGTGCTGAGTCATCGATGACCATTTATGCGCCGTCCTTCGGGTACCAAGATGCTCATTCAAAGCAGCAACAGAAGAAATATAAGGCTGAAATGGAGAAAGCCCAGCGCAAAGCTGCCGATGCCAAAGCAAAAATCATCCAGTTATACAAAGACAACGAAAAGTTGTTCAAAAACATCAATGACGGCAAGCATGAGTTTATCGGTTGGATGGCTGCTTTCGGCTATCGTGCCGAGACGGCAGGCGGTATGAAGACGATGGGTCATGCCCTATATTATCTGAACCAGGACTTAACAGAGGTTACTCACCGCTTCTCGGATGAAGACTTGATGGATATGCAGTCTGCAGACATTGATGACCTCAAATATGAGTTTGAAGACGAATTGAAGGAGCTGTTCGGAAGCGAAGAATAGAATGTTATGGGTTTTCTGCTTCCGATAGGCATTATTGTTGCAGTGGTGGCAATCACAGTGATTGTCGTCATCAGGAACAGGCTGAAAGAGAAGTCAGATAATTTTGATGATGAGATAGCAGATGCAGTGTCCGCCATGCAGCCGGTATCAAGCTATGAGGCATCACGTCAGGCTGTAAGTAAAGCAAATACACAATCGTTTGATGACATTGAGGAAGCATTAGAGGTCTTGTTTGCCGAGCGGTATATGACTGGCAGTGATGAGAAGTCTATCACAAGCCAGTTCTCTGACATCTATCAAGAGGCCTATACCCTGGCTAATAAGCTGGAAATATTCAAGATTGAGCCGTCATACAGGTTAGAGAAGCTGCTTTCCGACTACAGAAACATTCATAACCTTGTCAAGAGGCATAATGAAAAGTACATCAATAACCAGCTGGAGCGTTACAGTAAGTTCTTCGACAGTTGTCTTGCTTATCCTCTGGATGCTCAGCAGAGAAGATCCATTATGTCGGAGGAAGACAACTGTCTTGTGGTAAGCAGTGCCGGTAGCGGTAAGACATCCTCCATCGTTGGCAAGGTGAAATACCTCACCGACATCAGGAAGGTTAAACCTGAGAGAATCCTTCTCATCAGCTATACCAACAAAGCTGCTGCAGAACTGACGGACAGGATGGGAATACCAGGACTCAGAGGCTACACCTTCCACAAGCTGGCACTGGACCTGATAGGACAGGTGACAAAACAGAAACCATCGATATGCGAAAATACCGATGCCTTGTTTGTTGGAATCTACCGCCAGCTATTGAAGGATGAAGATTTCCGAAAGAGTGTCTTCAGATACTTCATCGATTATCAAGATGATGAAGCTGACTGGGAAAAGCGAAAGAATGAGCGCAGGCAGGATCTTGCCGCTCAGAAGGTCACCAGACTAAAGGCCATGCTCCCCGACATGGACGGCAACGACATATATGTGAAGAGTGTCCAGGAACAGAAACTATGCTTCGTCCTGTCCAGCCTCGGTGTGAAGTTCCGCTATGAGGAACAGTATGAGCACAAGGTAGCTGATGAAACTCATTCACAGTATAAGCCGGACTTCTCTATCTACTATGAGAGTCACGGCAAGATAAAGCGCATCTATCTGGAGCATTTTGCCGTTGATGAACACAGTCTGGTACCGACATGGTTCGCCACAGAAAAGGGCTTGACCTATGAAGAGGCAAACCAGCAGTATAATGACGGTATCACCTGGAAGAAATATCTGCATGAAAAGTACGGTACAAAGCTGCTCTATACCAGCAGTGCCGATTTTCACTACTTCGACATCAAGGATAAGCTAAAGCAGATGCTTACCGATGCTGGTGTGAAGTGTCAGGAGAAAACCATTGAAGAGTTATATGCAATGGTTCTTCCGGAGGGTAGTAAGCGAGAGAAAGCGTTTATTCGCCTGGCCGTGACATTTGCCACACTCCTGAAGTCCAGCTGTAAATCCCTGAATGGAATACTGGCGAAGAATGACGATGAGAGAACGAATTTCATCATCAGGAACATCTTCAAGCCAGTGTATGACAGTTATCAGGAAGAGCTTCATAAGCGAGGGCAGATAGACTTTACCGATGCCATCCTGACGGCTACGGAGCTTTGTAAGCAATACCATCCTGTCCAGTACGACTATATCATTGTTGATGAGTTCCAGGACATCAGCGTTGACCGTTACCAGTTCCTGCTTGCCCTCAGAGCTGGCAATCCTCCGGCAAAGCTGTATTGCGTCGGTGATGACTGGCAGAGTATCTATAGGTTTTCCGGCAGCGACATGGCACTGTTCAACAGCTTTGAAGATTTCTTCGGGCCTACGGACATTAACAAGATAGAAACCACCTACCGGTTCGGTGAGCCGTTGGTGGGCTATTCTTCCTGGTTCATCCAGAAGAATGCCGTCCAGATCAGAAAGGATATCCATCCGTTCAATAGTCAACGTAAGACAGAGCTGCTTTTTCAGCCATACGATAGGAATGACTATTGCAATGTCATCGGCCAATTAGTGGCCAGCATCCCTGCAGACAAATCTATCTTCCTTCTTGGCCGATATTCGTTTGATGACTACTATCTATCATTCATGTATCAGAGCATCAAGGAAACTGGAAAATTCTTTTATATCATCGGTGGCAGGAAGATAGAGTTCCTGACGGCACACAAATCCAAGGGACTGGAGGCAGACTACGTTATTATCCTCCAGTGTAATCGTGACGTTTATGGGTTCCCGTCAATGGTCAGTGATGATCCAGTCCTCGATGTAGTGCTGACAAAGAGCGACAAATACCCTCACGGCGAAGAACGCCGGTTATTCTATGTCGCTATCACCAGAGCCAAGGTCAAGACCATTGTGATGTACGACAGGCGATATCCTTCTATCTTTGTTGATGAGTTTCTGAATCCAGAGAAGGTGACTGAGCAGGCTCAGCTGCTTCATCCCAATGCAAACAAGAAATGGACGAAGGCTGAAGACAGGTTCTTGCTAACCCTTCACAGGGAAGGAAAGACTCTAAAGTATATTTCTCAGAAGATGGGAAGGAGTCAGACATCCATAATTATGCGACTTGGTAAATTAGGTGTGGGGTAATTTCGCCGTCATAGAGAGTGGATTGTGGTCATCTTTATGTTCTCAAAAAGTAAGGGTGCCACCCGTTGATGAGCAGCACCCCTCGTAGATTCGCCAACGTCTATCCAAATGGCACAGACTTAAAAAAGGAAAGCTGCAACCGTCGAACTACAGAACACGTTTCGTCCCTGACGCTTTGCTTGTCAAAGAACTTAATCGCGTAGCCAACAGAAGCAGCCGATAGAAAATAGAACTGTCAAGTGGTAAAACGTATGGAGATGAAATCCGCATACCCCGACAT
>JAEEGL017455632.1_pt1 | contig 11582 bp, 13 predicted proteins | sample 9134231 | NCBI WGS metagenome assembly JAEEGL01 (sample SAMN16246548, study PRJNA631951) | gut metagenome | biome: gut microbiome; feature: rumen; material: fiber-attached | host: Bos | place: Iran: Karaj | collected 2018-10 | reverse complement strand
CAAATAATAAATAATGGAAATTCGGCAAAAGACGAAGGTTTCAAATGGCTTTGTTCAAAAGTCGGCTTTATGAAGAATATTCATAATTATATTACAAACTGTTTCGATAAAATAAGCAAAAACACTGTTATTCGGAAATATTCAAGTATTAATAAGCGAATGAACAACTTGAATAGAATTCTGGAACAGTATAAAGACAGATTATCTGTTTCTGATAGAGAAATATTCGAACGAAAACTTGCAGAAATTAAAAAACTACAAGAATACCTAAATCATGAAAATATTAGCCAAAGATTGCAAAATCAAGAAAAGCTAATGTCGAACCTGGAAAAAGATACTGTAGAACATATGAATACATTTAGAAAAGAAGTATTCAACAAAGATAAAAAAGGCACCGAAAAACTCAATGATATGACTACATTCTGGGCAGAAGAAGCAATAAAACCCCAAAAAAAGAAATTAATTCAGGAAGGAGAAACTTTTGTTGCCAACCTTGTTGGAGATAACAACGGCAAAAAAGGATTATATAAAGAATTGCTTGAACTTATTGCACCACATATCAAAGAAGAAGAGAAATTAGCTTTTGAAGATAGTTTGAAAAAATCAGCAAAAAGACTGGCAAACGCAAATAAGAGTGAAACTATTGAATACTTTGACAAAAAACGTGATTTAATGCTTGGAAGCGCACCAACTGACATATTAACGGCATTATTCAGTTTAGGTTTGTGCGGAGTCGCTCTTGGTACATCGGACTCCAAAGAACAAAGACTCTCGAGAACAGTATCCGGAGTAATTCCTGCAATATGCGGTGTCGGAACATCAATTGCACTAACGGCTATGCTCGTATCAGGAGGACTAAGTATAGTACTCGGAGGAATCTCAAGTGTTATATTAAGCGGTATAGGCAGTATTACAAGCAGAATATTATTCCCAAAACAGCCAAAACTCAAAGAGGAGGTAAAAAATGTTTAACTTATTGCTTGAACTATTTTCAAAACATTTTTCTTTAATGTTTCATAGTCTTTGTTATTGTCAAGTTGAAAATCCCAATCCTGAATATTATCCAAATCAACTTCCGTAACATCATCTTCGCCTATGAGTTTTCCGCCGCGAGCTTCTCGGAGTTCTCTTGATGCCTCAACACGTATTGAAATCGCACCTGCCGCTTTAAAAACTTCGTATTCATGCTTTATTCTTACATCCGTTACAACAATATTTCCATCTTGCGCAATAATTTTATCGAGCCAATAATCAGGACTCTGACTCCTTCCCCAATTTCCCAAATCTATTAACCCTTGTCTATACTTTGGTTTATTCGCTTCAATCTCTTCAAATGTTACATTGTTAAGCCTGCCATATTCTATTTTTATAATATCTCCCATTGCACAGCGCTTAAAATCCGGCATTGCTTCCATAAGAATCTTTGCTGCCGTATCTTTACCCGAATATTGTTTACCTGAAAAAATAATTATTCTATCTGCCAAAATTTCTCCTTAAGGAACAGGGTCATACCCGCCTTCATTTAGCGGATGACATCTTAAGATGCGCTTTATGCCAAGCCAAGAACCTTTTATTGCGCCGTATTTGATAATTGCCTCTTTTGTATACTCGGAGCATGTCGGATAAAATCTGCACCTTTTAGGAGTATATGCAGAAATTTTCTGATAAATCCAAATGAGTCCTAGTAAAATTTTCTTTAACATAGAAAAATTCTAACATGGAAATATATAAAAGCGACAAGAGGATTAAGTGAGTTTTATAATTATATTTTAACTTATATTAATTAACTCAGAATAAACTTTGTCCACAAGTTTATATGTATTTCTTATTAATGGTACAACTTTATAAAACTCATCTACGTCTTCGTATTCCCTGCAAAACAAATTTATAAAATACATATTACCATATACTTCTTGTACCATAGAATATAACTTCTCAAAATCATTCTTATTTATATGATAAGCTTTATTATACATATAACCTCCGTTTAAATATTGTTATAACATTGTTTAATATACAACATTGTTTAAACATTGTAAAGTATTTGTTATAACAGTGGAGGGAGTATGAAGAAAAAATTCACAAAAATAGGCAACAGCTAGGCAATGTTATTTACAAAAACTATGCTTGAAATGCTCGATGTTGACCCCGAAAAAGAGCAAGTCGAACTTGAATTTGATAAAAAAACTTTGAGAATAGAAAAAATTAAAGAATCAAAATAACTAGAATAGAAAAGAGACGATTTTAAAAATCGTCTCTTTTTTCAATAACTCAATTCCTTAAGAAAAATATCTTGCAAGCAGTCCGTCAAAGCCTTTGCCGTGGCGAGCTTCATCTTTAGCCATTTCGTGAACTGTGTCGTGAATAGCATCCAAATTCAATTCTTTAGCTCTTCTTGCAAGTTTCATTTTGCCGTCACAAGCGCCAAATTCTGCCTCTGCCCTGAGTTCAAGATTTCTTTTAGTAGAGTTTGTAAGGACTTCGCCCAAAAGTTCAGCAAATCTTGATGCGTGGTCAGCTTCCTCAAAAGCATATCTTTTGTATGCTTCAGCGATTTCTGGATAGCCTTCTCTGTCGGCTTGTCTTGCCATTGCAAGATACATACCTACTTCTGCACATTCACCGTTGAAGTTTGCTCTCAAGCCTTCCAAAATCTCGGCATCAACACCTTGTGCAATACCCACTTTGTGCTCATCAGCATATTGCTTGTTACCGTCTTCCATTTTTGTAAATACTTCTCTTACCGCGCCGCATACAGGACATTTTTCAGGAGCTTCGCCTTCAACTGTATAGCCGCAAACAGAACATACATATTTTGCCATAACCCTAATCCTCTCTTTTTAAATTTAACATTTGTGATATACGAACATATTATAACATGCGCAAAAAAGAGTCGCAAATATTGGAATCATTCTTTGGCATGATAAAAATGTTAAAAAAAATGTTATAATATAAGTAATGAGGTTTTCTGCATGAAAAAATTCTGCACACTCCTTTTACTTGCATCATTTATTATTCTAGGAACATCTGCTTGTACTCACAAGCAGAAGCCAAATATGATTCAATCTCAACGTCGTTTTGAAAAATATATAAATGGGCAAAATAACGGAAGCGGAGCGGTTATTGATCTTTCTGAAGGTCCAAGACAGAATTATGACAGAAATATGGGACCTCAAAGTATTAACTTTGATATAAAAATAGTCGACCCGTATTAGAATATGGATGATATAAACAACAGAAAATTTGTCGGAAGGTTAATATATTCTGTCCTCACCGAACGAAGAAACGTTCGTGAGGCTATAAAGTTATTTCCCGATTCACGTGACAAAAATATTGAATGCGCATATCATGCGCTTGTTCACTATGAAGCAGATGCAGATATGCGATACAAAGATATTGAATACAGAGAAGAACAAGACGATTATCTTGAGATGATTGCTCAAACGTTATCCGACGGAAAAGAGCTTCCGCGTAATATTATTGCAGATTATGAAGAGTACTATAAAGGTATTTCACATCCTTGGGTTTACGGAACTAAAGGTTTTATCAAAGAATTTATCAGAATGATAAATACATAGAGCTATTCTGCTCTTTTAGCCTGTGCCCAAATTGTAGGTTCACCAGACTCAATATTAAGTATATCAATTATTCTGTAATTCGGAACAGGTGCAGTTGAAATATGCATAATTCCGTTTAGTTTTGCTTCTTTATTCACACCAAAATGTCCTGAAATTACTGCAATAACATTCCTGTGATTTCTCAAAACTTCGATATAATTTTCCGGGTTATAAGTATAATAGTTTTCCTTTTCACAAGGCGGTATCAGAGGGAAATGTTGTAAAATAACCACAGGCTTGTTTTTATACAAATCTAAATTTGCATCAACCCATTCCAAAACTTCTGTTTTATAGTACCCGATTGTACTCGGGATGACATCTTTTGCGCCGTCAACAACCATAAACACAACTTTATTTTTTTCAAATGTATAATTTGGTGTTTTCGGTTTGTGTTGTCTTACAATTTTATGAACAAATTTTGCATAATCATTTTTGCTCAATTCCTTATGTTTGTTGACATCTTTATCACCAATCACAACGTAAAAAGGGCACCTAAGTTTTTTTGCTTCTTTTAAAAATGCTTTTAAGTTTTCTTTATCAGCACGATTAATATTGTCACCTGTAAATACAACGAATTCTATTCCACCTTGCCTATTAATATCTTCAATAACCTTAGAAAAAGCATCGTTATTGCCGTTCAAACTATATCTGACATCAGTAACTTGCGCAAATCTGATATCTTTTGCAAAAGCCGCAGTTGATAACAAAATACAACCCAGAATTATTCCAAAAAGTTTTTTCATTTTACGCCCCTTAAACACCTTATATATTTTGTCTTACTGACAACATTTTATCATAAAAAGGGTAGAAAAAGTTTCAAAAATAAGTTATAATAATCATGCAATGTACAAATCGGGACAAAGGTATGTCTTTTGATTTCGGAAATATCAACCCACCAATAAAAGCCCAGGCAACGTACAAGGATGGCGGCGGCATGGGCGGCGGCGGCATGTATTTTAAACAAGGTAAGCGCAAAGATCAACCGGAAGAAGATTTGTTCGAACATTCAACCGACAAAAATGAAGACGAAATTACTTTTGAATCGGAAATCCCAGAGGAAGATATCCCTGAAGACAGCAAGTTCAACAAATTTGTGAACTGGTTCAGAATTAATAACGGATAAACTTCTCTAAAGATCTTATCTATACACCGGAATTTCTTTTGATATCAATTCTTTTAAGCCTTTGCTCAATTCTCCTATACCATTTGAGCCTTTGTTGGAATAATGTATCATAACCCTCAAATTTTGCATGGCTAATTTCTTGGAACTGTTTATCGCAAAGTTCTTCAAGATTTTTAGCCAAATATTCGGTAAATTCTTTTCTGTCAAATTTTTTATCAGCGGTAATTTCAATTCTTTCCCCAAGTTCAACAAAAACTTCCGGACGATTATCGCGCAAAAAGAAATAATTTACCGCGACAGGAATTAAACCTACTTTACCGTATCTTTTCGCTGCTGTTTCAACAATATATGCAAGCCCCGATTGGAATTCAATAGGTCTGAAATTCGGCGGTTTAATTATACCTTGCGGATACAAATATATATTGCAATTTCGGTTTGAAAGCTCATGTATTGCATATTTGATAGCTTCCATAGAAGCTTGCGGAGATTTTTTGTTAATACTGAAACAACCGGCATGTCTAAGTAGAGGAAAACGCTTAAGTTCTTCTACCATTAATCGCAATTCCTGATGACATATTCCGTTGCATATAGCATAAGCTACTATTCCGTCCCACCAATTGGAATGAGGAGCATACATGATAATCGGCATATCTTCTGTTTTTGAATAGAAATTTGCTGCTCCTTTATAACGGAACGCATAGAACCGTCTCTTGAGCATACTATAAAAGACCATATCACCGATTATTTTCCAAAATCCTGAAGTTGCTGCCGGACAGAATTTTTCATCAATATTCCTTAACTTCGTGGGTGGAACTTCCGAGTATAATTCCTGTAAGTTAATCATATAATTATAATACACGTTCAAACATTGTTTGTGAACATTTAAACATTCTTTTTTAATCAAACTTTACAATTGTTAATACTTAATTTTTATTCTTAAAATATTATTATATATAAAAAAACACCTGCAGGTTGGTACTGCAGATGCTTTTTAATTATATATTATTATCTTTGGAAACTCATTTCAATAAATTCATTTGGATTTAATCGAACATTGTCTTCAAACTGAATCAAGCCATTATTGTTACCTTCCGGAATGTCATCACCACTTTCTACATATTCTCTGTAATTTCTGAATCTGAAATTATTGGACACAAAGATTCCTATGCAGCTGCCCTGCGCATCTACATCTCTACAATCTGCAGGGTGAATATGATTGATTTCTATTCTGCCGTCTGCGCCAATATACATATTAAACATATCCTCGCCTACTCTGTTAGGTCCTCTTCTGCCGTTTACATCAGCTATAACCTGCCATCGTGTATCGTTGCCGAGACGAAATATGGAAAATACTGAACCGTCACGGAATCTGCCGACAAATTCACCTTCAGGAATTATATTTTCTGCTGTATCATATGGCGTTCTGTCATACTTTGCATATGCATCTGCAAAACATTCATTTATACTATTACATGGCGAAGCGTTCAGTATTTGATCAGTAAATCTTATCTGACCCTGCAGCTCATCATCCAGGTTAAACCCTGGTATTAAATTATCTTGTTCGGTTCGAGCTTTATACAACTCTAAGCCGTCAGTCATTACTGAATAAAACTTCTTTACTTGTGCTTCCAAAACACTGTCTCCAACATTTGTCATCAAGGCTGGCAATGTAATTGCGGCAACTACACCTATAATTGTTAGTGTCAAAAGCACCTCCGCAAGTGTAAATCCTTTTTTTAGCATAAACAAAACCCTCATATTTTGGTGATATACATTTTATATATACATTTTAACAGATTTTTTATACAATATCAACCCGATATTGAAGCGCCTGAGTAATATGTTCGAGTTTTATATCCTTATTACCGCCTAGATCTGCTATTGTACGTGCGATTTTTAGAACTCTGTCATATTTTCTGCCTGAAAGTTGAAACTTTTGAGCGGCTGATTTTAAGAACTCTAAAGTCTTTTCATCAAGTTTGCAGTATTTTTTTATTTGCTTTGAACTGAGTTCTGCATTTGTTAAAATCCCTTCATCTGCATACCTTTTGGCTTGAATTTTCCTTGCCGCAACCACTCTTTTTCTTATCTCGGAAGAAGGCTCGGTATCAGATTTTGTATTAATAAGCTCGTCTGTCGTAAGACGCGGAACATTAACAATCAAATCAATTCTGTCTAAAAGCGGACCGGATAGCTTTGAACGATATCTTTGAATTTGAAACTCCGAACATGAGCAATCTTTTTCCTTATCACCTAAAAATCCGCACGGACAAGGGTTCATTGCTCCTACAAGCATAAATTGTGCCGGATACTTGATAGAATTTTTGGCTCTTGAAATTACCACTTCGCCGTCCTCAAGAGGTTGCCTTAACACTTCTAAAACCTGTCTTGGAAACTCTGCAAGCTCATCTAAAAATAAAACTCCTCTGTGTGCAAGCGTAATTTCTCCGGGTTTAGGATTTGAGCCGCCGCCAATTATACCGTTTTGTGATGCGGTATGGTGAACAGAACGGTATGGGCGCTTTGTCATCAAAGGATTGTCAGAATCCAAAAGTCCGCAAATACTGTATATTTTGGTAAGTTCTAGCGCTTCTTTAAGTTCAAGCGGCGGAAGAATAGATGCCATACATTTTGCCATTAGGGTTTTACCTGAACCGGGGGAACCTGACATCAAAACATTATGTCCACCGGCGGCAGCAATTTCTAAGGCTTTTTTAGCCTTTAGCTGACCTTTTACATCCTTAAAATCAAATGTATAATCGGTCTTTGAGTTTTCTTCCAAATATTTGTTAATATCTATAACCGTTTTGGGCAAAGGAGTTTCCGCAAAATGATTGACTATATCACCCAAATGCTTCGCACCATATACATCAACTCCTTGAACAAGTGCGGCTTCTTTTGCATTTTCATACGGCACAAAAACTGTTTTCACTCCGGCATCTTTAAGCCCGCAAACCAGCGGTAAAACACCGTTAACCCTCCTCAGTGAACCGTCTAAAGATAACTCACCTAAAAATGCCATACCTTCATCATCAGGAATCTGTATTCCTTCTTCTTTTAAAATACCTATGGCTATTGGAAGGTCAAAGTTTGTCCCCTCTTTTTTAATATCGGCAGGCGCAAGGTTAACTCTAACTTTTCCTTGCGGAAAAGAAAACCCTGAGTTTTTTATGGCAGAATGCACCCTCTCTCTTGCCTCGGATACAGCACTATCAGGGAGCCCGACAATACTCATTGCAGGGAGAGAATTTACTACATCAACTTCCACCTCTATTTTGCAGGAATGTATTCCGATTGTTGCCGCTGTAATTGCTTTCGTGACCATCAAAAGTATTATATTACATAATCGGGATAAATAGAAGATGGGTTTGGAGGTTTATTTTCTTAAACTTGCTAATTCTGCTCGGTTTATTTTCCCTTTAGTATACAAATATGTTAAATAGTTCTTATTCAAACCGCCTGCGGATTCAGCCAATTTAGTAAGTTTTTCTATATAACTTTTATGACTTATATCTTTGGGGAAAGAATTTTTTATTGGTAACAAATCCGGATACAAATCACACATTTGCCTGTACCAAGTTTTTATTGGCACGTTTGCATAAGAATTTTTATTAAATTTTAAGTAGTCCAAAACTATATCATATACTTCATCCTGTGAAACGGAAGCAAGTTTCAGTTTTACTTTGTCTGCGGCAAAAAGACATTTCTTTATAATTATTCTTGAAGCATTAATAAGTTCGTCCTGTTTTGCTTTCTCAAGTATATTATATACAGTACAATGGTTTATAGGTGACAGAATCATATTAATCATTGTTGAAACATCACTCTCACAATCTTCCAATAACGGCCAAAATGCTCTGTCATAAAGGTCTATTATGCCAAATTTTTGATTTTTGAAGTCAACAATTAAATTATATGGATTCGGATCTACTAAATATCTTATATTCCCATTTGTAGCTTTAACATTTCGTGCAAAATCAATAAATGCGCTATCATTAAATTTTGAAATTTTTTTAATATTATCAAGAAAATATTCAGCATCTTCTTTATAATAAATACCATTTTGATTATGGATTTTCTCCATAAGAATATCATGATTTATACCATTAATCCGCTTAATAACAGAAATTCCTTCTGCAGATGATGCAACTGCCTGACCAAAATTGTTTTTGGGGAAATAATCAATTACAGATTCTAATTTAAAATCAGCCGGAATCTCTTTTATTGTATGAGGTACTTTTATCAGATATTCAGGTACTTTATCAATTTTATAAATAATACCTTCAATTCCTTGACCGACAATATTTTCATTCTTATTCACTACCTCTTTTAATATTTGCACTATCGGTATACTGTCATAACTTTGTCCGATTCTTTGCATAAAATCTGAATAACTCAATAAAGTTATTCTTTTTACCTTGGGTTGATATAGTTTGTAAGGCGATGTTGTTGTAATTGGTACATCAGGTTTTCTCGTGTCAGTTCTTAAATATTTACATGGTTTTAGTTTCTCTACTGTAAAATGTGAGATTCTCTTACATTTCATTTGTTATTTCCTTTTATTATCGTAATGGCCAAATTTTTCAATGTTTTAAAATAGGTCTTATAGCCCATATCTTTTAATAAATCTTTTTCCATTTCGATGCGTGATTTCGGAAGGGTTCTGCCGGCTTGATATCCGAATCCGAATCCTGGTTTCACATTACAACGTTCTGCTATAAAATTCCTCGGTGCCTTCTTTGCATCGTTCATAAGTTCTATACATAATAACGCTCTGGGTCCCATAAAACTCATGTCACCTTTAAAAACATTCCAAATTTGAGGAATTTCATCTAAAGAATATTTTCTGAAAAATTTTGCATATCGTGATGAATATTTCCAGCCCTTTTGAGTTTCCTGTATCGTTTGAAGTTTATATATCGGAAATTCTTCCCCATTTTTCCCGATTCTGTTTTGCACAAAAAATAAGTCAGACTTTGGTTCGCTTATTTTTGAAATACCTGCAATAATTCCTAGTGTTAAAATTGCAGGAATAGTAAGAATGAATGCTACTATAACATCTAATATTCTTTGAACTACAGGATGAATTGAGTGAGCAGGAATCCGATTGGCTTGAAATATATTATCTTTAACTGCTTTTACAAAACTATCAATTTCTTCTTGTGAAGGCATTTTTATATTCTTAGGCATATTTTCTTTTAATAAAAAATACTCCTCAGGCTTGTTTATCCTATACCTTGGTATTCTATTCATAGAAAAATGCACCATTCTTTCCTTTCTTTTAATATATATAAAACCTGTAAAAAAAAATTTTTGCTATTTAAATAACTACTATAAACGGAGTTTTAAAATTATATCCATCAAAAATTTGATTAGGAATGTTATCTATTTGACTTTCATCAGTAACATAAAGACCAGTAGGACGCACATTTTTGGCAATTACTTCATTATGATAATCATCATTCCTCATAAGTCCTTTGTATCCCCTTCTTTCTTTCTGTATCTGTGAAAGAACAATTTTATAAGCCTTTGCAAGTTCAATGTCAGTTTTTTCAATGACTTCCAATGTTATAGTTTCATTATTTGACTCATTTAATAGTTTATCCAATTTTTTAACATACCAACTATCTGCATTTTCTTTTAACATATTTATCTGCCCAAGCCTTAATTTAATTTTAGATATAAGTTCCGGATTAGTATCTTTATACTCTTTAAATTTACTTATTTGTCTTAAAAGAGTTAGTTCTTCTTCATATAATTTTTCATACTCTGGAAAATACACAGACTTAATTTTTGATGAAAAAAATCTTCTGTCTCTCAGTTTTGCAAATTTATCCGAATAAACAGGAGTTACTGTTGAATTTATAATTTCCGAGTCTTCAGAAATGAATTCCGAAACAACCGAATTAATATCTTTTGAAATAGAACGCAAATCGCTACCTTTTGCAACTAGTATTGAATCATTGGGTACGCTGACTGTTATTCCGAAAGGCGACATTACCCCTACTTTGTTTGTTCCGTTATAACCTAAACAGCATGTCTTTTCATTGATAACAGATTCCAAAATGTTAAAGTTTGCTAAATTCATTGTATTATTTGTGGAATCGCTATAAGCTAGCGTTGGAAAACTGTGAGTAAGTACATAAAAATTAGGGATCTCTTTTGAGTGTAAAACGAAGAAATTTCTGCCTTTGATTTTTTTTGTATGAGCCTTCTTCCAACTATCTGATTGTTTATTAATAAAACCTTCTATATCACTTTGGGGAAGTACTATATCACTGAATTTATATTGTTTTATTTTTGTACTTAATTTTTTGTCTAAATTATTTATAACTTCTTCAGGGATATTTTTTGTTTTTGCTCTGGCTATATAAATAATCCTAGCCAGATCTAAAAGATTGTAATTTTTTAGTTCAAAAGTAGCTGTATCAATTAATTGTTCAATATTGTTTTGCAAAATAGCAGAATATTTTTCTTTTCCAAAATAATTAATTCTATCAGCAGAATTTAGTATATTTTGTATTAAGTCTGAATATTTTATTAATAGATATATTTTTTTATTCTCAAATTCATTTAATCCTTTTTCATTCAACAGGCAAAAAGCATTTATTGCATTCTCTTTGGGTGTTAATTTTTCATTTATCATATTAATTGCAGTTTTTAGCAAACACTTATCATTATCAGTCAGTAATTCATATTCTTTTGTATTACAACATTGGTTGAGCAAACTATTACTGAGTTTTATCTCATAATAAATATCTTTATTCTTTAAATTATTATTTTTCGATTTAAATTTTTCAGACAATAATTCCATTATTGATTTATATTCATATTCGTTCTGT
>JAEEGL014771686.1_pt1 | contig 11582 bp, 11 predicted proteins | sample 9134231 | NCBI WGS metagenome assembly JAEEGL01 (sample SAMN16246548, study PRJNA631951) | gut metagenome | biome: gut microbiome; feature: rumen; material: fiber-attached | host: Bos | place: Iran: Karaj | collected 2018-10 | reverse complement strand
CAGCGTAAGGGTCTGAAGAATACCTGGGGTTATCACCAGAGCATGGGTCTCGGTTACTTCGAGTATCTCCAGTTCTGTGAGGACCTCGGCATGGAACCCCTGCCTATCCTGCCTTGCGGCGTGAGCTGTCAGGGTGCCAACGGCGGTTGGAACATGCGGCCTACTCAGGCTCAGGATGTCGTTCCTATGAGCGATATGGACGAGTGGGTGGCAGAGGCTATCGACCTGATTGAATGGGCCAATGGCGACCCTGCAACAAACAAATGGGCTAAGATGCGTGCTGATGCCGGTCACCCCGCTCCCTTCAACCTGAAGTATCTGGGTCTGGGCAACGAGGAGAAGATCTCTCCAGAGTTTGCAGAGCGTTTCAAGTATATCTACGAGCGTGTCACGAAGGCTCATCCCGAGATTGTCATCGTGGGTACTGCCGGTCCTGGTTCTCATCCCAAGAATCCTGACTTTGAGAACGGTTGGAAACTGGCTGAGGAACTGGGTATGCCTATCATCGACGAGCACTACTATGAGCCTAATAGCTATTTCTTGAAGAGCCGTCAGTATGACAGCTATCCCCGCGACCGTAAGACGAAGGTTTACCTGGGTGAGTATGCTGCCAAGGACAAGAAGCTCATCGACGCCCTGGCTGAGGGTCTGTACCTGCTCCATGTGGAGCGCAATGGTGACGTGGTCTGCATGACTTCCTATGCTCCCCTCTTTGCCCGTAAGGACAACACCAACTGGAACCCCGACATGATCTATTTCGACAACGAGCGTGCCTACCTCACCTGCAGCTATTATGTGCAGCAGCTCTTCGGTCAGTCTGCCGGTCAGTACTACTATGGCGACTGTGTGAAGTTCGAGGGTGATGCCGCTGATGTCATTCAGCCTGTGGAGGACGCGCACTATGGTCAGTCTGTCATCCTCAATGTGAAGACGCGTAAGCTCTACGTGAAGATCTGTAATGCCTCTGACGAGGCTAAGAAGGCAAATATCAACCTGAGTCGTTTCGGCATCAAGAAGAATGCCGTGAAGACCGTCATCACCGGCGCTGCCAATGACGAGAATAACTACGACCAGCAGCCTATCGCTCCTCAGAAGGAGACTGTCAAGGCTCAGAAGAAGTTCTCTCTCGACGTCGCTCCTTACTCCTTCATCATGCTGGAATACACCCTCTAACCCGTCTCCCCCACAAAATCTCTCTATACAGCCCGGCCTACGCCGGGCTTTTTTTATGGAAAAAAACAAGAAACGCTCGGCTCTGCCGCTTTTACAAAGGCGGAACGCCGACTAAAAGAACTCTTTTTGATGTTTGTAAGCTCTTGTCAGAGCCTTTGTGCTAAGTGGTAAAGGCTTGTCTTTAAGAACGAGTTCTTACGCCAACCCTATACCACTTATCACAATAACTATCGTTATTACAAACATCAAAAAGCAAAAACACCGGCTTTTCAAGCCTAAAAAACATATATACCTTCCATAAGGCCCCCAAACCCCTAACATCAATATTTTTTTTCAACATATAATTACCATTAATTGGAACATTCGCTCGGCTCTGCCGCTTTTACCAAGGCCTTAGCCGACTAAAAGAATTTTTCATTAATTATTTTTTTCAAAGCAATTGAGTTGGTCGTAAATATGCTGCGAAGCAATTAAAGATAATTAATGGTTAAATTACATGATAATTAATGTTTAAAATAAAAATTTGCTCGATTTGTTTCGATTTTGCTCGATTTCTGCGCGTCAGCGCACTCCTATTTCCAGAATCGTCTACGATTCTCCTTTTTGTGCTTTCCATGCTTTCTTGCGTCCCGTTGGTAGCAAGCGTCCTTCGGCCGAGCGCTGTGTGCCCCCTCCCGCTCACGCTTTAGCGCGAGCCAATTAATGATAAATTAATGTTCCAATTAATGGCAATTATATGTTCATAAAATATATGTTTGATTTTGTTCAGATTTGTAGGATTTCTGCCTCGTTAGAGGCACTCCCTGCTCACGCTTTAGCGCGAGCCAAAATCTGTGCCATCCGTGCCATCTGTGCGACCAAAAATTTTTTCCGTGTGCGCACCCATTTCACCGACTCATTCCCCCTTTTCATCCGTTAAATCCGTCCAATCCGTGGTCAAATAAAACCCTCGCATTTCCTCCGTTTTTAGTTTAATTTCGTACCTTTGACACCCTGTCGAAGGTACTTTCGTTCGAAAAAGCAAAGAAAAACAAGTTTTCCTTTTGCGTTTTGCTCACTTATTCGTACCTTTGCACCGATATACACGTCCCTGCTTACCAAAATGAACAGTCACGTGTATCATCAAGACAGGTGACTCTGCCGCCGTTCTGAAAGTACCCCCTGCGGGGACTGACAAGGGAAAACGCAAAGGCATGACGAACCAACGGTATGGGTGAACAATACACCCCCAATAACAAAAAATCGTCCAAACAGCCCCTGTGTGGACTAAGCGAAACTCGTATCTAATGGAACGTAGCAATATAACAGGAACAGAAAACAAGGAAAAACGATGGTGCATCCTCCGTCACCCCGACGCAGACCTGATTGGAGAGATTCTCAGTGGCAGGCGAAAAGTCTTCGATGCCTCTGGGGAAGTCTCGTATTCATATGATTTCTTCATCCCCTTCCAGGACCTGAAGCTCAGGCGTCGCAAGGCGCAGGAGTCCCCTGAGGACGACTTCAAGGACTATGATGCCATGCTCGATGAGCGTGCGCTGCGCTCAGACCTGCACCATTTCATCTTTATCCATGAGTCCAAGGATACCGTGAAACATATCCTGAATGCCTCGTGGAACAAAGCGCTCACCCATCGTCTCTATGCCTATCGTGATGAGTATGGCGACCCTGTCGAGGTCAGCAATGCCGAGGTGGAGCGTTTCAAGACCGTCATCAAGCGTTACGACTTCCAGATTGTCAATGGCGAGCCCACCGATGAAGTCCGTGAGGGCGACCGTGTCACCGTTGTCAGCGGTCCCATGGCAGGCAGCGATGGTATCATCAAGGAGATCCGTGAGCGTGAGGGTCAGATCCTCCTCACCATCACCTTCTCGATGTTCCAGAACAAGATGCATGTTGCCGTCCCCGGCATCCATGTCTCCGATGTCCGCCTGAAGTCTGCTGAGGCCCAGCAGCTCATCCAGGACCCCGTCATCAGTCATTTCGAGGACCAGCTCATCGAGCTTCTCTGCCATCTGCATGGAAAGAAAGGCTCCCACGGGCTCAACAAGGAAGACCAGCGCCAGCTCCGCTTCCTCTACCAATATACCGGCATCCAGTTCGACGACCCCGCCAACCGCGCCAAGTTCGCCGCCCTGATGCTCATCTGTGCCTACCTCCTGAACGACAAAGACGAGGTAGCCCGCCGCCAGCAGGAAGTGGAACAGCTTTTGATGTCTGATGTAGAAAAGATGTCTGATGTCGGAGGTCTGAAGTCTGATGTAGATCCTCAACTCCGTGACTCCGTAGTCCGTGATTCCGTAGTCCGTGATTCCGTAGTCCGTGATTCCGTGACTCCGGTTCCCGTGATTCCAAACAATGACCTCTCATGTTATTTAACGATGTCATTGTTCATCGTCACTCACAACCCCGAGTACCGTTGTAGGGTCAAGGCCTGGCGCCAGTCCCACTCCGACTGTCCCCTCGCCATCCGCCGCTTCCTCTCCATCGCCAAGCAGATCCGCTGCTGATGGCATTCTCGACTTCACCTCTGAAAAACGTCCTCGCTTCTCTGCGGAATGTTTTGTCAGAGCCAAAGTCTCCGACGGAAAAACCGGTAATGTCCTCGCATGGAAATATAATTAATGACCAATTAATGGTTTAATTAGCGGTAATTATATGTTCACGAAAAGAATATTATTGCTGTTTTTTTCAATTTCAACAATTTGCTCGATTTTGATAAGATTTGCTGGATTTCTGCCTCGCAAGAGGCACTCCTTCAATTTCTAGGACCTTTAGGTCCCTCAAATTTTCGAGTTAAATTTTTGAATCGCTCGGCATCCCGTCAGGGTGACGCTTGCCTAAGCAAGAATTTTAAGCGCAGCGACCCTTTATCCTCGCGCTTTAGTGCGAACCTTTCCGTGATTTCAGTGATTTCTGTGTGATATTCACCCATCCGGAGGTTCCAACTCCTGATACTCCCTCACCGCATCAAAACACGGACACTTCCGGTCATGCGTGATATCCCGGTGCCCTAAGATGATCGCCTCCGGATACCGCTGATGCAACTCCTCCAGAAGCTCCCTCAACACCCGCTTCTGCTCAGGCGTCCTCGTATCAACCGCTTTACCCAGCTCATTCAGGCCCCCCTCATAACATATCCCGATGCTGTGCCGGTTATGCGGATAACAGTGGGCGCCCACCTCCTCGACAGGCCTCCCTTTCTCGATGGTCCCATCGCGTCGCACCACAAAATGGTACCCGATGCCCTTCCATCCCTTCTCCTTGTGCCAGTTATCGATATCCTCTGCGGAGCTCTGCTGTCCAGGGCGGACAGCAGAGCAATGCACAATCAACATCGTTATCTTACGACCCATATTGTGTTGTATTAAGAAACGTGCATGAACATGTTCCCAGCGCCGTCATCGCCGCTGTCAAAATACTAATCAACGTCTGGATTGCGAATTTCAAAATCTTCTTGCTACTTGTCTTCATCTTTTTAAAATGTTTAATGTTTAATTTTTACCCCTTTTATCTATAATTGTTTTTTAGGCTCGAGAGAGCCGGGGTTTTTCCTTCAGTGGGCTTTAACCACCTTGGTGGTATGACAAGCGTCAAGACTTTGGCGTTAAAGCCTGCTTTAAAAGACAAAGGCGTGACACTTGACATAAACGCTCGCTGAGAGCGTTAAGCCCACAGAAGGGGTTTTCTGGGTTTTGGTTTAAATCATCTCTCAGTTAAAAAGGTTGAAAGAAACCTCCCTTACGGATTCACCGGTCCCTCCTCACTACCATTCGTTGGCTCCGTGTTATTCTCAGGCTCCGGCTCCTCCGCCACCTCCTCAGCAAGCGCTTTCTTCACACGCTTCAGTTCCACGCGCTTCCTGAATATCGCGCTCCAGTTTCTTGGGAGGTCCACCTCTATCGTTGCGATACAGTCGCTGAGAGAGAGGTCAGAAGTGGAGAGCTCGCGATCCACATTAATATGAGCAGCCTTCTCAGGATCCTTCTCCGCCTCCTTACGCGCTGTCAGTCTCTCTTTCAACTGACTCTGTGAGATAGACCCCGACACCTTTGGACGGAAGACCAGTCCGTTAGGCGAGCAGATCACTTTCGCGTTCAGACTCACGATCTCAGGCAGCTTATCCTCGATCTGCTGCATCACCGCCGCCACGTCGGCCGCCGTCACCGTACTGCCGTTCGCCATTCGTGCGCACCAGTCATTAAAGCTGACGGTCTGAGTGTTCACCACGCGAGCCATCACGATAGGCTCATTCTTCAGCTTGTTGTGCATCTTAATAAATTGAGTAGAAATCATTTCTTTGCCCCTTGTCAGTAGAGGACTCTGTTTTTCCCTTCAACACGACATTGTGTCTCATTGGCTGACGGTGCAAAATTACTATAATTCACGTCCATCGCGTTCCACGTTATACCGTGAAACCAAATGGGCAATTTATTAACTTTATTAACAATTATAAACAAAAAACAAACGAATTGTCTGATGAAATTTACTTTCTCAGAAAAATTTTGGCTACAACGCTATCAAGCCCTACTGAAGGAATTGGGCTGTGAAATCGATGATTTCCGTTTGATGAGCAACTGTAGTGTAAAGGAAATGATGGCAGATCTCCATATCAGCCATCCAGTATTAAAAAAATATTGAAGGGCGAGCCTGTCCATCTGTTCTACTACCTGGCGGTCCTCCTCTATGTCGTGCGAAGGACGCGCCAGTGTGGAGATCTCAAGGACGAGCTCTTTGACACCCTCAAGAATATCATTATCAGGTATAGTGAAGAAGCCCCACCTCCGTGGGTCTTTTTCCTCCCCCTATATAACACATCAAAAACATTCACTCGAGTAAATTCATGAAATGACTCGAGTCAAATCGCGAAATTACTCGAGTGAATTCACGATTTTACCTATAAGGGAAAAGTACCGGTATTAACCGGCCCTCAAAAGGGTCATTTACGGAGGGTACAACTTTGGAGGGTAGTTAGGAAGTAATTAGGAAGTAATTAGGAAGTAATTAGGAAGTAACAACCTATTATTAGCCATTAATTGCGATGTGTTTATATAGTACAATTAGGAATTTCTGCTTATAAAGCAATTTGTCCAGTACTTGTCCAGTACTTGTCCAGTAATTATCCAGTAATTATCCAGTAATTATCCAGTACTTGTCCAGTACTTGTCCAGTACTTGTCCAGTAATTATCCAGTACTTGTCCAGTAATTATCCAGTTAAATATAAATAAATAATGATTCAATCAATATATCAACCCATTCTCACTCTCGACTATATAGTCAATGAGAGCGAAAATAAAATATTCGATAGGAAGTCGGCAAAAGTAAAACCAACCGATATAGCTCCTATTATATCTGCGTTTGCCAATGCGGATGGTGGTACTATTGTAATTGGTATAGCAGACAAAACGCGAGATATTGAGGGAATTGATAGTATAGGTCAAGATTCTATAAACAACCTCATCTCTGCACCTAAGGATATGTGTACTCCTATGCCACAATATAAAGAGGAGTATCTTCAGGTTGTCAATAATAAAGGAAAACAGGATAGAATATTGCTTTTGCACATAGAAGCTAGTCCTGAGCAGGTCGTCAGAATTGCAAATGGATCTACCTTTCTTCGTATAGCAGATAGGACAAAGGAATTAAAGGGTGATGATTTACGTAATCTGGAATATAGCAAGAATGTTCGCCATTATGAGGATGAGTGTCATCCAGATGCAAGAATAGAAGACTTAGATTCAGAGTTACTTGCCTCTTATCGCGAAAAGCTCCATGCAGAAAATCTCTCTTATGAAGAGATATTAAAGGCGCGAGGATTCATTCGACAGAATAAACTCACTAATGCTGCAGTTTTGTTATTTGCAAAGAATATTATCCAGTTCTATCCAAATTGCCGCATAAGGTTTATCCGTTATGATGGTACAAAGGCAAGGACAGGTGTAGATATAAACATAACAAGAGACTACAATATTGAGCAACCTATTCTAAGGATTATTCAGGCGGCAAAAGATTTCATTGGAAGTCAGTTGCGTGAATTCACAGCTCTTGATACCAAAACAGGTAGGTTCCAAGTTGTTCCTGAATATCCTGAATTTGCATGGCTTGAGGGAATTGTCAATGCTGTTACCCACCGAGAGTATGCATTGACAGGTCGTTACATCCTTGTAAGTATGTACGATGATCGTTTGGAGATTGAAAGTCCTGGCAAGTTGCCAAATATAGTGACTGTTGACAATATAAGGGAAACCCGTTATTCTCGGAATCCGAGAATAGCTCGTTTGCTTACCGATTTTGGTTGGGTTAGGGAACTTAATGAAGGTGTCAAACGTATCTATTCTGATATGGAGAAGTTCTTTTTGGAAGATCCAATCTATAGTGAACCAGAGCAATCTGTGCGTTTGGTATTAAAGAATAATATCGTGATGCGCAAATTGCGAAGAAAGGATAGAGCGGTAGAATATGTTGGTAAGGATGTATGGAAACAGTTGAATTCTGTTGATCGTGAGATATTGGCATATATGGCAAGTAATGCAGAAGTAAGTCGGAGTGTGTTAGCTCTGCATCTCAACAAATCAGGAGGTACGATAAAAAACCACCTGAAGTATCTTATTGATTTGGGACTTGTTCATCCTAATGGAAGTTCTCATGATCCTAAAAGAACATACTCTATCGTGTGTGAAGAGGAGTAAGATATATAATAATCCTAATAACTTATAAACGCAATATTATGGAAATTAAAGATATACTTGGCATAGAACCGATAGGTCAAGCAGGACTTGAGACTGTGAAGGCCTCTATAAGCGGTGTATCTTCATTTCTTAAAGCGGTATGTAAGCCCGGTCTTGAAGAGTTAGGTTTCTTCATAAAGGATGAGGTACGCCAGTGGCGTTTGAATAATATCCTTCGAGTTCTTGAAAAAGCCAAGGGACGTCTGGACTTTGACGGAAAAGAACTGAACCTCACAGCTAACGCCCGTGTAGGCTTGGCAATAATGGAAGAAGGCTCAAAGGTCGATAATGATGAGCTGCAGGATATGTGGGCAGGCCTTTTTGCTTCATCCTGTACTCCTGATGGTCAAGATGACAGCAATATGAACTTTGTCGATTTGATTCGTCGTATGAGTTCTGTTGAGGCTAGAGTCTTAGATTATGCATGTAAGAACTGTAAGAAGACGATTTATCCCAATAAGCTCATTGTTGCAGAAACAATAAAGATACCATTTGATGTCTTAACGGATATCGCAAAGACAGATAATATATACCGCCTAGACAGCGAGCTGGACCATATGCGCTCCATCGAGTTGTTAGAAAACGGCGGAATCTTCATGCCAGGTGGCGGCTTTATAGCAGATGGCGAGAATCTGGATGCCAACATCACTCCCAGTCCCCTTGCCTTGAATTTATACTACCGCACTCACTCTACAAACATCTCTCCTATAGAGTACTGGGGCGATAGCCTAATTCCTAGTAAGGAAATTGAAACGAAAAAATAATAACGATCCCGTCTGACACAGTTCTGTTGTGACACGGACCAGTTATTAATAGAACTTAGAATATAATTAACGACAAATTAACGGGCCAATTGGTGGTCATTAACGTTAAAGGGGTACTTCCCCCTTAGTTCTGCCGCTGACCTGTCCCCGTGACATTACTGATAAAGTAATAATTGTGTGATAATTATGGAAGAACAATACAAAAATTGGTTTGGTCGTTTACACCATCTTCATTATATCTATATTATTCTGATTTTGGTGATGATAATAGTAGCATTTATCTCCTATTATCATTGTGACCAAAAGAATTTAGTTGCTCAGGTTGGTTTTGCCGGAAGTATCTCATCTATTATACTTTCGGTGTTAGCTATTATTGTAACTGTTGTTTCCAACGGTTCAATGGATAAATTAGCCCATGGAATGTATGGACTGAAAGATGTTCCAGCTAATGTCAAAAAATCGACGGATGAAGCTATAAAGAAAATTGCTGATACAACTGACACTCTGAATAAGGCTTCAGAGGAGAGTAAGCAGGGTATTGCAGACATGCAAGACAAATTTGAGAATTTATTTCATGAATTAGAGCGCCATGTTGCTGATAAACTACAAGAAAATGCTGCCAATGTCGAAAATATCAAGAAGATGGTATCTGATATGCAGGCAAATACGCAATCATTGGCACTTTCTATGAATTCATCCGAATCAAAAGAACAAATTGAGACGGGTTTTAGTGAGGATGTAACAAATAATTTTTTCAATCGCTTGTCTTTAGTAGGATATATATTACTTTATACTATAGACAAATATTTAGAGAAAGCAATAACCAAGCCATTTGATCTGACAAAGTTTGATGAGTTCTATAATGATAAGTCATACTCTCAATACTTGTATGGCTGCTTGATAATATTAATCTCGACAAAGATAATAAATTATAACCAGCCTGATAAAAGTAAACTGGATTTCACCTTTATTTCGTTTGATTCGCAAATTAGAAAAAGGTTCAAGGAATATATTGTTAAGAAGTCCCTTGATCCTAAAATATTAGAGAAGATTGACAGTTATTTGAATGAGTTGAAAACTCAGGAGAATGTGGGCGATGGTGAAAAGAAATAAGATTACAGATGGAAATAGAGATAAGAAAAATAAGGGAATCAGGAACAGAGAACGAATGTCTTGTTCTTCGTGCTACAGCTGCATGTGATACTGGGAGTTTCCTAGTGTTTGATGAAACGTATAATGATGATAATTCTGTTTCTAACAAACAAAGACATTTGTACATCTTTCCTTCCCACCATATAGAAGAAGGAGACTTTATTTGGTTGTTTACACATAAAGAAGGAGAATATGCTACTCACAAGAATACCAGTAATACAATAACCCACAAATTTTATTGGGGGTTAGGTAATTCTATCTGGAATAAAGATGGAGACAAAGTATATGTCGTTCATTATGATGAGTGGATTATGAAGTCATTTGAAGCACAGAAGGAGTAGTTGGTGAGTAAGCTGTCAATTTAGACTTCTTGTGCATGAACTGGGAAATGATATCTAAAGCATGAGACAGTATGATGTCACGAACTAGTTGTGTTCAGAACCAAGAAATAATTAACGATAAATTAACGGGCTAATTGGTGATAATTAACGTAAAAGGTTTTATTCCCCTTGTCCCCGTGACATCCAAAGAAAAATAATATTTCAATGAAATCATACATATTTTACATTCTTACATCTTCCATCTTACTTCTTACTTCTTCCTGCTCCCATTACAAGGACATTCCCTATTTCCAGAATGCAGCAGAAGTAGACTTGAGCAAATCCGCATATCTATATGATCTAATTATTCAACCCCAAGATCAGTTGAATATATTTGTATCTTCTTCTAATGAAGAATTTGCGGCAACATTTAACAAACGTGAGAGAACAGGTTTGAGGGCAGGTCAGAAGATGGATGATGAAATTCGTAACAGTGGCTTCTATCGTTATTTAGTAGATGTTGATGGCAATATTGATTTTTCTGTGGCAGGGAAAATCCATGTTGCAGGACTTACTATTGAGCAGATTAATAAGGCCGTCAAGGATGCGCTACAACCATATTTTAAGGATGACAAGTCCTTTATGGTAAACACCTATATGATGAATTATTCCGTGAGTGTTTTGGGAGAGGTTAAATCTCCTGGCACCTTTGACGTGACACGAAATAAAATGACCGTATTGGAAGCGTTGGCGCAAGCAGGAGACATGACCATCTATGGAAAACGAGATAATTTGAAAATTCTCCGTGAATTACCCGATGGTACATATCAAGTCCATGAATTGGATATGCGCGATGCCAATATATTGAACTCGCCTTATTATTATCTCAAGCAGCGCGATATCGTATACGTAGAGCCCAATGAGACTATGGCGCAGAACTCTAAGATTGGTCAAACAACCCAGCTTTGGGTACGAGGCGCAAGCATTACAATCTCGCTGGGTTCATTGCTCTATAGAGTTTTGCAATAAGGTTTAAAATATTTATAAGAGAGTGAAAGTTTGAAATTGAAAGGGAACTGAAGAATAAAATTGATAATACGAGATATGAAAAAAGTAATGTTAGTGTTCGGAACTCGTCCAGAGGCCATTAAGATGTGCCCTTTGGTGAAGGAGTTCCAGAAACATCCCGATGAGTTTGAAACGATTGTTTGTGTAACGGGACAGCACCGCGAGATGCTGGATCAGGTACTCACTATCTTTGATGTGAAGCCTGACTACGACTTGAACATCATGAAGCAGGGACAGGATCTGTATGATGTTACAGCTCGTGTGCTGACTGGTATGCGTGATGTTTTCAAGGAGTGCAAGCCTGATGTGGTGCTTGTTCATGGTGATACCACAACCTCAACTGCTGCTGCATTGGCAGCTTTGCCAGCTAATGTGAACT
>JAEEGL014661817.1_pt1 | contig 11582 bp, 7 predicted proteins | sample 9134231 | NCBI WGS metagenome assembly JAEEGL01 (sample SAMN16246548, study PRJNA631951) | gut metagenome | biome: gut microbiome; feature: rumen; material: fiber-attached | host: Bos | place: Iran: Karaj | collected 2018-10 | reverse complement strand
TTCAATGATAACAGCCACTTGTTCAAGCTTGCCCATTTAGAGCAGGTGAAAGACACCCCTTATCTGTTCACACATGCAGGCCTTACTGCCTATTGGATAAATAAAGTAAACGCAAGGCTTTGGCACCTTAGCGACAACAAACTCTCTGTGACCGACCCAGACATCATAGACAAGATAAACCAACTGGATGACAGCTATGTGGGGCAAGGGCTGTTGGCCGTTGTTGGGAGATCTCGCACACTGTTCGGTGGTGAAAAGACAGGCAGTGTACTATGGGCAGATATAGAAGAACACCCCATCCCCTTGGCACCAGCAGCGTATGGCCTCAATCAGGTGTATCAAGTATTTGGGCATACCAGAATAGGACCAGAGAGTGGGGGATTGTGCATCTTTGAGAACATCGCCATGATAGACACTCAGCAATGCTATATGATAGATGAAAATTCAGAAAAACAGATAGAGACTTTAAGTGAATATGAGAAAGATTGTATAATTGCTTTGTAACAATAATTTCATAATAAAAGTTTTCTCTGATTATTTGAAAATACATAACTAACTTTTATCTTTGTGGAGTCAGAAGAACTGAATCTACGAACATCATGTTCGTGATTTGTGTTAACCTTTATCTATTAATAGAATCTAACCTTAAAACCTATATGCCACTGACCAAAGAAGCATTAAAGAGATATATGATACTCGATAAGTTACTAAGTGACCAGTATCATAATTATACGCTGGACGATTTGACAGAAGAAGTTTCCAATCGTCTGTCGGCTGGTAATAGTGCTTCAAATGGCGTGGTTAGACGAACCATAGAGAAAGACCTGGATGCCATCCAGCTTGAACCTTTTTACGCAGAGATAGAGAAGTATTCTGTTTCTAAATTTAATAAGGAAAAACAGAAAGAACGAAGGAGGATGTGCCTTCGCTATGCCAATCCCTCTTTCTCCATTTTTAAAAAGGAGATGACAGATGACGAGAAATACATTTTAAGCGAAGCTATCTCGTTATTAGGCCAGTTTGATGGAATCCCGAATTTTGAGGCATTAGAGGCATTTCGTATGGGACTTGGCGTGAAAGACCCAGAGCGAAAAATCATATCATTCACGAAAAATCCTTTGAAGGACTCTACCATTTTCGGTGAGTTGTTTACTGCAATTTCACAGAAACAAGTTATTGAATTGCATTATCATAAATTCAACAAACCTCACGAAGATCTACCTGTAATATTATATCCTTATTTGTTAAAAGAATATAGTAATAGGTGGTATTTGTTTGCAGTCAAGACCGATGGCAAGGAACGACTTTATGCACTTGATAGAATTACCAAATGTGTACCTCTTCCTGCAAGAGATTATGTAGAATATAAAGGTGATATAAATGAGCGTTTTGAGGATATTGTGGGTGTTACTTTGAATGAAGATAAGCCTGTGGAGCATATCCTTTTTTGGGTAGCTGATGAAACCAAAGAATGGGTGATGACAAAGCCCGTTCATGAATCACAGAAGCATTATAAAGGCAAGAAAGAAGCCGAACTCAAAAAGAAATACCCTTCTTTACAGAATGGAGACTTCTTCTCGATTGATTGCAGAGAGAATTATGAGCTAATTACGGATTTGTGTTACTATGGGAAAGACTTACTGGTGTTAGAATCTACTGGTACAGTTAAAGACGAAGTATTTAAGCGAGTTCAGGAGATGAATGATGAATATGTAAAATTACTAAATTTATGATTACTTTAAGTATATAAATAATGGCAACTTGGAAGAAAATAAATAGACTTGCGGAAGATGGACGCAGTGTTGAAATGCAAGCTCCTCTAATTATTTCTGCAAGCAGAAGCACCGATATACCAGCATTCTATGCAGATTGGTTCTTCCATCGCTTGGAGAAGGGATATTCTGCATGGACAAATCCTTTCAATGGCGTGAAATCGTATGTATCATACGATAAGACTCGCTTCATTGTCTTCTGGTCTAAGAATCCACGTCCATTATTGCCGTATCTGCATATCCTTAAAGAGCGCAATATTAAGTGCTATATCCAATATACACTAAATGATTACGAACATGAAAAGCTTGAAAAAGTACCTCCTCTTGCTTATCGTATAGAGACATTCAAACTTCTTGTAGAACAGCTTAGTAAGGGGTCTGTCATTTGGCGCTTTGATCCCATGATATTGACTGATGACATATCTGTAGATGATTTACTTCGTAAAGTACAGTTTATTGGAGATCAATTGAAGGATTATACGGAAAAGCTTGTATTCAGCTATGCCGACATTGCTATGTATAAGAAAGTGAAGCATAACCTTGAAGTTAGCGGAGTCCCTTACCATGAATGGCAGGAAGATCAAATGGAAGAGTTTGCTGCTAAACTGTCTGCTATGAATCGAGAAAGAGGATGGAATTACCAACTTGCCACATGTGGAGAAAAGATAGATATAGACAAGTATGGAATTCAGCATAACCGTTGTATTGACGGAGACCTCATAACACGTCTTGCGTGGGATGATAAAGACCTGATGGACTTTATGAAAGTAAAGATAGAAGATGCATCTCCTTCATTATTTGGAGAGCCAGATCTGCCAAAGGGAGCAATTCTTTTGCCCAATAATCATTATTTTATCAGCACTCACAAGAAAGACCCTGGCCAACGTCAGTTCTGCGAGTGTATGGCTTCTAAGGATGTTGGCGAGTACAATACTTGTCCTCATCTTTGTGAATATTGCTATGCCAACTCTACCAAGCAGTTGGCTCTGCAAAATTGGAAAAATCATCAAGCAAATAAGTATTCTGAAACTATAACAGGGAAATAAATGCCAGATTTTATTCAAACATTCAGACAAAGAGGTGACCTGTCGTTTTTGGGTATGCGAAACACAGCTCTGTCTTTGCTTCCATCTGACATTATGGAGCGAAACAGGCTTTTTGAAGAACTAAGGCGAGGAACAGGTATATTGGATGACGACGATCATCTGAATATGTATCTCCATAGCTATGGTAAAATGCACAAGGCTAAGCTAGATACAGCTTTTAAATGTATCTCTAATCTAAAGGAACTATTTGAGTCCGATATTGAAATCTACGACTGGGGATGTGGACAGGGAATAGCCACTATCTGCCTGCTAGATTTTATTAGGGAGAAAGGTATTAGAGAACAGATTGCGGCCATTAATCTTATAGAACCTTCCTCTGCTGCTATCAATAGAGCAAACGATGTTATCGAATGTTATGGATCCTATTTTATAAATAAAATTATCAAGGTTTTTGATGATTTGATTGTTGAAGACTTTCCAAAGTCAACTGCAAGAAAGCTGCATCTTTTTAGCAATATCCTTGATGTAGATGCTTTTGACCTTGCTCAATTCATACAACTTTTTCAACAAACATTTGGCGGAGAAAACTATTTTATATGCGTTGGACCTGTATATAGAAATAACCGAAGGGTAGATGATTTTGTCGCGGCAACAGATCCCGACATTATGTATGCTACGGTTAACAAAGATCAGGGAGAATGGCTGAACGACTGGACTATTTCGTTACGTGTATTCTTTAAAAACTTCCAACGTATTGAGACTGTTTTGGATATTAGAAAACGTATAGAAGAATCGCATAAAAAGGCGCAATTCTTTGCTGGTTATATTCTAGATGCAGTATCAGAAGAATATAAAGGAACCGACTTAGAAGAGGAGACAGAAGGTCTTTATTATGCTCTTTCATCCTTTGATGTAAAATCAAATGTTCCACTTGATAATAACTCAGGGTATGATCCCAAATTAGCGGTTCTTGCCAATATAATTTCTAGAGGTTTACCGACAAAAGCTCCAATACTTCTTGAGAACCTTTTTTCCGAGTTATTTCACATTTCAGACAAACCTGAAGAAGGTTCGGCTGTCATAGATTATCATTCTACGCATACCATTAATGCAAGAGCTATTAATGAGGCATTGCATGTTGTAGATCCACGCTTTATCGGAGATTCATATAATGGTGATATGTTAGAAAGTGGTTTTGAAAAGGCTTTTATTGGAAAGTATCTTAAAGGCACAGATAATGAATACCTAATTCAACTATTGGAACCACAGCGTTTACTTTCATCTATTGTAAGAATTCCTGATAAGCAGTTTAGTAAAGACCAGAGGGTAGACTTTGCATTAGAAGTTCCTTATGGAGAAGCTAAAACTGGCTTTTTAATAGAGATAGATGGAAAACAATACCATTCTAATATATTCCAACGCCTCAGAGATCAAAATCGAGATAGGATGACTGCAAGAAGTGGATGGAATACTTATCGTATTAATCAATTACAAAATAGTGACTTCCTTAGTAGTTGGCGATTAGAGACTACAACAAACAAATATCTTAATACGGTTAAGAAGAATTTTTCCAGATCTTTGACAGGCAATTGGAATACAGAGTTGCAAATCGTTTTAGCACCACTTGCCATTGCACGTATAGAGCGAATGATGATAGAGGCAATGATGGCGGGAGTTTTAAAGACATCTTCGGATAAATGGGATATAGTTGTTGTGGAAAGGGATGTACCATGTGCAGTAATAGCTTTTCAAGATTTCTTCGATAAGTATTCTAATCTTTGTAAACTAGCAGGTACTTCTGACCATTTACCCCCAATAAATCTCACTATTGTTTCAACGAAGGAGTTTTTATCTTCTCCTTTGCATTTAAATCATCAAGTAGTGAGCGATATTCCTAATTTACATTTTGACCTTTGCATCGATATTTCCATATTGCTGCGTGACAAAATAGACGCTCTTCCACTCAATGTGGATGCAGACACAATATATCTAATACGCTCTTCCCATTATAAGAAGAGAGAACGTGTTATCTATACTACTGAAAACATTGTTTACCCTTCTCTAGTTTCTAAAGACAATACGGGTCAGTATGTAAATATTGAAGAACGAGAGGAAATATTAACATATTTCCTTCGTGATATTTTCCGTAAGGCGAAATTCCGTACAGGACAGTTACCAATATTAAGTCATATCCTAGAAGATAAAACAACAATCGGACTACTTCCTACAGGTGGCGGTAAATCTCTTACATATCAGTTATCCTGTATGCTACAGCCAGGTGTCTCTATTGTTGTAGATCCGCTTGTTTCACTTATGATTGATCAAGTAAGAGGCTTACACGAAATCCGTATTGATGCTTGTGAGTGTGTCCATAGTGGGCTTGATATTGAGGAGAAAATGAGAAAGCTTAGTATACTTCAACAGGGTGCAACTTTGTTTATGCTGCTATCACCAGAAAGGTTCATGATGGAAAATTTCCGTGATAGCCTAATAACTATGACAGAGAAAAATTATGTCTATTTCTCTTATGGAGTTATTGATGAAGTGCATTGTGTTTCTGAATGGGGGCACGATTTTCGAACTTCCTATTTGCATCTAGGACGTAATATGATAAACTTCATGCGGACGAAGTCAAAACGCCCTCTTTCTGTAATAGGTTTAACCGCCACTGCATCATTTGATGTTCTCTCAGACGTTGAAAGAGAATTGACTTTGGGAGGTAATTTAACGATTGACAGTGAAACCATTATCCGCCCTGATGATGACATGCGCCCTGAACTTTCATATCGCATAGTAAAAGTCAATCCTTCTTTTGATGTGTTGAGAGATCCCTTTGAGCAATACAAACTTACTTGTGATAGTGATTGGCCCTTAAAAGATGTGGTGGCAGACACTAAAAAAAAGGCATTGTTGGAAATGCTTAATTCTATACCTTCTGAAATCGAGAACATAAACACACCTAATGATTCATCTTATATAGATAACTTCAATTCATCAGAATTCTATTCATCTGATTCTAAAGGAAAATACCCCAATGCTGGCATTCTCTTTTGCCCTCATGCAAGAGGGACCTTTGGCGTTCTAACGAATATATGGAACACCAGACCTGGTATATCAAATTACTTAATTGAGAATGGCAATCAATTAAAAATAGGAACATTTGTCGGAGGGGATAAACCATCAGGAGATATGAAGTTATTTAATGAAAATAACCAGAACTTAATGGTGGCCACAAAAGCTTTTGGTATGGGTATTGATAAACCTAATATCAGATATACAATTAATTTCAACCATCCATCATCAATTGAAAGTTATGTTCAAGAAGGAGGGCGCGGTGGTCGTGATAGGAAACATGCCATTTCATATATCTTATACGACAATACCCAGTATATCCATCTCACTGCTGATAAGGTCAATGACATTCGGTATTATATGAGAGAGAATGATCCCCGTTGGCTTTTAAATTACACAAATCGGTATATCTTATTAGAAGACTTTCCAGTTTTATGTAGGGCTAATAGTGCTAGTGAAGAGCAAATTAATTCGCTTCTTAACATCCTTCATAATTATGGTTTCTTGGAGAATGTAGATAAAGACATCGTTCTGTATTTCCACAATAAATCATTTAAAGGACTCTATAAAGAAAAAGTGATTCTTACAGAATTAACGGATCGTATCCTTAATGTAAAACCGACTTATCTTATGGAGGTTCAGGGCAAATTGAGGGATATAACGGGAAATACGGATGTATGTTTAAAAATAGATAGAGGAGGAAATGCTATTAAACTATACTCTGAAGAAGAAAATCAAGATCAATATGGTTACGTTTTTCTTGATACTCTTTACCCGACATATAATTATATTAATTTCGATAGAAACACCTGTGAGTATATTTCAAACGCCTTAATTGAAATATTACAGACATACCAAGACCACTCATCAGCAGCATTGTTAAGGCCTCTTGATGGGGAGAATAATATTTCAGAAGGTATTTATAGTGCGATGACCCATGCAGATCCTAATGGTTATGTATATGTAACTGTAACATGGGAGAATCAAATTAAGCAAGACCCTGAAGGATTTGAGCAAAGTATTAAAGATGAAATTACAAGTATTGCTCAGAGAGAGATTCCTGAAATTAGAAAAGAAAGATGGAGTAATATTGACGAACAGCGATATGGTAGGCTAAACCTTAGTAGAATTAATGATTTCGATGAACTTCTTGAAAGGATTGCTAGATGCTCTGGAGATCAGAGATGGTTGCAATATCATGGGCATGAGAGTATTTATAAGAACTTAAAAAAAGAGTTTTGTAGGAAAAGAGATAAGGATGATACAGACAAGGCAATTTACCGCATGTGTTGTATAGGCCTTGTTGAGGATGTGACAATTGATTACCTTGCTCAAGCATACGAGTTAAAAATAAAAAAGCAGTCAAATAAGGAATATAAACAGCATATGTTGGATTTCTTCCTCAAATACTATTCTCTTGAACAGGCTGAATTAAAAGTTGGCGAAATAGACGGACATGAAGGGCGTAATTATTTAGACAAATGTCTAGGGTATTTGACAGAGTTCGTATATAATAGTCTTGAAAAGAAGCGTTATCGTGCCATAGAGGATATGCGTGTCGCTTGCGAGGTGGGGTATACTCATAGATTGGAAGATAATAATGACGATTGGTTAAAAGAGTATATTCATCTCTATTTTAATTCAAAATATGCACGTCATGACTATAAAATTAACGGCAAAGACTTTTCCCTTACAGAAGATGTTGATCAAAAGGGATGGGATAACTTTGATCTAGTGAAGAAATATATTGATGCTATCGCAATTGATAATACAGGCAGCGAAATCAATAATATTAAGCATTTATATGGTGCTACATTGCTTAATCTTAGAGCATATCCGGACAATTCTGCTTTACAGATATTATTGGCGTATTGTATCGCCTTCCAAGGTCCTGGTTCTAATGAGACTCTCAAAACCAATGCATTTAATGGGTATGTGGATGGCTTTATTTCATTATATGATAAAAAAGGTTTGCAAGTATGGGATTTAGTATCAGAATACAATACTTACTTAAAGGCAAAAGCACATCCAGAGTACGATGTAGATGCTCTCATAAAAGATGGGATAGAATCTTTGATGCTTTATATCCATGGGAAAGAGCTGATTAAGATTACTGAGAAATACATAAAAGATATAGAAGTTATAAACAATTAAAATATTAATACTATGCCTTACGATATTAATGCAGCCCTGCTGAAGCTTGAACAAAATTTAAATGACCTTACTACGGCCAGAAATCAAGTAGAGAATGCGGTTAAAGCAAGCAACAACCTGCAGAAAGTTGTTTCTGAGTATGTCACCGCAGTGGAAGTGTTATGTGTAAAATTAAAAGAATGGGATCTAGATTTAGGAAGACGTGAAGGGTCACTTTTAGATGAGATTGAACAAATGATATCTCAATTAAACTCTACTTCTGATCAAATCATTTCTTCGTTTAAATCTTCCGTAGAGGAAACTACTTCTGTTTTTATCACTAAAACAGATTCTGAGATTACCAAGTTAACCGAGCAAAACAACAAGCTTGCTGAGCGTGTTAAAGAATTAGACGCTCTTCGCGATGAGATTAAAAAAGCGACAGAAGAAATTGAATCAGTTAAAGAAGTTCTTAGACAAATCTCAAAAGATTTAAAAGAGTCACAGGATGGGCAGGATGCTGTATTGGCTGATATAAAGCAGAAGCTTTCTGAGGCTATTGGTATGATAAATGGAGTAAGTAATAACATTTCTGAGAAGTATAATTTATTAGCTAATGATTTACATTCAGGTTTTGACTCTATTGATAAGAAAGTAGATAATGTATATGCTGAGCTATCTAATGTTAAATCAATATGTCAAGATGTGAATCCTGCTATAGAGAAATCTAGAAATGAAATTGAGAAGTCTATTAATATTAATAGGTGGATAATGATTATAGCTTTTATTATTTTGGTTATACTGCATTTTGTGGCAAACTAAATGCATGATTTTGATTTGATTAATCATAATTATTTTAACTAATAGGATATCGAAGGTATGCTCAATAAACTTATATTTAATAATAAAATATACACGTTCTCAGATAAGGATCTAAAAGATATTTATAGGTGCATGCTAATAAATGAAACTAAAGATGAAAGTGAAGCAAAATACGTATTAAGTTTTATTACAAACTCAGTTATACTAAAGAGGTATGAAGACCTTGTCTTACATGAATTTATAATAGATGGTTCTTTTAGAGTTTCTAATTTGGTGTGCAATATAGCAAATGTTTTTGGTGGGGCAAGAGCTAATAAGTATGCATTAAGATTATCTGAAGATCTTTCCTATGACTTTCCCGCTATAAAAATGGATTATATTGAAGCGATAGATGCATCAGATGCATCTGATATTTGGATGGATATTTTTGGAGAAGACGGTGAATATGAAAAGTTTAAATCTCTGTTAGTTCTTCTTACTTTATACAGAATGACAGAATTCGATTATGAGCAGCAATGTAAAGACACTAAAGAAATTAGAGAAAAAACGTTCTTTAATGGTGTAGGAGTTAAACAAATAGACTTTTCCGGAAAAGATTTATTAAAGCCTTTATTTGGATTATACGACACCCCTTTTGAACAATATATAGAAATCGCAGGTATATGGGTCCCACCTACTTTATTATCTATAATATTTAAAACAGTTATTAATTCTAAAATAGCTGGCACTTTTAATGAATTATTGATGGAAAGTATGTTCCGTTTCAAATATGAGCAATTGTCAGGAAAGACAATTAAATTAATTGATAGGGAAGACTATTCGCAATGGGGAAATGACCCTAAAATCTTTGGTAGATGGTATGTCATTCATAAGTCTACACATCCTGTATTAGGTATAGATTATAGTTTAACTATTGTGTCATATAATGAGGATGGCACGGCGTTTAATCATATTCAAATTGGAGTTAAAAACTTAAATTTCTCTAAAGATTTTAGATGGTCTAAGTATGTGTCAAAGTGGAAAACAAATAATGACGAGATTATAATAGTTAATGGTGATCTGGATTCTAAACATCGATACAAATATGAAATTAAAAATGATCAATTAATAATAGGTAAAAATAATTATTATCGTACATATGAGGAGGCTTTAGAAGCCATCAAAAAATAGGAGGGTATTCGATAAAACGGAATTTCTATCTTTGTTATGGTCGCAATTTGCGAACATGAATACTATTTCCATATGAATTAATACCACATAGAGAGTGGTTGTATCCTTTTGTATCACTTTATTATTACAATAAGCAGAAAGCTATATCGGGAATGGAATATGAATTTGGTAATTCAGTTATTCCCAATTTCACGAACGTTCTATTCGCAAAATGCATATACATTTGCACAAACAAATCAAACTAAATAGGAGTAAGTAAGATTATGAATTTCTTTAAAAGATTATTGGGGAAAAAGGAGGACCATCCTGAAAGAATTAAAGAGAAAGAAATAGGAGGTGTATCATACCCTCAGATATTGTCAAAAAGGATATCTGATTATCTGGAAGAATGCCCTGAGTGGATAGGAGATGTAAACCGTTGGGGGTATGGTAAAGAAGATGCTTTCTTGATGGCATGTGATAATAGTGTAATAGCTATTCGTAATGAATATACATTTGCTAGACTTCGCTCAGCAATAGAAGTTAATGAAATTTTGGGAATGGTTTTTGATCGTATGGAAAGAACCGAACAGCATTTAGTAGAAGATGGCAAAAATAGCTATGACGTATTACGTTTAAAAGTATATTACTTTTCGACAGAAGATGTAGCGTTTCTGAAAAATGATTTAGAAAAACATAATGGTTACAAAGATGACAAGGATGGGTTTGGCCATCACATGCATTTGAGGGATGAAAGGGTGAAGTTTTATTTTACGGAATGCTGGATAAACATTAATAGTTTTTTCAAAGCGTAATAATAAAGAATACCACTAAAAAGCAAAGTATGTTCGATTTTCAGGCAACACTTGATGAAGCAGATCAGGCAAATGCAGAGGGGTACTATGCATTGGCTGTCTTTGATTATTGGCTCATAGATTTTGCATTTCAAGATGAGGAACTGCCTCTTGCTTATACACCAGAAATGGGGAGGAAAGCGAGAAAGATGTTCTTTAAATTAATAAAGAAGCACAAGAATGAAATTCTGGATTCAGAGTCTTATATTGAGATGAAAGAATCTTTGAGCGGATTTAAAACATACCAAAAGTACTTTACTCATTTTGAGAGAGTAGTCAAGGCATTTCAGGAAAACCGTGCTGGGCGTAGAGATCTCTGTAGAGAAGTGAAAAGCCCATATATTAAAGAAAAAGAGACAGATTGGTTTGCAGAATTTGTCGACAATACTAATATCTGGGGATAAATTATGAGAACATGAAAGTTACTTAGAGAATTTATAACAAATTTTAGTATGCCATACAAAGTACCAGCACATATAAACAATCCGATCGCTATCGTGATTAAGCGGTTTGTGGAGAGGGAGAAGGGGATGGTCACTGAGTCCCGTAAAGAGATACAGCGACGCTTCCATGGCTTGGACTGGGAAGATCAGAAGAGGATTCTTATGGCCTTCCTTTCTTCAGGCAAAGTAGATAGGGAATGGGCGTATCCTAAATTACTCAACATTTGGGATGATGATTTTCTGCCAATCCTCAAAGAGCTTTTTGAAAAATACCATGAAGAGAAAAGCACG
>JAEEGL014564617.1_pt1 | contig 11582 bp, 14 predicted proteins | sample 9134231 | NCBI WGS metagenome assembly JAEEGL01 (sample SAMN16246548, study PRJNA631951) | gut metagenome | biome: gut microbiome; feature: rumen; material: fiber-attached | host: Bos | place: Iran: Karaj | collected 2018-10 | reverse complement strand
TTTATTTATTTTGAAATTTCGTCCAACATATCATCTAATATTTTATCATCAGAGAATGGTTTAAGTTCTACTTCTATCTTCAGCATAGAGCATATATTCTGTAATTGATGCAGATACTGCACATATCCGATATATGATTCATTTGTACTTGAATTGATGATTTTCCAGACAGAATCTTTTCCACATGTAATCATATATTCATCTGTCTTCATTTTTATGAAACCTTTATCAGATGTTTCTGTGAATCCGTTGAACTTAAATATATCACTGTTTACATGGATTGGCTGGAATGCATCTTTCTTTGAAGTAGTACCGGGTTCAGTGGGAATCATATGGTTCAGTGTGTACATATCAACTGACTCTATCCAAGATTCTATCTGATATATCTGGTTGTCTATTATAACCCAGTTCCCGATTTTATAGTCACAGTTGTTTCTGTTCAAGTCTATAGCCATTTTGTTCTTATGTGCTTTCAATATCTGCTGTAGTTCATGCACATATGTAATATGCAATGCAAGATTACAAAGACCGATAGACAAACTGTAGTTATCAGTTTCTTCATCATATGTGATTAACAGCATACTGCTGCCGTCATCAAGGACAAACTTTCCCTTGGATTCAAAGAATCCGCTTTCAACAAGAATCTCATTAGTGACTTTCACTGGCTTACAGTCAGCAATATCAGCCATAATGTATTCTTCATCTGATTCAATGCCCGGTTTATCGAGAACAACTTCTGTCCCCATTATCTTTTTTATCTTATGCGGAATTCCCTTATAAGAAACCCAGAAGCCGACCATTATGTCATTTATGCTCATATTGATTATAAGTTATTTAAGATGAAATAAGAGTCATCAACAGACAATTAACTGACTGCTTCTGGCTCTCTATTTCTTTCTATATTTATCTTAATCTTCAAATGTATCACCCCAACCCTCATATATCGTATCTCTGTTAATGAGTGGCCATTGGTTAGTTATGATATCTGATACTGTCTCTTTCAAGTCATTCTCAGTGACTATATGATTAACTCCATATTCAGTTTTCACATAATCATATAAGAATTTAACAAACCGTTTGTCATCACAATGAGTGACTCTCGGTTTCCTGACTACTCCGATTAGTTTCTTCTCATTGACAAAATCTACTATAGACTGTTTCGGAAGCTGCTCAAGAATCACTTCTGGGTATTCTTCAAACTCAATATTAACTGTCTTGTTGTAACTCATCTTTCTTATCTTTTCTCTTTTTATGTATTTCTTCAAACTCTTTCATCTGTCTATCTAAATCTTCTTTAATCTGTTTTCTCATTTCTTCTATTTCTTCATCTGAAATCATAGAACGGAACAAAGTCAAAATAGCACAGAACAAGAATAATGACATTATACAGATGCCCATTAATTCTCCCTTGAGATAATCATTGTTTATTATCAATGAACCGAAGAAACCGACTCCAATCATCAGAATAGATATCTTCAGAAGACCATCAATGAACATAAGAATTTTGATTATGTCATTTTTGTTGTTGAAATCATTCGGATTGAACATTATTATAGTGCTGTTTGAATAATTCTAAATTTGATTTGTCAAGGACATATTTGATGCCCATTATGATGCCGTCTTCTACATTATCCGTCTCACATACTTTGACTGTTAGTTTGAAACCATAATATACAATCACAGATTTATCAAGATGTTTTTCCGGCTGTTGTATTCTCTCTACAGAGATAAGAATATCTGTGTTTTCCGAAATCCACAAGAACACATCCATCCACTTCAGATTTGATTCATCGGATATCTTATAACCGAGTGAATCAAGAATATCTATATATTTTTTATCAAGTAATAATTTCATTTGTTAAATTATCCAATGAAATGAATTTTTCTATAGTTTGTACTTGCAATTTTGAAAAAAGTTTCGTATCTTTGCAAAGTCAAACAGCAAATGTCAAATAATTAAAAATTTTTAACGTATGTGTACTTCAAAGAAGCTATTATTCAGCACCAGGAGTTACAGACTCCGCAAATGGCTTGAATCACAGTACAAGACTGTTTCTTTCAAGTCAGAGTCATCGAACTCATATTATTACACAGTTACTTGTGCTCCAGACCGTGTGTTCAGAATCCGAATCAGTGATCATTTCACAACAGACAAGAAACTTCCCACTGATTACAGTGTAGTCATTTCTTTTGATCCACATGACATCAATAAGAATGTGTACATTGTCACTATTAAAGGCTTTGAGAATAATGTCATATCAATCAATGACTTCCGTGAATTGAAATATGACATCAATCATGCTATCATTTATTCAAAGTTCTTCACTGACTGCAACACTGCAAAAGTAGTTCATTCAGAAAATGCAGTCACTAAAATCAAGAAAGAAATTCCAGCACAGGCAGTAGTGTCAGAATATAGTGATGCTGGTACATTGTCTGATGAAGTCAAAAACTCTCCACAGAGGACTTCTGATAAGCACTGGGGCAATGTCTGTAAGTTCATTCCCGGTTGGATTGCATATGACAAGAACTGCAAGAAAGCAATCAAGGAACTGTTCACTACCAGAATCGACTTTGAAGATGGCTGCAATTTCATCAGAGAAAACATCAAACTCAGCAAACCGAATTTCATTGTTGCTGTCTATAAAAAGCGCAATGAAGTCAATAAAGCAGCATACACAACTGCAAAATAAATCAACAACAAAAAATAAGTGGAACACCGGTTGAAGATGTTCCACTTTATTTGCTAATTTTGAACTTTTAATTCTCATAAAGTCTCACTTCTGTTCTGTACTTAGCTGCTTTAGCCATTTTCCCAGTAGTGCTTGACAAATCTGATGTGAACAGAATCTTACAATCAGTCCACTTTGTAGTCTCTATATACTGAGGATGTGCAGCAAGCCATTCTTTCTTGGTTGCATAGTCACAGCACTTGCTTGGGTCTCCTGTCATAATCACAGGAATCTTCTCAGCAGCACCGAGAACTACCGGAGTATCAGTCAAGTATTCTACACCAAGTTTCTTTCTCATATCCTCAACAAGAAGATATCTCTCAGACTCCTTGCTCTCCACCCATGCATAAGCAGAATAGTTCAGACCAGTCATATCATATAAGAGTCCGCTCATTCTTCTTGCACACTGCTCACTGACAGACTGTCCGCAACCGTCAAAGCAGAATCCGCGGATAACATCAGTCAAAGTAGCAATTTTACGGTAGTTCTTCAATGACTTTATGATATTGTTTGTTGATTTCGACTCACCCATACACTTATAGATGCAATTATATCCATCAGTGTTCATCAGCTTCATCAGATTGTCTAAAACACCGTCGTATTCATTATGACAGACATCCCAAATTTTCTCAGCAGTCTTTGCTGCAATTCCGTCAATAATGAGTGCTTTTGCTGATGACACAAACTTGTGTTTCTGGAGTTCATCATCAGTAAACTTCTTCATAAGGTGTGGAGTTCCGCTCTGTCCTCTGAATTCAATGTATGTCTCAAACTCAGGCATACTCAACTCACCTTCACTCAGAACTTTATCAACACCAGGAATAATATCTCCATTCATTACCATAGAGATTTTTGAGCCGATTCCGACATTATTAGTCTTGATGTATGAATATCCGTGGAGTGATGCACGAGTAACAGTTTTTCCATCTTGATATACAGGTTTCACGATAGCGACAGGATAACATTCACCCGTCTGACCGATTGACCATTCGATGTTTTCAATCTCAGAGAACATTTCTTCTGCAACATACTTCACTGCAATCATATCCATAGGACGGACCCTATCAAAGTTCTTCCGGCGGTTGCTGCAATTCGGCTTGATAACAATACCATCTAACTGGAATGGACACTTAGTTCTGAACTCAGCAAACTTATTGTATATCGTTTGCATATCAGAAGCATTATTCAGCACACCTCTATAGAGAACACAATCCTGTGGATAAATCTTACACAGACTACCGAGTTTTTTACTCAACTCTTCTGTATAACTACTGTCATTCGGATTGTTCCACGGAAGTTCTTTATAATCACCACTTATGCTGTGGAACATACGGAAATCATATGCAACATAACTGATGTCATTGCACATATCAAGAAAATCCGGCTCATAGCAGAAATCACGGTTCATCACTCCGGACACAAAGACGCGAGTATTCTTGAATTTGTCTGCATACTTCTTCTCATATACATTCTTGTCAATGAGTGCTTCGCCGCGGATGATGAATGTGTCGTATAACTGTCCGCTGAGAAGTTCTTTTATAATGGGAAGACATACATCTAAAGACAGTCTTTGTTTCATATCATTGTTAGCCAGCATATGCTGCTTGATGTTTGTACCGAATGCTCCGTCTCCTCTGGTTGCAACAGTGATGACTTTCTCAGGATTCGGCTCATCTGGTCTGATTTCAATAGAGAATGAACATCCATCATACTTGGGAGAACACTCTGTCCAGAAATCAGTTCCGTTCATAGCAGCCTTTCCCAGATGTCTGGAGACTTCTGTGATTACTTCATCGAAATTGAAAATCCCGGTTTCTTTATCTTTCTCAGTATGAACCTTGTCCAGAGAACCCATAATGAATGAATGCTGGATAGTGTATGCCTTAGACTTGCTGCGGCTTCCAATGTTAGCGGTATTCTCTATACCGAGATACTGAACAAGACTGTCATACTCTTCATCTGACATAATAGGTTCACCAGCCTCATATGCATCACATGCATCTTTGTACATCTCTTGAAGAGACTCATTGCTGTACTTTTTGAAATCCATAATTTGAATATTTATTGGTTTGAATTTTCTCTGCAAAGATACAAAATAAAATGAAACTAAGAATATAATTGATGTTAAATTTTCATAAATCATCTCATATCTTTAGTTGATGTACATGGAAATGAACTAATCCAGTTTCTTTTCTTATATCTGACTGAACCGAATACAAACTTATCTCTACTGTAGAGTTTTGTATCTTCTGGAGAATCTTGCTGCCATGTTTCAAAAAGATTTCCGTATACATCAGAACGGTCTATTAAAAGATTTGTAATTATTTTCATTTGTCTAAAAATAAAAATTGCTATATTGACTAAATATTCCTTCTTCTGTATAATTTCCAAATAGTCCTCAGTTTTCTGTTGTCAGGGACATTCTGAAGTTCAGGGTATCAACATCATACTTCCCGATTCTTATTCTTCCATCATACAGCGTCTGAAATACAGACAATATAGCAATCAGGTTATTCATGCATATTCCGAGTCATATTATCATTTAAGTGTACTGTCTTCTGTCCAACTGTGAGTAAAGTAAATATATATGTAAATAAATTTTAGTCAGACTTCAGACATAGAGTTATATAAGATACACTTGTAATAGTTCCTCGGCTATTGCTTGGATAGGTTTCCTTGAATAACTTATTTTGTATTTTTATTACTAACAGACTCTTCTGTTTCAAATATCTTCTTGGCTTCTATCAGGAGATTGTAGATTTTCTCCGGAGTCTCATTTACTCCCATCTCAATATTGTTCTCCAGTCTGATGACAGTCACCTTGTCATTTGAGTCAATCATTGACATAATGAAGAATCTCTTGTTGAACAACTCAACTGTGTTGTCAGTGTTCCTGTGACAGCGAACAAACCCAGATTTCTTCACAATATTGTAAATCTTATCCGGAGTCTCATTCACAGCAACTTCACTCTCTAATGAATACATACCGATAGTTGTGTATTCACCGCTGTCATCAGTCTTTGTATTCACATAGATGATTTCATCAGTCGGAATGATAATGACTGTATTGTCATCAGCATTATGCAACCTTAAGTATCTGTCATTTTTTTCCATATCTTATTTCCTTCTGAATATTATATTCATTTCAATCAGAAAAGTTTTGTATATAAGAAGTTTCTGTGTCTATTAAACTGCTAACAGGAATGCTGATATAGCATTTATCTCCTTTTTTGAAGACTTTTGCTTCATCATTTCTTTGCAAATATGCATATTCTTTTTTAGATTCTGCAATTTCATATGCAGTTATATTACCCGATACAGTTGTATTCTCTTTCTTTGATTCAATAGCAGCAATGTTGTTTCTCTTCTGGAACTCTCCTATCCGTTTGTCTTTTTCCTCAACAGTCAGTTTGTAGAAATTGCTGTTCATAGGGAACACATACAAATCACTCTCATATTTGATGTGAAATGCCTTACAGTCTATATGACTGAGTGATTTTCTCTGGTTCTTTATTCCAGAAATCTGCTTCATCACTACAATGTTCACAATATTATTGCTTATCGTATAGATGAATTTCTTCACTTCATATATGTCATCCGTGATGATGTCACCGGTTACAGTCTTTCTTTTTATTGCATAGAAATCACCGATTCTGTAATGGAACCGTGTTGCTTTCTTTGCTTCTTTCTTTGCATCCTGTTTGCTCCGGATAGTATTTACTACATCTTCTTCATGACAGACAGCCATATATTCCTGTGTCAGAATCTTCAAGTACATATCAGAATCTATCTGTTCTGAATTCTCAATGTTATACTGTGAATCTGATTTATTCAACAGATTGAACAGCATATTGAGGTTTTTGACAGTCTTGTCCTGATCATGATCCAGAATGAAAGAGAGGTTCTTGACAATGAACACACATCCGCGGATTTGTGACATCAGATACAAATCTTCTTTGACAAGACCACATTTCAAGTCACTGTACCGTGAAACTGTCCAGTTCTTCTTCCATGGTTTCAAAGATTTCTTCTGGATAATCTCTGACGGATTCCAGTCAAGCCATTTCTCAACCTTCTTGAAATCAGACTTTGAATTGGTTGCTATACAACCGTATCTTTCAATGTTCAGTTCTTTGGACATAGATTATGATTTCAGGGCAATTTCAAGTTCACGTCCGAGATTCATCAGTTTGTCATTGACTTCCTTCTGCATCTGGTCTGTCTCTTTATATGCTTCACGGACTTGGGATACAGTATCAATCATCAGTTTCGTAGTCTGCTCAAGCGTATCCATACGGAACATAGTCTCTCCAGTTGCCTTTGCAATGTTCACAGCATTCATATTGAGCTGCTGTGCATTGTGAACCAGCATATCATTGGTTTTTTCAGAAGTCTTCTGCTCAATCTCAATGGACATTCTTGAGTCATCCATAATAAGACCAAGTGCAAGCTGATGCTTCCAGATAGGAATCACATGACCGACTGTCATTTCTGCTTTCTGTATGATGCCGTCATTACATCCCATCATAGCACCAATCTGCTGATAGTTCTGTTTCAGAACGAATTCTGTCATTTGCATATCAGCAAGACGCTTAGTAATTGCATTGAGAGTGTTCCTTTTTGCCTGTAGTTCATCAAGGTTACAGCATTCGGCAGACTCCATATTCGCAATATCCTGCTCAAGTTCTTTCTTTAAGACTGTCAGTGCAAGAATACGCTCTTGAATCTCAGCGACATACTGGACGGTGTTTACTGCCATCTGTTCAAGAGAAGAGTTATTGGACATAGCCACTACTTTCAGTGACTCAATCTTCTTTGCGATTTCATCCACATTCTTTCCGACTGAGTTAGTCTTGATAAGTTCATGCTCAACTTTCTTGAACATATACTTCACTCCGGGAATTGACTTGATGATAGCAAAGAATCTGTTCTCTTTTTTGTCTACTGTTGCTGGATGATCAAGCCCTCCGATTTCTTCAAGCAGTTGGTTCGTCAGAACAACTACATCAGCCATTCTTGATGCAGAGGTCTTGTCAAGCAAATCATCTGCCTGACGAGCGATTATCCGGTTCACATCCTGACCGTATGACTGGATTGAATGCGGATTCGTAACAATAATATCTTTAGTCAATGATGCGAATTTCTGTTTCTGCTCTTCAGTGACACTTGTAGCAAGAGTGTCATAGTCAAGAGTCTTCAACATAATTCCAGTAGATACATCAGATGCCTGTATCAATGATGTCGATGTTGTTGCTTTTAATGCTGTTTCCATTATTGTAATATTTGTTGGTTCTCAAATTTCTGGGTGCAAAGATAAGCATTATTTTCTGAACTACAAAATCCTTTAAGATTTTTTTGCATCTTTTTTGCGTTTGTGAACAGTTATAGTGAATTTCTTTATTTCATAACGGTGCCACAGACCGCTGAATCTGACTACTGTTCCGTCTGGAAGGTTCCATTTATTAAGTATACGGGCCAGTTTCCGTTTTGAGATGTTTCCGTGTTTATGAGCGACATTCGTATATGCTGGATGAGGCTCATTATGATGCCACCATTCATCAGTTTCATCATTATACCACATATCATCAACATCAATCCACCACCATATGTCATTATCTTTGAATTTAGCAGTCTGTGGCATAGCAAATCTTAGATTCCCATGCGTACCATTCCTCTCATATTTGTCATAATCAGATGTACGGTTCTTGATTGACTGATACATACTCTCTGCACCATGAGTGAATACAGTTTTTGACCAGCCTTCCCCATATTGCTCTTTAAGTCTGTCTTGAATCCACTCTACTGGACAGTAGCGGATAAGCCATATGTCAAAATATACAGGAGTATTCCACAAAACAAACTCAGGACAATAATCCTTTTCAAACTCCCAGTCCGGATATTGCTCACGCATTTGCTGCTTATACTCTTCAGTTCCGTAAACTGTTCTTGCATAGTCTATCCTTTGTCTGACTTCATCATCAAACTCTTCTTTAGACTCATACTGACACATAAAGTTATACGGAGTGAATACATTTCCGTAATCATCTGTTACAGTCCCGACAGAAACAGCCCAATCATGAACTTCTTTGTACTGTTCCCAAGTGTTGAAATAAGTTTTGTCTATTCCAGCCATATATATTTCATATTTAAATAATCACTCATCATACCCTTCATCCAAAATGACTTGAGGTGTATCAACATTTGCAGTCAAACTCTTATACTCAATCCATTTCTCTCTCGGATACATTGTGCTGACAATTTTTGATGCTTGATGCCAGTCATCTACAATCTTTCCTTTCCTATTGTAATATAAGAAATATACAAATGAATTATCATCTTTTGCGGCAACAGAGAATGCTTCATTAATACTGTTTGCTGCTACAAGAATGACACCACCTGACCATTCATTTTGTCGAGTACAACCAAAAACTTTCATATCATTTAATTTTTGTGCAAAGATAGTGATTATTTTCCAAACTACAAAAATATATTCAAACTTTTTTAGAGAATTTAGGAAAAATAAAGAGTGAATCAGAAAATATCTAATCCACTCTCAATAAAAATGAATAAAAAGCAATCAATATATTACTCTGCTTCCGAGGATGCAGTGACAAATTCCAGAAGCAAACGGATTATTCTTTGGATTATTTCTGCAATTTGTGCAATAATCCGGAACTGCTGTTGTTGTCTGAAGTCCATCTGACATAAAGCCTGGATACTTGAACTCCGGATATTCTTTCAGTTCTTTAGTGAATCGCTCTTTTAAATCATTGAACTCATCAATGTACTTTGATGCTTTCTCCGATGCTTCTTTCCTCAACTTATCATGTTCTTGAGCAGATTCAAGTGAAGGCCATTCCATTCCATCACTTGTCTGATATCTTGTCACTTCTGCAATATCATTAGAACAAATTTCATCAATTGCAATACCCAAGTCAACAAACCAGGTATCGTCAATACAATCATTAATCAATTGGACAATCCAACATTCATGTCTTTCTGAGATGTTTTCTACCAATTTCTTAATGACATCTACATAGTCAGTCCATTTGCCGTTTCCGTTGCAACCACCGTGAATCTGCATTACAATATGCTTGTCACTCACTTCCAACTCACCATCACAACAAACCAGACGGTTTTTGTCTGTATGCAATTCTTTGACAGTCTTCTGAACAAACTGATATGTATTATATTCTTTCTCAGACATTTTAACATCATCTGGAATGTATTTGTATCTCATACATACTGCATTTCTAATCGGTTCCATATATAATCAATTTATATTTTAGAATAAAGGATTTTCTGCAACTTCATCCATTCTGTCTGACATTCCCATATTGACATAGTAGTCTTCAAGGATTTCAGCCATCATTTTGCTTGATATTACGTTCTTAACTACATATTCATAGTTGAAATCAAAGAACTCATTAATTGCTATGATAGTCTCAAATGCAGACAACTTCTTTACTCTCTACAGATGTTCCTTCATATATGAGAATACTTTGCATATATCATTCTTCGGAATTTTACAAGGCCCTTTTGCTTCAAGAGTGTCTTTTTGAATCTCACCCACATTTTCTTCATATTCTTTATAGAACGGTGCTTTCTTGTAAATCTCATAAAGAACTTCTGCTGTATCCTTTCTCTCTTGTAGCAGAACAGGATCTTCAGTTACAGAATAGTCATACTAATCTGATACCAGCGGAGAAACTGCAATAGAAGTCGTACTGATGACATTAGTATCAAGACCTCCATTGTAAAATGTCTCGTTACCGAGAGTTTTCGCTGTATTAATTCTTTTCTGTGCCATTTCTAATCTTCATAATTGCAAATTTTATAAGTTACATATTGAATAAATCATTCGTTTTCTGTGCTAAATCTACTATAGCAAAATCAGAAGGACTCTGACTCATAATTGGATTCGGTGGTGGAGTCGGAGATGTAGAAGGCTGCATCGGCTGTTGTTCTTTCTTGTGATATCCACCCCGGCCCACTTTATTTCCGTATCCGTCATTGCTTCCTGCTGTCAGATTCTCAGGTAAAGGAACAGTATCCGGAATAATATCTTCATTCGGGTCTTCTTTAATCCTCATATAGTCTCCCTGGAATAGATATTTCTTTTTGTCGCCCATATTCGGAGAGTTTCTAAGAGCAAGAGCCTTGATATAGAATATACCCTCTGCTTTCATCATTGTAGTACAGATGATACCGAACAAGCTATCAACTGTAGCAACAAGTCCGCTTGATTCAGCAACAGCAGTCATATCTAAGTCACTTGCATTCATTCCGTTTCGGTTCGTCTGTGTCAATGAAACTACACACCAGTCATTTCTCTGAGCCATAGCACGGATATCTTCACAAATAGACTTAATCTTCATATAAGTCTCTGCGGAATTCCCGTGACGTGCATCAGCCATAATATTAACATAGTCAATGAACACATTACGGAACTTGAATGGCTTTCCTTCCTTTGAGCGGGCTTTTTCAGCATTAAGCAAGAATGCTTCCAAGTCATATACAGTAGCAGATGAAGTTGGGAATTCTTCTACAACAAGTGCGCCGGGACTGATGAATGACTGTGTATAGAGAAGTTTCATCTTGTCACGGATTTGCTGAGGATCAGCAGCAACCTTTTCATATTCTCTCATAGGAATATTCAACAGATTGGAACCAATACGCTGATTGACAATCTGAACTGACATCTCAAGAGAAATATATGCACAGTTATCACCAGACATCACTGAATTTGCACAAAGGTTACAGAGCCACATCGACTTTCCGACTTTCGGCGGACCCATAACAATGTTAAGAGTCTTTTTAGCCCAACCGCCATGCAAACACAAATCAAAG
>JAEEGL014564481.1_pt1 | contig 11582 bp, 8 predicted proteins | sample 9134231 | NCBI WGS metagenome assembly JAEEGL01 (sample SAMN16246548, study PRJNA631951) | gut metagenome | biome: gut microbiome; feature: rumen; material: fiber-attached | host: Bos | place: Iran: Karaj | collected 2018-10 | reverse complement strand
ATTTGCAGAAAGTTTTACAAGAGTAGTCATCTACCCCACAAGAAGCCTTACTGCAAAAGAACAGTCTGCCGAAAGCGAAGAAGAAGCAAAAGCCGAAGAGCAGAAAGCAAGAAAAATAAATCTTGCCGCCATGCGTGCCATGGACGACTGCAAAAGACGCGGAGAAGTTATTCTTGTTTTCCCCTCAGGTACACGTTACCGCGAAGGACACCCGGAAACAAAACGCGGACTTCGTGAAATTGACAGCTACCTCCGTCTCTTTGACATAATGATTCTTGTAAGCATTAACGGAAGCATTCTTACCATTCAGAGTGAAGACATGCTTGATGACCTGGTTGGTCCTGACAAACTGGTGTATGCATCAAGTCCTGTAATCGACTGCAAGTCTTTCAGAAAAGATTTCCTTGCCTCCCTTCCCGAAGACACACCGGATCCCAAACAGACCATCATCGACCACGTGATGGAAATGCTTGAAGAACAGCACGACAAAATCGAAAAGACAAGATAAATAAATATGCAGGGGGAAAAATCATCACGGAACAGAACTTTGCGTTTAAGCGAAGATGAAGTGGAAATGTATTTTTCCCGCTGCATAAACTTTAACCAGAACCCGCAAAACAATTCACAATCTTTTACAAAACAAAGCCTTGAAGACAAAACAATCTGCGGCGACACTTTTGCCGTCTTAAAATCACTGCCGGAAAATTTAGCAGACCTTGCCATAGTAGATCCGCCCTACAATCTTTCAAAAGATTACGCAGGAAAAGTCTTTAAGGAAACTTCAAACGAAAACTATCTTGAATACACAAGACAATGGCTCTCTCTGCTTTTACCCAAAATTAAAGAGAGCGGCTCCCTTTACATTTGCTGCGACTGGAAAAGTTCCATGCTCATTTCACAGGTGCTTTTAGAACTGGAAGCAGAAAAAAAACTTTTCATACAAAACAGAATCACCTGGCAGAGGGAAAAAGGCCGGGGTGCAAAGAGCAACTGGAAAAATGGAATGGAAGACATCTGGTTCTGCAGTCTGACTAAGGATTATATTTTTAATCTTGATGCTGTAAAAATGAGGCGGCGGGTAATTGCTCCCTACAAAACAGACGGTCAGCCAAAAGACTGGAATGAAAGTGAAAGCGGAAACTTCCGTGACACCTGCCCTTCGAATTTCTGGGATGACATAAGCATTCCCTTCTGGAGCATGGCAGAAAACACAGATCATCCCACCCAAAAACCAGAGAAACTCATTGCAAAACTCATTCTTGCTTCTTCAAACAAAGGCGACCTTGTACTGGATCCATTTTTAGGAAGCGGTACAAGCTCTGTAGTTGCAAAAAAACTTGAACGTCATTTTGTAGGAATTGAACAGAACAAAGAATACTGCAGCCTGGCAGAAAGACGACTTTTTGATGCAGAAAATGACAGGGAAATACAGGGCTACACAGACGGCGTCTTCTGGGAAAGGAATACGCTTAAAGAACAAAAAAACTTTGCGCATAGAAAAAAATCGTGCTAAAATATAAGTGTTTTAACGGAGGCACTTATGAAAAAATATATTACCATCAGCCGTGAGTATGGAAGCGGCGGTCACAGCATTGGAAAACTTGTAGCAGAAAAACTAAACCTACCTTTTTATGACAGTGAAATAATTGATATGGCGGCAAAAGATTCAGGTCTTTCGCCAGAGTTCATTCAGGAAACGGAACAGAATATTTCTTCCGGCTGGCTTTACACAATGCTTCTTGGGGCAAGCTATGCGGCTCCGGGAACATCAGGCATTACTACCGGTGTAAACACAAGCCTTCCCACCCTTCCCCTTGCAGACCAGGTCTTTAATGCACAGAGAAATGTAATAATCAGTCTTGCAAAAAAAGGTCCCTGTGTAATTGTCGGACGCTGTGCAGATTACATTCTCCGTCACTGTGAAGAAATAGGTAAAGATGAAGTTCTTAACATTTTCATTTATGCACCGCTGGAAGATAAAATACAACGTGCAATCGAACAAAAAGGACTCAACCCCGAAACGGCAGAACGCGAAGTTAAGCTCATAGATAAGCGCAGGGCAAATCACTACAACACCTTCACCGAACGCACCTGGGGTAACAGAAGTCACTACGATCTTATGATTAACAGTTCTCTTTTGGGAATAGAAAAATCTGCTGAACTGATTGTGCAGACTATGAAAAATTCTTAAAAAGAAACTAAAAGTCCCCTATAAAAAACCAATGCGAACGCGCTTTATTCTGCGGGCACTCTGGTCCTCTACAATAAAGAGCAGTTTATCTTCACGGTATGCATAGCCTATGGGCGGAAGTTCACCGATTTTTTCAAGAAGCCATCCGCCTAAAGTATCAAAGTCTTCACTTTCAAGAGAAAGTTTAAGAAGGTCATTCACATCTTCAAGATGCATTTCTCCCGGAACAATAAACTCTTTTGTACCCACAACGGTAATCTGTTTTTCCACAGGTACCTGTCCGCTTCCGTATTCATCTGTCATACGGCCGAACACTTCGCGAAGAATGTCGTCCATGGTAACAATACCTGCCATGCTACCGTACTCGTTTAAGGCAACTGCAAAATGCCTGTGTTCTTTTTTGAACCTCTGCAAAAGTTCCACCGCAGTAAGACTTTCAGGAACAAAAAGGACATCCCTCATGCAGGAACGCACAAAGTTTTTATCTTCACGCAGAGACTTCATGGCAAAGAGAACCGCTTTGTAATGGAGCACACCGACAATATTTTCATAATCATTTTCGTAGACAGGTAAACGGGAATAACCGGACTGGGCAAAAGCGGCAACAACTTCTTCCCGGCTTGAATCTACATTGATGTATTTTACAAGAGAACGGTGGCGCATTACATCGGAAACCTGAAGGTCAGAAAACTCAAAGATACTGTCCAGCATATCCCTTTCATGTTCCTTAAGGGTTCCTTCATTTTCTCCCACTTCCAGAAGAGTCTTTAATTCATCTTCGGTAATGAGGGGCTGCTGTTCCTTAAAGAAAATGCTTTCAATAAACTCAAGGAATTTTGTAAGCATGCTAAAGAGCCAGACGATTGGAAAAAGAATTTTCTGCAGGACGATAATGACTGAGGCAGTTTTTTTTGCCACCTGTTTCGGTTTCATGGCGGCATAGGTTTTGGGAATAATCTCGCTGAAGATAATTACAAGAATGCTTACCAAGGCCGTAACATAGGGAATGTAACGGGAACCAAGAACCCGTTCACCAAAGGCAGTGGCAATGGAACTTGTAAGGGTCACAACAAAATTTGTTCCGATAAGAAGTGTTGAAATGAGCCTGTTAAGGTTTGAACGAAGGTATGAAACTTTTTTGGCATTACGTTCCTTATCCTTAAGCATTTGCCTTACCGTTATGCGGGAAAGACTTGTGTATGCGGTTTCAGAACCTGCAAAAAATGCAGCAAGAAAAACAAGAAGAATTTCTGCAAGCACACAGGAAACAATGTAAAGCACACTCATTCTTCTTCCTCCGTATTTTCACTCCGCACAAGAACACCTGCAACCCGCTTGTCATCCATGCGGGTAACAGTAAACTTATAGCCTTCACGGACAATGCTTTCGCCTTCACGGGGAATGCGGCCCAAACATTCACTCATGTAGCCGCCCAAAGTTTCGCAGTGGTCGGAGGAAAGATGTATTTCGAGTTTATCGTTTATGTCAGTAAGGCGGGAAAGTCCGTCTACGTAATTACCTTTTGTATTTTTTTCAACCTGCACATCTACACGGCGGGCATAGAATTTATTTTCATCTGCAATGTTTCCAAAAATTTCGCGGGCAATGTCTTCGCTTGTAAGCACTCCGTAAGTTCCGGAATATTCATCTATTACAACCGCCATGCTCTGATGGTTTTCGTGTAGCATCTGTTCCACACTGGACATTTTTTTGTAGCAAGAATAAAGAGAGGGGGACGCATTACTTTCTGGGCTGAAAAGTTTTGCGGTTCATGCATGTAAAAAAGTAAATCTTTGAGATAGAGGATTCCGACAATATCGTCAATGTCTTTTTTGTAAACAGGAAAACGAGAAACTGAATAGCGCTCACTTATTTCAATTACCTGACTGTATGTGGCGTCAAGGGGAATGGCACGAATATTTTTTCTTGGAATCATTATGTCTTTTGCGGCAAGGTCTTTAAACTTAAAGACTCTGTGCATCATGTTCTTTTCATCATTTTCAATCACCCCCTGTTCACTGCCAACTTCAATGAGGGTTTTAATTTCTTCTTCCGTAAAAGACAGTTCTTTTTTCTTTGTGTCCACTTTTAAAAGAAGCAGCAGTCCGCTGGAAAAACCAGTGAGAATAAAAACTACCGGAGAGAGAATGACTTCAAGTACCTGTATAAAGCCACTGAAAAAAAATGCAATTGCTTCGGGATGACGGGTGGCAAAGGTTTTGGGAGAGATTTCACCAAAAACTAAAAGTAAAAGGGTTGCCACAAAAGTTGCAATACCCACCCCCGCTTTACCAAAGAGACGAAGGGAAATATATGTGATGATTGAAGAAAGGGTAATGTTTACAATGTTGTTTCCAACAAGAAGGGTGTTGATGAGGCGTTCCTTGTTACAGAGAAGTTTCCACACACGAACGGCACGGCGGTTTTTCTGATTACGCAGGGAACGCACCCGCAGTTTATTTATAGAAAGAAATGCGCTCTCCGCTGCCGAAAACGAGAGGGAGAGCAAGATAAGTATTACTGCTGCAATGAGAAGAAAAATCATTCTTCAGGAGCTTCTGATGAATCTGTTTTTGCAGCCTCTGCCATCTGGCGCACTGCAGTGATTGCGTTCATAAGACCTTCGGCATGTTCGGAATCGGGGTCAAGATCATAAGAAGTCTGAAGCAGATTTTCAATAAGATCAAACTCTTCTACTCCGCCGCGGGCAAGCATGTAAGCAGCCATGTAATAGGCATTCTGTTTCTGCTCTGTGTCAAGGAAGGAACTTGTTGCAATGCGTTCAAAGCACTGAGAGGCTTCTTCGGGAGAGTTTTCAAAAACATTGTAAGAATCAAAGTATGCACCGTAGAGAAGATATTTTCCCACAAGACCAGTTTCGTTTTCAGGGTCAAGCTCCGGCACCTGATGAACAAGCTCTTCAAAAGGTCCAAGATACTCTGCCTGGAAGTTTTCATACAGGGTATCAATAGCAGTTACTTTTTCAGTTCCACTTGCGGCACGCACAACATTGATTGCATCAAGATTTTTTTCCATCTCTGCTTTGTGTGAATCAATTGAAGCAAGAAATGCCTCTACGTTTTTTGTGTCTTCAGAACAGGGAATTGAAGTAAGGTAGTAACCTTCTTTTGTGAGAATGTAAAGTGAAGGATACTGACCAAGACTTAATTTTTTTGCAAGGGCTTCCTTCTTTTTGTAATTCTCTTCAATGGCTTTTGCCTGGGCAACCTGTTTTTTTCCTGCTTCTTCAGGAAGTTCTGTCTTTGCATATTCGGCCTGAGAAAAATCAATGTTTACAAGCACATTGTCTTTTTTTACGGCAGAAATAAATTTGCTGTCATTGAACACTGCTTTTTTGTAGTCTGAACTTGCAGAATCCCAGTCGTCGCCTGAAAAAAGCAGCATGATGTTTTTGTTTGATTTTTCTGCAGACTTTTTTGCAGCATCAAAATCTGTAAGCCATGCACTGCCACAGGAGGCAAAGAAAACTGAGAGCAGGGCAAAAGAAACGGCAATGGAAAAATTCTTAATCTGTTTTTTCATTTCTCTTTCCTTCATTAGTTAAAGTAGTTTACACCGGCACGGAAAATATTCTGTGCGGAACTTTCTGTTTTTGCATTAACCTCAAGGTTTGCAATATTTTTGATAAGGTCAAGACTTCCGCCCAGAGCATCTGTTCCCACAGTGCGTTCTGAGTGTCCCATCTTTCCAAGAACACGTCCGTCAGGGCTTGTAAGACCTTCGATTGCAAAAAGACTTCCGTTGGGGTTGTCAGGTTCTGTGATTGAAGGAACTCCGTCTTCTCCCACATACTGAGTAAACACCTGTCCTTTTTGGAAGAGTTCTTTTGCAAGAGCCTCACCGATTACAATGCGGCCTTCACCATGACTTACGGGAACAAGATGCAGCTTTTTCTCAAGCACGCTTTCGTCCATGGCCCAGGGGCTTGTGGCACTTACAATTCTTGTTCTTACCACACGGCTAATGTGGCGGCCGATTTTATTGTAGGTAAGGGTTGGAGTGTCTCCTGTCATCTCGCGGATTTCTCCATAAGGAACAAGACCTGTTTTAATAAGGGCCTGGAAACCGTTACAAATTCCAAGTACCAGACCGTCACGCTTTTTAAGCAGTTCCATGATTCCGTCTGCAATAGCGGGAGCCTTGATTACGTTTGCAATAAACTTTCCGCTTCCGTCAGGTTCGTCACCACTGGAGAAACCGCCTGCAAAGGCTACGATGTTGGAAGAGTCAATTTCTTTTCTGAAAGAAGCAAGACTTTCTGCAAGCTGATCCGGCGTGCGGTTTCTGAAAACAAGAATCTTTGTTTCAGCACCTGCAAGATTAAATGCACGGGCCATATCATACTCACAGTTTGTTCCGGGGAAGACTGGAATAATCACTCTGGGTTTTGTCTTTGCGTTTTTTACACTGAAAGTTTTTCTTGCTTTTTCAAGAGAGTCATGTTCTTTAAGTGCCCAGTCCTTAAGGGGAGCCTGTGTTTCTGCTCCACTAACAGGGGGGAATACCACAGAAAGTTTTTCTTCCCATGTCTTTTCAATTTCTGAAAGAAGAATTTTTTCTCCAAGAACATCAATCTCTTTTTCTGCAATTGTTTTTCCAAGAAGAATTACTGTTCCTTCGGCAAAGTCTGCATTATTCTCAAGAGCCTCGTCTGTTTCTACAAGGATGCTTCCGTAAACCGGAGTAAAGAGATCTTCGGCAGAAACATCTTCGCAGCAGGAAAGAGAAGCCTTTGTTGCGCTTGTGGGAATGTTCTCTATTGCAGCACCAATTCTGTTTCCCATTGCCATTTTGCTTACTGCTTCTGCAATACCGCCGGCGCTCACCGGATACATTGCAGAGATTTTTCCACTGGCATTAAGTTTGTAAAGGGCGGCGCTGTTCTGGGCAAAGGTTTCAAAGTCAGGTGCAAGAGTTTCATCGTAGGGAACACTTACAAGGTAGATTTTACTTCCTGCTTTTTTGAAGGAACCGCTTGTTACGTTCTTAACAGTATCTGTTGTTACTGCAAAACTTACCAGGGTGTGGGGAACATTGAGGTTTTCAAAAGTACCGCTCATGCTGTCCTTACCGCCAATGCTTCCGCATCCGCTTGCTTTCTGGGCATCAAGGGCACCAAGAAGGGCTGCGGCAGGGTAACCCCATGTTTTTTTGTCTACTGCGCGACCAAAGAATTCCTGGAATGAAAGACGGCAGGTTTCACTCTTACCGCCAAGGGCTGTAATTTTTGCAAGTGAAGAAAGAACTGCAACCTGTGAACCGTGCCAGGCACTCCAGTTTGAAACGCGGGCATCAAAACCATAAGTCATAAGGCTTACAGTGCTTGTTTCTCTTGGAGAGAGAACTGGAATTTTTGCAGCCATACCTGCTTCGGGTGTGCACTGATATTTTCCACCGTAAGGCATAAGGACTGAACTTGAACCAATGGATCCGTCAAATCTTTCGCCAAGACCACGCTGTGAACAGCAGGCAAGGTCATTCATGTTTGCAAGCCAGGCTTCCTTTATGTCTGCGATTTTTTCTTTTACAGAATCAAGAGGCTTTACGAGAGGTGAATCTTCCTGTTTTGCAGGACTTTCAAGAATTGCATCTGCTTCGTGTGGAGCTCCGGCAGTGTCAATAAAACTTCTGTCAATGTCTACAATAGTTTTTCCGCGCCACTTCATTACCATGCGGTCTGTATCTGTAACGGTTGCAACTACTACGGCATTAAGATTTTCTTTTCCGGCAGCTTCAATAAACTTTTCTACATTTTCTTTTTTTACCACAACGGCCATGCGTTCCTGGCTTTCGCTGATGGCAAGTTCTGTTCCGTCAAGACCCTCATACTTCTTTGGCACTGCGTCAAGGTTAATGTCCAGTCCTGGAGCAAGTTCTCCAACGGCAACAGAAACACCACCTGCACCAAAGTCATTACAGCGGCGGATCATGAGACAGACATCTTTGTTGCGGAAGAGGCGCTGAATCTTTCTTTCTTCTACGGCATTACCCTTCTGAACTTCTGCAGCGGCAGTGGTAACGGATTTTTCTGTGTGAACTTTTGAAGAACCGGTTGCACCACCAATTCCGTCACGGCCAGTTCCGCCACCAAGCAGAATGATTATATCACCTGCTTCGGGTCTTTCACGCAAAACAAGATCTACGGGAGCGGCAGCAATCACTGCACCCAGTTCCATGCGCTTTGCAACATAACCGGGGTGGTAAACTTCGTGAACCTGTCCTGTGGTAAGACCAATCTGGTTTCCGTAAGAGGAGAAGCCCTGGGCTGCTTCACGGGTAAGTTTCATCTGTGGAAGTTTTCCGGGCAGAGTTTTATCGAGGGGAACTGTGGGGTCTGCAGCACCTGTTACGCGAAGTGCCTGATAAACCCAGCTTCTTGCGGAGCGGGGGTCACGGATTGCTCCACCGATACAGGTAGCGGCACCACCGAAGGGTTCAATTTCTGTGGGGTGGTTATGAGTTTCGTTCTTAAACTCCAGAAGCCAGCGTTCACTTTCTTCTTTACCGGCGGGAAGTTTGTTTCCGTCTTTGTCTGTAGTGTACTTTACGTCAATGAAAATTGAACAGGCATTGTTTTCTTCGCTCACTTCAAGGTCATCAAGCTTACCGTGCTTGCGAAGATATTTTGCACCGATTACTGCCATGTCCATAAGGGTTACGGGCTTGTCACTTCTTCCGGCATAAAGCTCAGTGCGCATGTCGGTATAGTTCTGGAAAGAAGAACGGAAGAGATCTGCGTAAGGACCGTCTTCAACCTGAATGTCTTTAAGGATTGTATTAAAGGTTGTGTGGCGGCAGTGGTCAGACCAGTAAGTGTCAAGAACACGGATTTCTGTAATAGTTGGATCCCTGTGTTTGGAAGCAAAGTAATCCTGCATCCACTTAACGTCGGCATCATCCATGGCAAGACCAAGTTTATTTCTGAGTTCAGAAAGTCCCTTAGCATCAAGACCGATAAAACCTTCTACAGTTTCAATGTCACCGGGTTCATGCACCGTCATCTTAAGGGTATCTGGTTTTTCTGCAGAAGCAAGGCGGCTGTCTACAGGGTTAATAAGATAGTGCTGGATTTTTTCTACGTCAGAGGCAGAAACATTTCCTTCAAGGAGAACAATTTTTGCACACCTTACGCGGGGAGCTTCTGTTCCCACTGTAACACTTCCCTTAAGGCCTTCACGCAAAAGAGAAAGACACTGTTCTGCGCTGTCTGCACGCTGGTCATACTGTCCGGGAAGATACTCCCAGATAATCTGAGTAGCACCGGAAGGAATGTCCAGTTTTTCAAGAAGAACATTATCAGACTGGGGCTCAGAGAAAATGCGGGTTGCGGCAGCCTTTGCCACTGCTTCAGAAACATTTTCCACATCATAACGGTTAAGGTAGCGAACTCCCTTTACACCGCTGATACCAAGAAATCCTGTGATTTCTCCAAAAATACGCTTTGCCTCGTTTTCAAAACCAGGCTTTCTTTCTACATAAAGACGGAACATGGCGTTATTATAGAAGAAAACGGGCTCTTGTTCAATTATCTTTTATTTATTAAATGGAAACTGGCACTTCACTCCCGTTGCATTAGATTTTCCACGAATAAATAAGTATAGATTTACATAAATACGGTTTTTTGCTACACTCTTACCATGAACATCGTAGCCTCTGTACTACAGCTCATCGGTTCTCTTGCCTTCCTTCTATTTGGAATGAAGATGATGAGCGACGGCATCCAGAAAAGTGCCGGTTCCAAGCTGCAGAATGCCCTTGGATTTATGACGGGAAACCGCGTGTTAGGTTTCATAACCGGTCTGGTTCTCACTTTCATCATTCAGTCATCCGGTGCAACCACCGCAATGGAAGTGAGTTTTGTAAACGCAGGGCTCATGACTCTGGAACAGTCTGTAGGTGTAACACTTGGTGCAAACATCGGAACCACCATCACCGCCTGGATTGTCGTACTTTTAGGATTCGGCTCCGCATTAAAAATCTCTGCCTTTGCAGTTCCAATCTTTGGTCTGGGTTACATACTCACCCTCTTCAAAAAACTCCGTAAACAGTCACTGGGCGAAGCAATCATGGGCTTTGGCCTCCTTTTCATAGGTCTGGACTGGCTGTCTGACACAATTGACCCTCAGAAAGGAACCCTCAACTTCCTTACAAACTTTACCGGCTGGGGTGCCTGGAGCATACTCATCGGTGTAGTAGTAGGCATCATCATTACAGCCCTCATCCACTCCTCTTCTGCAGAAAGTGCCATCGTCATTACCATGGCCTACAATCATCTCATTAACTGGGAGTTTGCCGCAGCCCTTGTTATAGGAAGCAACATAGGAAGTACAATAGACGCCGTTCTTGCAAGCCTTCACGCAAGTGCCCCCGCAAAACGCACGGCACTGGTTCACGTACTCTTTAACGTTGCAACGGTAATACTGGCCTGCATCTTCTTCACCCCCTTCCTGCAGCTCATTGACATACTCATTCCTGGCACACCAACAGAAAACATCACCTACCACATTGCAGCCCTTCACACAGTATTAAAAACAATAACATCACTTATCTGTCTGCCCTTCACAAAACAGATAGCAGGATTGATGGAAAAAATAATCAAAGACGACCCGGAAACCCTGCCCACCGAATACAAGTTCGAGTTCAACGAAACAGGTCTCAAAGAAAACGCCTCAAGTTACATCATCCGTGCTGAAAAAGAAATCAAGGACATGACGGAACTTGTAACAAAAATGTTTGAACGGGTAAGAAGCGGCTTTGACGACAGAAGCGAAAACTTCATTGCAAACAACATGGACGACCTCCGCAAGCAGGAAGACTATGCAGACCAGATGAAAGAACAGCTTACAAAATACCTCATCAACTGTTCAAGACTTCCGCTTTCTGCACAGCAGGGAGACGAACTTTCCATCATGCAGCAGATTGTAGACGACCTGGAAGAAATGACAGACGACGTCTTTAACGTAGCACTGCTTTTGGAAAAATCCATCAACAAAAAAATGTCCTTCTCGCAGGAAGACATGGACAGGCTTGGACCTTACATGGACCTTGCCCGCCAGATTATGAACTTTGTAGCATCAAACATAAACAAGCATCTTGACCGCGACCAGCTTCTTATTGCAAAAGAAATTGAACAGCAGATAGATGTATTCCGCAAAAACCTCAAGAAGGTTGCACGCAAACGCCTGGAAGCAGGTGCCGACGTAAAAGCCGAGCTTCTCTACATTGACCTCGTGCGCCAGATAGAAAAGTTCGGAGACAGAGCCTACAGCATCGCCGCCGCTTTAAGCCAGCTTTAGTTTATTTCTTTTCTGAGGCAGTCCCCTTAAACGAGCCTGAGCATTAAAAACTCCAACCGAGTACCCGCCCCTCT
>JAEEGL014438652.1_pt1 | contig 11582 bp, 8 predicted proteins | sample 9134231 | NCBI WGS metagenome assembly JAEEGL01 (sample SAMN16246548, study PRJNA631951) | gut metagenome | biome: gut microbiome; feature: rumen; material: fiber-attached | host: Bos | place: Iran: Karaj | collected 2018-10 | reverse complement strand
CTCTGGTGGCCTGAATGGTTCTCTCTCTTTCGATCTTTAAGGTGAAATTATCCTGATAGGAAGCTCCGTTTACAATCTGGAGCACAAAAAGACGGTATACCAAAAGAACCATGAGCAGCACTATAAATGCTCCCATGATGAACATCCTGGAAGTTATAAGACCGATGAATTTGTCCCTTGCTGCCTTAAAGAAATTCATTCCCTGTCTTTCCTCACTGAAATAATATTCGTAACAAGAAGCTGAATGGGTCTGTAGACAATTATCGTGATCACTATCGTATAAACCATTTCGGGAAGCATCACATTAAGAAAATAAAAGGGCAGATCCAGCTTTGCCTTAAGCAGAAAGCCGAAGGTGTACTGCAGAATAAGACATGCGGCATCGCTTAAGGTGATGAAGATCATGGGAAGCTTTACATCCTCCGGATAAAACACTCTGTTTCCAAAGCCGTTCATATAACCGATATATAAGAAGATCAAAGCATTAAGCCCCAGCACGGGACCGTAAAAGATATCTATCAGAAGTCCGCTGAAAAAGCCTGCCAGCATCCCGTCCTTTTTTCCTCCCGCAAACCCCGATATACTCGTAATGATGATCAGAAGATTGGGAACCACTCCGGTAAAGGAGATAGCCTGGAAAAATGTTGACTGTAAAAGAAAGCATAAAAATACTCCGAGCAATTCCGCTACCCTTCTCATTCCGTTTCCGCCTTTTCCTTAAGCTCGGTGATGATAAGGACAACATCGAGATGTTCAAAATCAACAAGCGGCGTAAGCTTTCCCGACTTGGTAAGATTGTTTGAATCGGTTTCGATCTGACTGATATACCCGATCGAGATACCCGGAAGATACCGGTCGGAAATATCCGAGGTAACCACTTTGTCTCCCACAACAACATTGTCGCCGCTGTCGTTTAACTGCATGAAATCTATATCGCCTTCCTTCATGCTCTGCAGGTTTCCCCTGACCATTAGATTGTCGGCGCTGGAAAGTACCATCCCGCTCACATTGCTTTCATCATCGATGATCGATCTTACCTGAGCCCAGTTCGGTCCCACCTTTGTAACAATACCCACAAGTCCCGCACCGGCTATCACATTCATATCGATCTTCACTCCGTCCTCGGTGCCTTTATCCACCACAAAAACGGAGTACCAGTTTCCCGGATCTTTTCCGGTAACCCGCGCTCCGATCTTATTGTAATCGCTGTATTCCATATTCAGATCAAAGAGTTCACGCAGCCTCGAAAGCTCGTAGCGGTCTGCAGTCAGCTCGTTGTTTTTCTGTTCGAGCCTTGCAACCTCTTCCTTTAATGCCGCGTTTTCAGACAGCACGACCTTAACCTCCTTAAGATCTTCCATCCTCCTGTTAAAACCTGTTCCGATCTTCGTAAGGCCGTTCTGAAAAGGAATTATCGTATATCCCGCCGCAAAAGAAAAAAGAGAGCTTACGGCGTCCGTTGTATAGGAAAGGATCATGAGGCCCACGCAAAGTACGGTAAGCACGATAAGCACATACTTTTCGGGCACCACAAATCTCTTACGCTTTAATTTTACCCTTGCCATGGTCTTTCGATATTATTTTTCTTCTTCATTCGGTGAATAAGCCACCGATCTGTAGTTTATGTCCTTTATGACTCTCGCAAGCCCGAGAGCCACCGAATCCTGGGAATCTATGGCCTTGTTAACCTTAAGATTCGTTCCTCTGACTATATGCTCATCCAGATGAGCCAGCTGTGCCGAACCGCCCGTAAGGTAAATACCGTGACGGTATATATCCGCTCCCAGTTCGGGAGGGGTTCTCTCGAGTATGACCTTGATGTTGTCTACTATGGTTGCTGTTGCCTCCGTCAAAGCCAGATCTATCATCTCCGTAGGGATCGCTCTTTCAACAGGAAGTCCCGTAACTATATCCCTTCCGTAAACTATGGAATCTTCCTCCCTTTCTTCAAGCTCCGTAAGAGCAACCTTTACCTGCTCCGCCGTCTTTTCGCCTATCAGAAGTCCGAATTCCCTTCTTATGACAGTTCTTATTGTTTCGTCAAATTTCCTTCCGCCGGTTTTTAAAAGCTTGGAAAGAACTATTCCTCCCAGAGAAAGTACCGAAATTTCAGTGGTTTCATAGCCCACATCCACTATCAGTATGCCCTGTGAATTTTTAACATCGATATCGAGCCCCAACCCGTCTGCAATCGATTTTTCAACGACAAGGATTTTCTTTGCCTTAACATTTGCATCCTTTATCAGGTCATAAAAAGCTCTTTTTTCAACCTCGGTAACATCCGTGGGAACCGCCACATAGAAATCCGCTCCGCCGTATCTCCCGCCTTCGGTTATCTCATTGATAAAGTTTCTTAAAACCGCCTGCATATCGTTAATATCAGCGATAACTCCGTTATTTAATGGGTGCGAAACCCTTATATTTGCCGGAGCCTTTTCGAACATCTCAAATGCCGCATCACCGTATGCCAAAAGGGTAGTCTTTTTCATAACGGCTACCATGTTCTTCTCGCTTAATATTGTGTCGTCCATGTTGTTGTATATCTTGATGTTACCTGTACCGAGATCGATACCGAAACTATAGCTGCTCAAAATTTTTCCCCTTTTCCAAAAAGCTGAAATACACCCCGTCGCCTATAATGATGCTGTCAAGCATCCTTATACCCACAAATGCACACCCCCGAAGAAGCATGTCCGTCGTTTTAAGATCCTCTTTTGAGGGCGCAGGGTCACCGCTGGGATGATTATGGACAAAGATGAGCTTGCAGGCGTCATATGAAAGAGCTTTTTTGACTATTTCCCTGACAGACACCAAAGACATGTCCGCAGTGCCTTCACTCATCTTAATATCTGACAGAACATACTGCCTGCTGTCTAAAAGCAGGATATTTACCTGTTCCCTGTCCAGATACCTTAATTCCTCCATGTAATAGGATGCCGCCTCGGATGATGATCCGATATGCACCCTTTCTCCAAAGATACTCTGTCTCCACATTCGTTTCGACAGCTCGCACAGGCATTGAAGCTCTATGGCCTTCACTCTGCCTATACCGTCAATCTTTCTAAGTTCCTCACCGGTAAGATTTCCAAGCCTTCCCAAAGGCCTGTCTTTGCCGCAGGCTTTAAGAACCTCGTTGGCGATCTGCCCGACCCCCTTATCTTTGGTTCCGTTTCGAAGGAGCACCGATAAAAGCTCGCTGTCGCTTAAAACGGAAGGCCCGTAGTTTTCGCACCTTTCATAAGGTCTGTCCCCGGCGGGAATGTTTTTTATAAAATTGTTTTCCATATTGACTCACTCCTGTTATAACGAGCCCATATGGATCTTTCTCCCCGGTTTTTTTGTTTAAAATATATTTTATAATGTCACGAATTGCTCCGTTGCTAAAGCAACTTACGCAATTCTAAAACACTCGCAATCCACGCTATTGCGTTACTTGCTCGTGTTTTGCGGGTCACAAAGTCATAATGCTTATCATGCAAGCATGAACGCATTATGACCTTTTGACCCTGACATCATGGTATCATCTTAGCAGTTTTCGGTCAATAATTTTGTCATTTACAAGTTTCTGCAGCGCATTTATTATCCCGTATTTGGCATGAGCCCAGGTAAGTCCCCCCTGAAAATATACCGCATACGGCTCTCTTAAGGGTCCGTCAGCGGACAGCTCTATTGAGGATCCTGACACGAAATTACCCGCAGCCATTATAACATCGCTGTCATACCCCGGCATGGGCGAAGGCTGTGGTGCAACGAAGCTGTCCACAGGAGATGCGCCCTGAATGCCTGCACAGAATGAACAAAGCGCCTCCCTGGAGCCCAGTGTAACCGCCTGGATGATATCGTTTCTTCTGCTTTCAAAATCCGGATAGGCTTCAAACCCCACCCGTTCAAAAAGTTTCGCGGCAAATATCGCTCCCTTAAGCGCCGATGCCGTAACGAAAGGTGCCAGAAACAATCCCTGGTAAAAAGAAGGAAGTATCCCCAGGGAGGCCCCCACCTCTCTTCCGAGTCCCGGAGAAGTAAGCCTGTAGGAAGCATTTTCCACGCACTCCTTTGTTCCGGCTATATAGCCTCCGACAGCAGCCAGTCCTCCCCCCGGATTTTTTATAAGAGAACCGGCAGTCATATCTGCCCCCACCGTTCCCGGCTCAATCCTGTCCACAAATTCACCGTAGCAGTTATCCACGAATACCTTAATGCCCGGATCAATGCTTTTTACCAGACGGACTGCCTCACCGATCTGTTCCACGGAAAGCGAAGGCCTTACGGCATAGCCCTTGGACCTCTGTATCGCAGCTATCTTTGTATTTTTATTAATGGCATTTTTTATGCCTTCAAAATCAAACTCCCCGTTTTCCTTAAGATCCACCTGTCTGTAGCTTATGCCGTATTCCTTAAGGGAGCCCGAAGCTTCCTTCAGTCCGATAACCGAATCCAGCGTATCGTAGGGTTTTCCGGATATGCTCAAAAGCTCATCTCCCGGTCTTAAGTTTGAAAACAAAGCCAGTGTGATGGCATGTGTTCCGCAGGTTATCTGGGGCCTTACAAGCGCATCCTCGGCATCAAAGACATCCGCATACACCCTTTCAAGCGTATCCCGTCCGATATCGTCATAGCCGTAGCCCGTTGTCCCGATAAGGCTTGCCTCACCCACATGATTTTCATGCATCGCCTTAACAACCTTAAGCTGGTTGTATTCGGCCGTTTCATCGATTGCCTTAAATCTTTCTTCAAGTGATGCATAGATCAGCTGTGAAAAAACATATACATCCTTGTCTATGCCAAGCTCTTCATACATACCTGCAATATTCATACTTCACCCTTTCCGTTCAAGATTCCTCGATTCCGCTTCGCTTCACTCGGAATGACAAATCTCATGTCATTCCGAGGGCTTTAGCCCGAGGAATCTTTTTTTCATAAACCACTTGACACTGTCTCAATTATCCGGATCATTTCATCTGCAGCATCGGAGTCACTTTCAAATCTGCTCCTGTCAATAAAGATTATATCCTTCCGCCCCTTAAACCAGGTTATCTGTCTTTTTGCAAAATGTCTGGTTTCTTTTTTTATGTTGTCGACTGCTTCGTCATAGCTTACTTCACCGTAAAGATATGATAAAAGCTGTTTATAGCCGAGTGCCTGCATTGAATTTTTATCCCTGCTGATCCCTTCTTCTTTAAGCCTTTTAACCTCATCAAGCAGGCCTTCTTCAAGCATTTTGTCCACTCTTTTGTTTATCCTTTCATACAGGATTTCCCTGGGCATTGTAAGACAGAAATGAACGGCATCATAAACCTTTTCCTTCCCTGCTTCAGCCTCATTTTTGTCGGAAAGCTTCTTTCCCGTAAGCTCCTTATATTCAAGAGCCCTGATCATCCGTTTCAGATTTCCCTTATACTTTCCGGCTGATACCGGATCTTCGTCTTCAAGCTTTTTACTGATATACTCTATCCCGTATTTTTCTGCCTCACCGGCTATCCTCTTCCTTACAGCTTCGTCCGTTTCATCGTCGTTAAAATCCACGCCATAAAGAACCGCCTGCGTATAAAATCCCGTACCGCCGGCTATTATAGGTATCCTTCCCCCTGACAGTATCTTAGCTATGAGTTCATCGGCCCTTGCCTTAAAATCGGCGACATTAAAATCCTGTGATGGATCAAGTATATCTATCATATGATGTGGTATTCCCTGCATCTTTTCAGAACTGAGCTTTGCCGTTCCGATATCCATCCTGCGGTATACCTGCATTGAATCTGCGGAAATGATCTCGCCTGATATTTTTTTTGCAAGCTCCACGGACACGGAGCTTTTTCCGGCCGCCGTGGGTCCGGACACTATGATAAGCTCCTTCATACTATCCTCTTAAACATTTTTTCAATATCCTTAAGCTCAAATTCTATCATGGTCGGCCTGCCGTGCGGACAGTTATAGGGATTATCCAGACTGAAGAGTTCATTTAAAAGCTCTTCGGCCTCTTTTTCAGAAAGCCTTGTATTTCCCTTCACCGCAGCCTTACAGGACATCTGTGCCAGTCTGTCGTGGATCACATCCACATCCTCGGTATCAATCCCGTCATCAAGCATATCTATAAGTCCCGTAAAAATATCCTTGTTTTCAAGCTTCATAAAGCCTGAAGGAACCGCTCTTAAGGCATAATCGGAGCCTTCAAACTGCTCTATTTCAAAGCCCATCAAATTAAAGCTTTCCATATATTTTTTAAGCACAGTTTCCTGTTTTCCGGTAAGGGTAATAATGCAGGCCGGGCTTAAAAGCTGTGATGCCACATTTCTGTTTTTAAATTCCCTTACGAATTTTTCATACATCACCTTTTCATGGGCCGCATGCTGGTCGATCATAAACATCCTGCCCTTAAATTCGACTATCCAGTAGGTATCAAAAACCTGTCCCACAAGTCTGAAATCATGCCTGTTTTGAGGCGTTATGATCTTTTCCTCAAAGAGGTCCTTCTGAACCCACTCTCCCTTTTGGGGAATATCTATTATAATACCGTCATCGGGGGTTGCGGTTACAGTCTCTTCTTCTGCAGGAGACGGCTTAATAACCGTTTCCGTATCTGTCCCGTCATTCTGTTCAAAAAAGAATCCGCTGTCTGTATCCTCCTCTTTTACCGCATCATTTTTCGGGGTGCTTTCATATCTTACGAATCCGAGTCTGTTTTCCTCAAAAGGCTCCGCGGCACTTTTCGGGATTTCGGGTTTTTCGTCGCTGCTTTGAAACAGCTTTGCTTTGTTTATATGCTCTGTATCCTTAAGGCAGTTTCGCAGGCTCTCCTTAACGAGATCGAACACTGCTTCCCTTTCGGAGAATTTGATCTCCGTTTTTTTCGGATGAACATTAACATCTATGAGACCGGGATCCATATTTATAACAAGCAGGCAGAAAGGAAATTTATGCTGCATAAGATAGGGCTTGTATGCTTCCTCCACGGCTTTTTCAAGAATCTTGTCCTTTATAAAATGTCCGTTCACGAAAAAAATCTCATATTCCCTGTTGTTTCTGGCAACCACCGGCTTTGCGGCATATCCCTCAAGACTCATTCCAACGCCGTTTCCGTTAAATTCAAGGATACTTTCAGCAATCTCTCTTCCGTATACCTTGTAAATATTTTCCTTACGGCTCCCTTTTCCGGTGCTTACAAGTCTTACTGCTCCGTTTACGACATACTTGAAGGCAATATCAGAATACTGAATTGCCATATGTTCGATGAATCCGGTGATATATCCCGCCTCCGTTGAGGATGTGCGTAAGAACTTTGCCCTTGCCGGAGTATTAAAAAATATGTCCCTTACTATAAAGGTTGTTCCGTCGGGAGCCCCGACCTCTTCAAACCCCATCTCCCTTCCGCCGTCTATCCTGTATCTGACAGCGGTCACAGAGTCCTTTGTCTTGGTGATGATCTCCGTTTTGCAAACGGCAGCGATCGTAGCCAGAGCCTCGCCACGAAAACCCAGACTTCTTACCGTAAAAAGATCCTCGGCGCTTTTTATCTTGCTGGTTGCATGCGGCAAAAAAGCCTGCTTTACCTGTAAAGCATCTATCCCGGAACCGTTATCCGTAACTCTTATAAGCTCCCTGCCGCCGTCCTTTATCTCAACGGATATTGCATCCGCCCCTGCGTCAATGGAATTTTCAACAAGCTCCTTAACTACCGAAAGAGGTCTTTCAATGACCTCTCCCGCAGCTATCTTATTTATTGTTTTCTCATCAAGTACCTGTATCTTCTCCTGCATCTGTTTTGCGGCTCCTTATCTCCTCCTGCAGCTTGAAAAGCGTGTTCAGCGCTTCCATCGGTGTCGTTTTTGTAAGATCCATCCTGCGTATTTCTCCTATGATGTCATCATCCTTCACATTTTCAAATAATGACATCTGTCTGTCCGGCTCCTTCTTAGCTGCCTTCTTAACCGTATCACTCTTAAGCTTTTCCGAAATGTTATTGTCTTCAAGCTCTGAGGCTATCTCCTTGGCCCTGTTTATAACATTTGCCGGAACCCCGGCAAGCTTTGCCACCTGTATACCGTAGGATCTGTCGGCACCGCCCTTGACTATCTTTCTTAAGAACACCACATCGTCGCCTCTTTCCTTCACGGCAAAGCAGTAGTTATTTACACAGGGTATCTTTCCTTCAAGCTCCGTCAGCTCATGGTAATGGGTGGCAAACAGGGTTTTTGCCCCGCACAGCCTTTTATTGCTGATATGCTCCACCACCGCCCAGGCTATGGCAAGTCCGTCATAGGTGGAGGTTCCCCTGCCTATCTCATCAAGGATGATAAGACTTTTTCCTGTGGCATTTTTAAGTATGTTTGCAACCTCCGTCATTTCCACCATGAAGGTTGACTGGCCCGATGCCAGATCATCGGATGCCCCGACTCTTGTAAAGATCCTGTCGGTAACACAGATATCCGCTTCGGCTGCGGGAACAAAGGATCCTATCGAAGCCATCAGGACTATAAGGGCTGTAAAGCGCATATAGGTTGATTTTCCGGCCATATTGGGTCCGGTAATTATGACTATCCTGCTTTTATCACCGTCAAGATACACATCGTTTGCAACAAACTGTCCCTGTCCCATCATTTTTTCGACCACGGGATGTCTTCCGTCTTTTATGCGGATCACACCGTTATCGTTAATCCCGGGTCTTACATAACCGGAGTGCTCGGAAACAAAGGAAAGTGAGGCGAATGCATCCAGATATGCTATGGCTTTGGCACTTTTTTTAAGCCTGCCTACATTCTGCGCTATAACATCCCTTACATTGTCAAAAAGCTCATACTCAAGCGCAAAGAGCCGTTCCTCGGAATTTAATATCATATCCTCGATCTTTTTAAGCTCCTCGTTAGTGAAGCGCTCTCCGCCCGTAAGGGTCTGTTTTCTGATAAAGTCCTCCGGCACAAGATTTAAGAAAGAGTTTGTGACCTCGAAATAATAACCGAAGACCTTATTGTATTTAATCCTTAAATTCTTTATCCCGGTTCTGTCTCTCTGCTTTTCTTCAAGCTCCAGAAGCCACTTTTTCCCTTCGGTCTTCGCCTTTTTAAGCCTGTCGGCCTCCTCGTTATAGCCTTCCTTTATTATACCGCCTTCACGCACTGCAAGCGGCGGTTCGTCAATTATCGCATTTTCGATAAGCTCAACGATATCCGTCATTTCATCTATATCCCCGGCTATGGTCTTAAGAGCATTGCTTACAAACGAACCCGCCACTGTCTTTATGGGTTTAAACATCGCAAGAGAACCCTTAAGCGCTATAAGATCCCTGGGATTTGCGGTCTTAAAGCTGACCCTGCACATCAGTCTTTCTATATCGTAGACGGCACTAAGGTATTCCCTGATCTCATCCCTGTCCATCAGGTTTTCATTAAGCTCACCGACCGCATCGAGCCGTTCCTCAATTGCCTGTGCATCGATCAGGGGCTGCTCAATAAAATGCCTGAGCATCCTCGAACCCATGGCTGTCTTTGTCTTGTCGATAACCCACAGAAGAGATCCCTTCTTATCCTTCTCCCTCATGGTTTCAGTAAGCTCAAGGTTTCTCCTGCTTGCGGAATCGATAAGCATTGACCTTGAGGTAAAATACGGCGTAAGGGTTGTAATGTTTGAAAGCTCGTTTTTCTGGGTCTCATAAAGGTACGAAAGAAGAGCCCCCGAAGCCAGAACGGCATACGGCATTTCCTTTATCCCAAGACCTTCCAGACTCCCAACCCTGAAGTGATCCTTTAAAAGAGTCCGGCAGTTTTCTTCCCCGAAGTACGAATCCTTTAATGCCCCCACGGGAATATCCAGTCTTTTCCTCAGCTCCCCTACATCTATACCGCTCATAAAAAAAGCCTGGTTGCAGACTATTTCTTTCGGGGAATATTTTGATATCTCATCTATAAGTCTGTCCGGTGAATCTATCTGTGTGACCGAAAAATCTCCGGTGGTCACATCACTTACCGCAATACCGAAGATGTCGCCGCTATAGCAGATACTTAAGATGTAGCTGTTTGCGGTGCCGTCGATCGAAAACACATTGGTGTTGGTTCCCGGCGTAACGACTCTTATGACATCTCTTTTAACTATGCCTTTGGCTTCCTTCGGATCCTCTATCTGCTCGCATATCGCCACCTTGCAGCCGGCTCCCACAAGCCTGTCTATATAGGTATCCGCAGCATGAAAAGGAACCCCGCACATGGGAGCCCTCTCTTCAAGACCGCAGCTTTTGCCCGTAAGCGTCAGCTCCAGTTTTTCCGACACAAATTTCGCGTCATCAAAAAACATCTCGTAAAAATCACCGAGCCTGTAAAAGAGTATGCAGTCCTTATACTCCTCCTTCGTCTGCAGATAGTGCTGCATCATCGGAGAGATCTTATCATATTCTTCTTTTGTAAATCCGCCGGGAATATCCATCTGTCACCTTATCAAAAACAAAACGGAAACCATATGTGTCGGATGCAAATATGGTTTCCGCATCTTAAACCATTCTTAAATTTATTAAGACTTATTCAAGCGTAAAGCGCTTAACGATATCTCTCATCTCGCTTACAAACTCAACAGTCCTGTCAGCAATCTGGTCGGTCTCGGAGGTAGCGGCAACAATATCCGTCGTCTTCTGAGCGATATCCGTAACTCCGTTTGCCGATTCGCCTATCGTTGAATTGATACCCTGAATCGATCCGGATACCTCATCGATCGAGCCTGTCAGATTGACTACGGCATTGTTTATCGAGGACATGCTTTCTTCGAACTTGCTTGCATCATCCGCATACTGCTGTGCCATCTGCTCGAAGGAATCGTAGTCGGCCGTAACATCCTTGTCAACGAATTCTATTGCTCTTTCAAGACATGCCGACATATTATCAACAGATCTGTGTACCTCTTCCACGATCTCATTTATTCCGCTGACTGTATCGGAAGACTGGTTTGCAAGATTTCCGATCTCCTCGGCAACCACTGCAAAGCCCTTGCCTGCTTCACCCGCCCTGGCAGCTTCTATGGAAGCATTCAAAGCCAGAAGATTTGTCTGTCCCGCTATGCTCTTTATCGTCTCGGTAAGCTCGTTTATCTTGTCTACGGCCTTGCTCTGCTCAATGGCCTCATCGGACTGGGCCTTAACATCACCGAAGATCCTTGCTGTTCTCTGCTGTGAGGAAGCAGCCTGCTCCTTGATTTCCGAAGCCTTCTTTTTAACCTCTGCAGCCAGCGTCTCGCCCTGATTTGAAAGCTCGTTTATCTGCTGGGTATTGTCCACCATGATGCTTACATTTCCGTTAATGGTCTCCGTGGTGGCTGAGGTCTCCTGCATTCCTGCCGCAAGCTCTTCGCTCGTTGCCGAATTGTCCGCCGAATCATCATTCATCTTTATCGTCATTTCCTTGAGTCTTGCGGCATTTTCACCCAGCTCGTCGGCAACTGCGTCTATCTCCTTTACGGTCTCCCTTAAGGATTTTCTCATGCCGCCGGCAGCCCTGGCTATGGCTCCTATCTCATCAGCTCTTACAACCAGTGTTTCGGATGCCACATTGTGGGAAAAATCAAGTCTTCCCGTCTGATCCACAAGATCCACCAGATCTCCCATGGGCTTT
>JAEEGL014275679.1_pt1 | contig 11582 bp, 9 predicted proteins | sample 9134231 | NCBI WGS metagenome assembly JAEEGL01 (sample SAMN16246548, study PRJNA631951) | gut metagenome | biome: gut microbiome; feature: rumen; material: fiber-attached | host: Bos | place: Iran: Karaj | collected 2018-10 | reverse complement strand
GTCTGTGCTCGGGGCAAAGGCCGTACGTTTCGATCCGCTCATAGTGCAGCTTTGTACCGTAACCCTTATGCTGCGCGAAGGCGTACTGCGGATAAAAGCGGTCCATCTCGACCATATAGCGGTCACGCGTCACCTTCGCGAGGATCGACGCGGCGGCGACAGAGATACTCTTGCTGTCGCCTTTGATGATCGTGCGCTGCTCGATCGGAAGTCCCGGTTTGCCGTTGCCGTCGATCAGCGCGCAGTCCGGCTGTACGGAGAGCGCTTCCACGGCGCGGCGCATCGCGAGATAGGTCGCCTGTAATATGTTGATCTCGTCGATCTCTTTTGCCGTCGCCATCGCGATCCCGTAAGAAACCGCTTTTTCCTTGATGACGTCATACAGCGCCTCGCGCTTTTTTTCGCTGAGCTTTTTGGAATCGTTGAGCCCTTCGATCTCGCAGCCCTGCGGCAAGATCACAGCCGCTGCGCAGACCGGACCGCACAACGGACCGCGTCCGGCTTCGTCGATCCCACACACGACGGAGAAACCGTCATGTCGCGCCTGATTTTCATAGCTTTCATCCGGCATAATACGTCCCTCACTGAAAAACGGCGGCTACAATCAAGTAACCGCCGGAATACTGCTTTTTACAGGATCTTGCAGAAATTGAAAATGGAGTCCGGTAATTCTTCCTTGTCGGCAGACACCGTGAACACGAACGCGGTCTCGTGGACTTCGCTGAGTTCATACACCTGCTCAAAGAATTTTGCCAGCGCGTTGTAATCTCTGCCGCCGATCCGCAGCGTCGCGTCGACGAGCACGTCGGTGATATCGTGGTTGCCCGCGCAAACGCCGGCCAAAAAGCCGTAGAACGCGTCGTAGCCCTTGACTTCATAATCATCGGTCGCGATCAGTCTTGCACGATAGTTGACGTCATATGTTAATTTGGTTTCCTTTTCAACGCAGATCACGTTGCCCTTGGAGGTTTCCACCGCCTCGTTTACACAAGAAATCAAATGTTTTGTTTTGCCTGCGCCTTTGTGTCCTAAAATGAGAGAAATCATAGCCATTTCCTCCTTGTCTGTATTACCGCTTGTACGGCTGACATGATTATTATATCACATGGAAAGCCGATGTTCAAGTGCTTCTTTCTCTTTTTCATAACCGGGTTTGCCCAAAAGTGCGAACATATTGCGCTTATAGCTCTCCACACCGGGCTGATCGAACGGATTTACACCGAGCACGTAGCCGGAAACGGCGCAAGCCTTTTCGAAGAAATAGATCAGATAGCCGAGATTTTCTTCGTCGAGTTTCTCGATCGTCAGAATGACGTTCGGCACGCCGCCGTCGTTATGCGCGAGGACGGTGCCTTCAAACGCTTTTTCGCTGACGAACGAAAGCGGTTTGCCGGCGAGGAAGTTGAGTCCGTCCACATTGTCGGGATCCGCCTCGATCTCATAATCCATCTGCGGCGCGAGCACGTGCACTACCGTTTCAAAGAGCATCCGTTCACCCTGCTGGATATACTGGCCGAGCGAGTGCAGATCAGTCGAGAAGATCGCGGACGTCGGGAACAGACCCTTTCCGTCCTTGCCCTCGCTCTCGCCGAACAGCTGCTTGAGCCATTCGTTCATCATTGTAAAGTTCGGCTCGTAGCTGGCAAAGAGCTCTGTCTTCTTACCTTTCTGATACAACGCGTTGCGGATCGCAACATACTGATAGCAATCGTTTTCCAGCATATCGTCGTTAAGAAACGCTTCGCGGGCGGCGGCAGCACCAGCCATCAGCGCGTCAATATCGATCCCCGCGGCAGCGATCGGCAGCAGACCGACAGCCGTCAAAACCGAATAGCGTCCACCGACGTCGTCGGGCACCACGAATGTTTCGTAGCCTTCTTCATCCGCGAGGTGCTTGAGCGTCCCCTTCACCTTGTCGGTCGTTACAAAGATGCGTTCTTTCGCGCCTTCCTTGCCGTATTTTTCAATCAGCATTTTGCGGAACACACGGAACGCGATCGCGGGTTCGGTCGTCGTGCCCGATTTGGAAATCACGTTGACCGAAAAGTCTCTGTCTTCGCAAAGGGACATCAGTTCGCGCAGCGCGGTAGCACTGATGGAGTTGCCGGAAAAATAGATCGCCGGCGTGTCCTTGCGAAGAGCGTTGTAGTTCTGCGATTTGACCGCTTCGATCACGGCGCGTGCGCCGAGATAGGAACCGCCGATGCCGATGACGATCAGCAGATCGGAATGCGCCTGAATGCGCTTCGCGGCGTCCTTAATCCGCGCGAACTCTTCTTTGTCATAATCAATGGGCAGATCGATCCAGCCGGTATAGTCTGCACCGGCGCCCGTTTTCTCGTGCAGCGCACGGTGCGCGGCACGGATCTGATCGCGATAGGCGAAAACTTCTTCGTCCGTCAAAAACGATGAAACATATTTTTTGGAAAATGAAAACGACATAATTTCCTCCATTTTCTTGTCGGAATATATTTGATACATTTTAATACAAAATACCGCTTTTGTCAACCGCCCTGTTTATATTTCGCTCAATTCCGCACCCGAAGCGCGTCGAGCATCTGCAGCAGCACATCGCCGAGCGTCAGCTTCCGCACCGCTTCTTTTGCGTAAAGCGGGTAGGACGCTAGCTTCTCTTTGCCGAGATAGATTGCCAGTTCTCCGACGATCTGGCCTTTTTCAACCGGCGCAAAGAGATCTTCCGGCAGCGTGACCTCCGTTTTCAGTTTTTCCTTTTCTCCGGTTTTCAAGAGAAGCGGCTGTAATTCAGCAGGCTCGACGGTGACCTGATCTGTGATCCCGTGCCGCACGGCGACCGGCTGTAAAAGCGTCTGATCCACGTGCGGCGTTACGGATTCAAACGTGGCAAAGCCCCAGTCAAGCATCGCTTTTGCGTCCGAAAAGCGATCATCTCCGGTCTTCGCGTGCAGTACGACGGCAATCAGGTGCAGTCCGTTTCGTTCCGCCGACGCGCTGACACAGCAGCCGGCTTTCGTCGTCGTACCGGTTTTGAGTCCGGTCGTGCCACTGTAAAAACGCACAAGCTTATTCGTGTTGACAAGCTGTGTTTTTCCGTCGCGTAAAGTGTCCATCCACACGGTCGTGTAGTCTCGGATCTTGTTGTGCCGCAGCAGCGCCCGCGACATCAGCGCGATGTCGTACGCTGTCGTCAGATGCTTCTCGCAGTCGTCGTCCAGACCGGTGCAGTTTTCAAAATGCGTGTCCTGCATGCCGAGGGCGGCGGCGCGCTGATTCATCTGCTTGACGAACGCCGCTTCCGAGCCGCTGATCTTGACCGCCAGCGCAGTACACGCGTCGTTTGCGGAACCGATCGCCGTCGCACGCAGGAGTTCATCGACAGTCATCGTCTCTCCTTCTTTGAGCCAGATCTGCGACCCGCCTTTCTCCACCGCTTCCAGCGTCGCTTCGACGTTATCCGTCAGCTTGAATTTGCCATCTTCGATCGCTTCCATGAAAAGCAGCAGCGACATGATCTTTGTGACGGATGCGGGATACATCTTATGATGTGCGTCTTTTTCAAACAACACTGTTCCCGTCGCCTGATCCATCAGTATCGCGCTTTCCGCCGATATCGCGCCGGGTCCGTCCTGCGCTGAAACAGAAAACGCTACAACGCTGCAAAATAACAGCAGTATCGAACAAACAGCCATCAGTCGTTTCATTTTATGATGCCTCCTTTTCTAAATACCTATGCAGGCGGCACGAAAAATAATCCAAAAGCCTTGCAATTCAACATGCACTGTTTTATAATACTACCATCCAAATTTCGATAAGGACCACGACTATGAAAGCTGCAATCTATACCTTCGGGTGCAAGGTGAATCAATATGAAAGCCGCGTGATGGCGGAAGCCCTCGCGCAAAACGGCTATACCGTTATTGACGGCAAGGAAGACGCCGATATCTATATCGTCAACTCCTGCACCGTGACCGCCGAGGCGGACCGCAAAACGCGCCAGCGCCTGCATAAGCTGCGCCGCGAGCATCCCGACGCCATTCTCGTACTGACCGGCTGCATGACACAGGCGTTTCCGGAGGATGCGGCAAAGCTGTCGGAAGTCGATATCATCATCGGCAACAAGAATAATGACCGCCTGATCGAGCTGCTCGACGCATTTAGCAAGAATGGCAAACAGATCGTTGCAATCGAGCCGCATAGGACAGGCGACCGCTTTGTACCGTGCATTGTACATAATTATGACGAGCGCACCCGCGCTATCGTCAAGATCCAGGATGGCTGTAACCGCTTTTGCTCCTACTGCATCATCCCCTATTCCCGCGGACGCGTACGCTCCAAGACGCTTGACATACTGCAGCAGGAGATCCGTACAATTGCGGCAAACGGCTATAAAGAAGTCGTTCTTGTTGGAATCAACCTGTCATCATACGGGCAGGATATCGGCTGTTCTTTTCCCGACGCAGTCGCAGCAGCCTGCGGCGTGGACGGGATCGAGCGCGTTCGGCTCGGCTCACTGGAACCGGACCATCTGACGAACGACGTGATCGAACGGCTCGCCAATCTCGACAAGCTGTGTCCGCAATTCCATATTTCACTGCAAAGCGGCTGCGACAAAACACTGCGCGCCATGAACCGCCATTATACGGCCGCGGAATTCCGTGCGCTTTGCGACAATCTGCGCACGCACTTCAACGACTGCACACTGACCACGGACGTCATGGTCGGCTTTTGCGGCGAGACAGACGAGGACTTCGCAGAAAGCTTGCGTTTTGTGCAGGAGATCGGTTTCGAAAAGCTGCACGTCTTTCCCTATTCCGTTCGCGCCGGGACAAAGGCTGCGTCCATGCCGGATCACCTGTCGAAAAAAGTGAAAGAAGAACGCGCCGCACAAATGCTCGCGGCAGGCGAAGCATTGCGCCAGCAGTTCTTCCATACACGGATCGGCAAAAAAGAACGCGTGCTTCTGGAAAGCACGCGAAAAGATGGTTATGCGTTCGGCTACACCGCAAACTATACGCCGGTCCTGTTAAAAACGGCAGCTAAAAGCGGCAGCCTGATCGACGTCCTGATCACAGACGTCACGGACGAGGCTGTGATAGCTGTGACGATCGAATAATCTGAATCGAGCTTGTCTGTTCCAAACCGCAGGCTCGTTTTTCTTTTGTACAAAGCGCGTAAAGGTCACCGGTGCGGCACTGCAGAGCGTAGAGTTCCCTGCTCGTTGCGTCAAGCGCCGCGGTCTCAGCGTGTTTCGTCACAACCGGAAGTGAATTTTTTTCACTTGACAGCAATCCCAGTCCAAGCTCATTCGCGGCAAGTATCCGCAAATAGGGCGGCGTACCGTTAGCGGCATTCACCGGGATCTGCAAAAACAACTGCATCACCGCGCGGCGAACTTTCGAAAGCGTCACGCTTTTTGTTTTTGCCGCCTGATAAAGTTCCTCCAAAGTGGATGCACCGCGAACGCTGACGCGCAGACGGTCGATCAAACCGCTACGGTCATCCACAAATTGTTCGAACGTATCCTCCGGTATGATGCGGAGCGCAGTCAAAACAGCAGTTCCATAGTTTTGGCGATCCAGCATACGTTCGGGGTGTAACGAGAACACATCATATGCCGCTGCAGGCATCCACGGCTTCGCGTCGGCAAACACCGGCAGAGACCGAATTGCGGCGGCTGACTGTATTGCCCCGTCCGTCACAGGTGAGTCATGTCCTTGCCCGATCCGTTGAACAGCCAAGGGCTGCATGATGCTGTTTTGCGCATAAACCGCCTTGAGGTATTCGACCGCAAGCACGTTGTTTGGCTGATCAATGAGCAATGCGCTGTCCTGCGCGCCGTGTGCGAGGAGCGTCTGACGCAGCGCCGCCGGATATGTAACGCCGTTGCGCATGACTGACGCTGTTTCATGCAAGATTTCTTCATCAAGCAGCAATTGAGCCGTTTGTGCGAGCGACGGCAGATCCGGCGTCTCGCAGCCGAACGCGATGGTATCGCAGCCGACAGCAGACAGTAGCGCGACGCCGCCGCGCGCAAAGGTCTGCGCGCCGCCAAGCGACCACGGCACCGGTAGATCGACGACAAGGTCCACGCCGCAGCGGACAGCGGCTTCGGCACGCAGAAACTTATCGAAAAAAGCCGCCTCGCCGCGCTGTACAAAGTTGCCGCTCATCACAGCGACGATATGTGTCGCGCCGCGTTCTCTGACGCGGTCGAGCAGATATTGATGTCCGTTATGGAACGGGTTGAATTCGCTGACAATGCCCGCAACACGCATACCATCGCCTCCTTTTGCAACATTTTACCCGATAGGCAGCGAAATGTCAAGAAGCGTCCTTTCGGACGCCTCTTTTGTTCAGTTGTCCAGCAAAAACGATTCGCAGTCCACACATTGCGGTTCCGTCGGCTTTTGTTCGTGCGTGCCGATCGAGACCTGGTGCAGTGTGCAGTAGTCTTCGCTTTTCGCGTGGTGCGCGCAGTTATCCACTGTGCAGCCGATACATTTGTTGGAAGAACGTCTGTTATCCATGTTTGTGCCTCTTTCCGAAAAAGAATACCCGGGCACGGATGCCCGGGCTTATCTTTAGTTTGTGTCGGAAAAGCGTAATTATGCGAATTAAAAGATATCCAGATTGATACCGTTCTTCAGCGTTCTGAAGATGCCGTCGAAGAACGCGGCGATCGCGTTGATCATACGGGCATAGAAGTCGCCGAAGTTCCACAGCCAGTTGTGGCCGACGTTGTGCAGGTTATCCTGTGAAATGTCGCGCATATTCTTGGCAAGCTCGCTCATATCGCCGAAGAACATTGCATCGATCATCATGTTGAGGTGCTTTTTCTTCGTGCCGTTGATCTCGCTGCTGGCACTGATCTTCGCCTTGTAGCCATTGACGACATTGGCGTTGTAAAGATGCTTGCCGACAAGGTTCAGGTACGCCATCAGGTACAGGAACGCTTCGGTATTGTCCTTGGACTTCGAGAAACGATAAGCCGGGAACGTAACGAACTGCAGGTGGCTGCTGTCGCTGCGGCTGTTGTTGTTGGAAAGCGTGTTGAACAGCGTGCCGAAAGTCTTGAGGCCTTCCGCGGTCACATAACCGGCGTTGATCTTGTCTGTCAGAAGCGCGGAAACCGACTTATAGACGTCGCCGTCAACAAGCGTATAGTTATCGATTAAGGTCTTCAGCGAATTCAGCAGGTACTGGATCGGGCCATCGTTGATCGCGTTTTCGATCACGGACTTGATGATGAAACCGCCCAGTTCCGCTGGAACTTTATATTCCTTCGACGGAGTGGTGAAATAGTATTCCATATCGCCCCAGGAGGTCGAAGTACCGTTTTCGTTATAGAGCGGCACATCGAGCACGCCGATCAAAAGCGGCAGATAGTTGATCTTGCGCTCATAAGAAGTCACACCGCTCACGGTGACCTGACGCAGCCAGTATTTGGTGATCAACTGGGTGAGACCGCTGCGGTTCGAGATTGTCATGTAGAAATCTCTCTTCATAGTATAATCTCTTGTACCGCCGGTGTAGTTGCTCTGCGAGAAGTCGATAGTCTGATTCTGGAAGCTCGGGTTGAGCAGACGTCCGATGAAGTTGCAGATTGCAGTCGCATTTGAGCCCGTGCACATACGGTCAGTGTTCGTATAATTCGGCTTCAGGAAGGAAACCATGTAGGTGTTCATCTCGCCCCAAAGCGTACCCATATCGGTATGGGAAACACTCAGCTTGCCCCAGTCGAGACCGAGCGGATTCGTATCGTACATATAAGCGATATCCATGCCGAGAAATTCAACGCCGCTGAGGCTGCCGTTTCTGATCAGTTTATCGATATCATATGTTCCGTTCGCTTCCTTCAGGTTGCCGGGGATATCAAGCGTTTTACCGTTAAAAGCCTCAATGAAATCATCGTCAATGATCTTTCCCGCGAGAACCTCCGGCAGATTGATGTCATTATCATCTGCCGCAAAGGCGAAGGTCGCCATGGAGAGCGCCATCACGAGAGAAAGGAAAACGCATAAGAATTTTTTCATAAAGCATAACTCCTTTATTTTTATTCATCTTATTTTAGCATGTTCATATAGGGATGTCAACAACTTTTTTCGTCATTCAAAAGAATTCACGATTTCATCAAAAATCTGCCAATTTCCAGGCAAAAGACGCGGTCAGTAATGTACCGCCGCGCCGAGATTTGAAATTGCCGAAAGCCCGAACGAGACAAAGATCGCGCGATCGATCCGCGCCATATCCTTTTCGTCGAGCGAACCCATCCGCGCGCGCAGCCGGCGCTTGTCGAGCGTTCGCACCTGTTCGAGCAAAACAACGGAATCTTTCAGCAGACCGCTGTCTTTCGCGTCAACGCGGATATGCGTCGGCAATGGCGTTTTGCCCGTCTGACTTGTGATAGCCGCCGCGATCACGGTCGGGCTGAATTTATTGCCGATATCGTTCTGCACAATCAGAACGGGACGGATCCCGCCCTGTTCCGAGCCGACGACCGGCCGCAGATCGGCATAATAGATGTCGCCGCGTTTGACGATCATATCCATAACTCCCCTGTTTTTGATTTCACCGGTAGTATGCGCAGACCGGCGTCAAAATAAACATCGGGGAGCATTCTTATTTTATGCTGTCTGCTGCTTTGTGTTTCTGAAAACGCAAACAATATCATCGGTCGCGAGCCGCATCGGCACACCGCTTTCGAGATCGATCAGCAGTTCAAAGGTCTGATCGCCGAACGTGCCTGTGACGATCCCGTCCCGGTCGGCAAGCAGCGTCTGCCGCCCGACAACAGACAGAAAACGCAGAAGCTGCACCGGAACAGGCTCCGGTAAAGGCAGCTGCGCTAGATCTTCACTTAGCAGCGCGACGCCGCAATAAGAAACCGCGGAAACATCACTATTTGATGAATACACAAGACCCTGCAGCGCTTCAGGTTTCAGAAAAGAGACATTGATCTCCAGGGGCGATATATACGTCACCTGCGCTTCATAATTCTCGTTGTCGAAGGCGAACGCTGCAACGCAGTCGAAGGGTTGCAACAAACACGAGGTTTGTTTCTGCGTACCGCAGCCGCAAAGCGGGATCATCAGAAACAGCAGAAAGAGTACTACGATTCTCTTCAAAAAAACACCCCCGCTGACGCAGGGGCTCTGTTTCTATGACGCCTGCATCAGTCTTCGAACGCAGCGAAAGACTCCGGCAGCGCCTCAATCACGTCTGTCGGCAGCATCCCGGTTTTGGAGGTCTTCTGCGCGAGTTCGTCGGCGCAGTAGCCGTGGAGATAAACGCCGAGACAAAGCGCATCCGGCAGCGATACCTTTTGCGCCGTAAACGCGCCGAGCATTCCGGCGAGCACGTCGCCGCTGCCGCCTTTGGCAAGGCCGTTATTGCCGGTCACGTTAACGTACAGTCTGTCATCATCCGGCGAAGCGATCACGGTGTTGGAGCCTTTGAGCACCAGATAGACGCCCTGCTCCTGCGCGAAACGGCGCGCCATCGCGGCGCGGTCCGCCTGCACCTCGCTCGCTGAGCACTGCGCAAGTCTTGCCATCTCCTTCGGATGCGGCGTCAGGATCACCGGCGCCGCCGCGTTCTGCAGTAAATCTATATTCCGTGAAAGAAGATTTATGCCGTCTGCGTCCACAATCACAGGCACACTCGCGTTTTCAAGCACAGCCTGGAGCACGGCGGCAGTGTCCTCACAGACGGAAAGTCCGCAGCCGATGACGATCGCGTCGTACTGATCAAGCTTACGCAAAAGCGTGGGAATACACTGACGGGACAACGCGCCCTCCGCCGTTTCTTCAAGCGGGAGCAAAAGGGACTCCGTCAGTTTGACCGATAATGTATGATACAGCGACTTCGGAAATGCGCATGTCACAAGTCCTGCACCGCAGCGCAGCGCCGCTTTTGTCGCCAAAAACGCCGCGCCGGGCATGGTCCTGCTGCCGCAGATGCACAGCAGGTGGCCAAAGTCTCCCTTGTGCGCATCGATCTTTCGGCGCGGAAAACGATCGGAGATCTCGTTCGCGTGATAGGTGTACAGCCCGTAGCCGACCACGGCAAAGCTTTCATCGGGGATCCCGATATTCGCGACGATGATATCACCGCAGCAGTCCGACGCCGGATGCAGGATATGCGCCGGTTTCAGCGCGGACACGGCGATCGTATAATCGGCGGATATACAGTTCTCGTCGCAAAGGCCGCTCTCGCAGTACGCACCGGATGGCATATCGATCGCGAACTTCATCGCCTGCGACTCGTTGAACAGCTTGAACACCTGCGCTAACTCAGGGTTGACCGCGCCGTGAAAGCTGAAGCCGAAAACGGCGTCAACAAGGACGTCCGCCGTCTGGATCGTCTTATTGGCTTTCGGCTGATCCGCGTCGTACCAGATCGTCGGGATATTCAGTTCCGCGCACATCTTGTACATATACTCCGCTTCGTTCGTACCGGGATAGCCCGCAACAAGGATCAGGCAAACGCGGTAGCCGCTTTCAAACAGCTTTCTGCCGATCACAAAGCCGTCGCCGCCGTTGTTGCCTTTGCCGCAGAGGATCGCGACGTTGCGCCGTGTCCCTGCCTCCTTTTCCACGATCGAGCGCAGATTGCGCGCGCAGGCAGCGCCAGCGTTTTCCATCATCCGCTGATAGGACAAACCGCGCTGGGTCGCGTTGGCTTCCACCCGTTTCATTTCATCGCTGGTCAAAAGACGCATAATCAAGCCGCCTTTCCGTTTGATTTATACTTATTCTACCACACATTCGAAAAAAATCAAAGTTTTTTTCAAACTTCTCTTGCAATTATTTTCAATCTGTGCTAAATTATTGGGGACAACGCGATGAAAAAGAGAGTAAACGTCCGAATGGGTCAGAGAGAAACGGCATTAGCTGGAAACCGTTTTCCCGGATTTGTACGTTGAAGTTCACTTTGGAGCGGCGCGGCTGAACCATACAGTAGGCTGCGACGGGTTACGACCGTTATATGGTACAAGAGTGTTTGCTCCGGAAATATCCAAAGCAAAAATCAGGGTGGTACCGCGGAGTTTGTCTTCGTCCCTACTTCAGCCGTTCTGCGGCTTTCGAAGGGATGAAGTTTTTCTTTTGTCCCGCAACAACATCGTACTTTTAAGAAAGGACTGATTTCAACATGAAACAGCAACTCGAAGAGATCCGCGCAAAAGCGGCACAGGCGCTACAGCAGGCGCGCTCGCTGCAGGATCTCGACGCCGCGCGCGTCCGCTTTCTCGGCAAGAAGGGCGAGCTGACGGCGATCCTCAAAGGCATGGGCAAACTGACGGCGGAGGAACGCCCCGTGATCGGTCAGCTCGCCAACGACATCCGCGCCGATATCGAAGCGCGCATTCAGCAGAATGTGGAGCAAGTCAAAGAGCGGATGCAGGAAGAAAAGCTGAAGGCGGAAAAGATCGACGTGACCATGCCGTCCAACAAGCATGAACTCGGTCACAAGCACCCGCTGTCAATCGTGCTCGACGAAGTGAAGGAGATCTTCTACGGTATGGGCTTCTCCGTCGCGAGCGGTCCCGAAGTCGAATGGGACTATTACAACTTTGAAGCGTTGAACATTCCGAAGGAACATCC
>JAEEGL014274381.1_pt1 | contig 11582 bp, 9 predicted proteins | sample 9134231 | NCBI WGS metagenome assembly JAEEGL01 (sample SAMN16246548, study PRJNA631951) | gut metagenome | biome: gut microbiome; feature: rumen; material: fiber-attached | host: Bos | place: Iran: Karaj | collected 2018-10 | reverse complement strand
GAATGTTCGTATATTCTGCATATGGTCCAAAAGCTGAAATGCTGATATTTATTGGTCTCATATTCTCACTTCCATATTTCCCGGATCAGCTCCGTCACAAACTGTCTCTGCTCATCTGTCATCTCTTTGTTATTCTGCTTTTCAAAAAACTCTTCGAACAGTTCAAGCGTAGATTTCTTCTCCACATCCATGGCATCAGCCACAACCTGGTCCCTCTCTGTTCTCGTGTTTCGGTAGCTTATACCCATCAGGTTTTTGTAGACCACGCGCATCTTGGCCATGGCATCAATGACAATATCCTCATCAGTCAGCACAGCATGGATATAGTCGTCCGTCGCGGTTTTCTCATAGTTGTCCCGCAGCATCAGCTCGTCATAGCTTCCGGTTATCTGCCTCATATCATGCATCGGGATAAGACTTATCTCACGGATAATGACATCACCCTTTTTCCCCATCTCTACAACGGTCACGGACTTCTTGTGGTCTTTCTCGGAGAGTGAGTATTTGAGGGGCGTTCCGCAGTATCGCACTGTCTCTCTTCCCACCGACTGAGCGCCGTGGATGTGACCAAGCGCCACATAGTCAAAGGCGTCATATACAGCGACGTCCACGTTGTCGAGACCTCCCACAGAAATTTCCTCTGAATCGCACCGAACAGCCCCGGTCACGAACTGATGTGAGACAATTATGTTGCGCTCCCGCTCATCGACGCCCATGTGTTCTATCGCGGCACGGCATGCGTCTGTATAAGTCTCGATCTCCTCCTGCGGAAAAAGAGCTCTGACCATCGGTGGTTTAACGAACGGAAGCAGGTAGATATTCAGATTTCCAAATTCGTCGTTCAATGTATATTTACCGGCGCTTCCGTAGTAAACCGGTGACAGATGTATCCCGGTCTTTTCGACAAGCGCTCCGTGATCTGAAAAACGTACCGCAGAGTCGTGGTTGCCGCTTATGGCATAGACAGGCACTTCTTTTTGCGCAAGACTAATAAGAAAGTCATCCCACAGCTTCATTGCTTCCTCGCTTGGGATGGCTCTGTCATATACATCACCTGCAATGAGGACCCCGTCGGGATCCTCATCTTTAATGATTGCAAGTATTTCTTTTAAAATGTACTGCTGGTCGTCCAGCATAGGAAATTCATTTACACGCTTTCCCAAATGCAGATCTGATAAATGAATGAATTTCATTCTGTCTCTTTATCCTCTTTATCCTCTTTTGCCTCTGCCTCGACAGCCTTCGGGATCCTGCTGTAGGTCTCGGTAATAAGTCTTATGCTCCTTGCAAGATCATCGGACAGATACCCCGGCAAAAGTCTCCACTGCCAGTTGCCTTCCGCAGTTCCGGGAGTATTGATCCTCGCCTCTCTGCCCTTGCACAGATAATCCACCAGGGGAACGATACACAGATCAGCCACAGATCTGTATGCCTCCCTTATGATATCCCACACTAGAGCGCCGTAGTCTGTGTGCATCGAGTTGACATAGCGCCTTGTGAAATCTCTTTCTCCGTCATTTATCTCCTGTACCCAGGCATAGGTAGGTGTATTGTCATGGGTTCCGGTATATACAACACAGTTCCTCTCGTGTCTGTGTGTCACATAGCAGCTGTCCCAGCTGGTAAAGCCAAACTGGAGTACCTTCATGCCCGGAAGTCCGGAGTCCTCAAGGAGCTTCTGATTCTCCGGTGTAACCGTACCCAGATCCTCTGCGATCATGTGGAGCTTTCCGAGCTTTTTCTCAAGGACATGGAAAAGATCCATTCCGGGTCCCTTGCAGCTCTTTCCACCCAGCGCATTCTTGTCGCCATAAGGCACTGCGTAATACTCTGCAAAACCATGGAAGTGGTCGATCCTTATGCAGTCGTACCACTCATAGTTTCTCTCTATTCTCTTTATCCACCAGGAGTAGTCATCCTTCTTTTGAGCCGTCCAGTCGTAAAGGGGATTGCCCCAGAGCTGTCCCTCACTCGAAAATGCATCGGGAGGACATCCTGCTACAGCACTCGGCTCTCCATCCTCGTCGATCAGAAACGCCTCCGGATGTGACCAGACATCAGCGCTGTCCATAGCAGTATAGAAAGGAAGGTCTCCTATTATCTTAACGTTTTTCTTTTTGGCGTATTCATGGAGCTTGTCCCACTGTTCATCAAACTTAAACTGCAAAAACTCCTGAAACTCCATTGTTTCTTTATATTTCGGGAGGATTTTACCAATAGCCTTCTCATCTCTTTTCCGAAGGTCCTCCGGCCAGTCGATCCAGCTCTTGCCCTCCTGATCATCCTTTATTGCCAGATATAGAACATAGTCATCAAGCCAGTATTTCTGCTTCTTTTTGTATTCCTCAAAGCTCTTCGTCTCACCCTTTTTGATAAAGTTGTCGTAGGCTTTTTTAAGTACTGTAAATCGCATCTCATACAGTTTGCCATAGTCGACCTTCTCAAGGTCGTTTCCAAAATCCACGCCGTTTACATCATCCCACTCCAAAAGACCTTCCTCTATCAGATCCTCCAGTGATATGAAATAAGGATTGCCGGCAAATGCCGAATATGGCTGGTATGGCGAATTGCCGTAGCCTGTCGGTCCAAAGGGGAGAACCTGCCAGTAGCCCTGGCCTGATCTCTCCAGGAAATCAACGAATTCATAGGCCTCCCTCGAAAAACATCCGATTCCGAATCTGGATGCCAGAGAAAAGACAGGCATCAATATTCCACTCTCTCTACCCATTTTTATAAATGCTCCTCTTTTATTTATATTAGAAGTAATTTCCACTTTATATTGTAAAGATGTTTGGGGCATAATACAAGATATAGCACCAATTCATTTTTCTCCGGGACCGCCCGAAGCCCCTTCGAATTATCAAATAAATATGCACGATAAATACTATAAAAATTTTATACATTCTTACATTTATGTTAATAATCTTCATCTATAATTATTCATATGGAAGCTAATATTTTGTCAGATTTTCGTTTAGAAATGGAGGAGACGCTTATGGCAGATTCAGGAAAAATGAAAACCACAAGATACCGGATAAAAAAGATATATGCAGTTCTTGCGCTGGCAGTGTTCATGGCTGTCAACCTCCTTGCAGGAAGCACAGTTATGGCTTCATCCGGTAAGAGCACCCTACCTGACAAGGCGGGATTTACTGAAAGTACAACCATTACTGTCAAAGATTTTTCCATGTCGGTCCCTACTTACTGGCAGTCCGATATAAACACCGGCGATGAGTTCAGGGCATACTGTATGGACGATACTTTTGCCATGCTTCTCATAGAAACCTTTGATGGTGCCAGCGAACTGTCCTTCAAGGATGAGGCTCAGCGTACCCTATTTGTACAGTCAATGCTCTCCGCGATGGGCAATGAAAGCAAGCTTACCGACAGTTCCTTAAAGACGTTCGGATCACTTGAGGGAGCTTATGCCGTATTTGACTTAACCATAGAGAGCCTGCCTTTTACAGGAACCATGTTTGCCACGATCGACGGGGACAACGCTTACTGCTATATGCTCTGCGAGAGCCCGGATAATAAATATGATTATCTTCCGGATTTCCTCAAGAGTCTCGGAACCGCAAAAAAGAATGAAGCTGCCGCAGAAGCCACAAATGCGCCGGCAGATGATAAAGCAGCATTTTCAGAGGAAACACAGAAGGCCATAAGTGACGGCGAAAAGTATCTCGGCATCAAGGCTTACTCCAAAGCCGGTCTCATCGAGCAGCTCTCCTCAGAATACGGATCAGGTTACTCCAAGGAAGCTGCGACAGAGGCCGTTGAGTATCTTGAGAAGACACTTCCGATAGACTGGAACGAGCAGGCAGTATCGGCGGCAAACACATATATGGGAGTAATGGAATTGTCAAAAGATATGCTGATGGAAGTTCTGACATCAGATTACGGCTCAAAGTTCACAAAGGAACAGGCAGAGTATGCAATAAATAAACTCGGCCTGTGATAACAGTTTCATAGTTCAAAGCTAAGTTAAGGCCCGGTCTCGCCGGGCCTTTGTTCATGCTCTCACAGCCCACCTCATCTTGGTGGACCTGCTCCTTGGATTGAGCCTTAGCTCCTGCGGGGAAGGGCGCGTCACATCCTCTGATATTTCGCTGTATATACCCGCTTTTTTAAGTTCTTTGAATGACCTCTTGACCAGTCTGTCCTCCCCGGAATGGAAGGTAAGAATTGCAACTCTTGCTCCGGGATTGAGTATGCCAGGGAGCTTTTTAAGAAATGTATACAGCACTTCAAATTCACTGTTTACATCTATGCGAAGAGCCTGAAAAACTCTCGCACAGCTCTTTTTGATCGTCTGTTCTTTCTCATCCTTTGGCACCTTCCAGAGGGCAGATTCGATCGCGGCCCGAAGCGCTGTTGTGGTGTCCATTGGATCACCTTTTTTCATAAGAGAAAAGACTTTGTCGGATATCTCTTTTGCATAGGGCTCATCGGAGTTCTCTGTGAGCATTCCGGCGAACTCCTCCCTGGTCATGCCGCGAAGTCTATCAGCCGCTGATTCCCCATGCTCAGGGTCAAGCCGCAGGTCAAGCGGTCCATCAATCTTGTAGGAAAATCCCCTTGAGGGATCATCTATCTGCATCGAGGATACACCAAGATCTGCCAGTACGAAGTCAAACCTACCTGCTTCATCCGCAACCTTGTCTATCTGCTCGAAGTTGATGAGTCTGAACCTGAAGATGCTGTCATCATAGCCTGCTGCCCTGAGCCTCTCCACAGTTCTTACCGATTCAATCGGATCCACGTCAAGACCGTAGATGCAGCCCTCTCCCTTCAGCTTTTCAAGCATCTTCACAGTGTGCCCGCCATATCCAAGCGTGCAGTCAAGTCCCTTTTCTCCGGGGGATATCCTAAGTACATCCAGTATCTCTTTTACCATGATGGAAATATGCATACCGGCAGGTGTCGAACCCTTGGCTATCACATGTGCAACGGTATCGGCATATTTTACGGGATCGTGTTCTTTATATTTCTCCTCAAACTTTTTGGGATACTTCCCTGAGTAGTGCACTCTTCTTTTGTGTTCTTCCATTCCATTCTCCTTGCAGAGACCATGTCAAAAATATGCCTCTGCCAACAATTTATTAAAATAATATAAACCCACAATGTCTGCTATATGCAAATGTTATAATCACAATAACATGATGCGGGAAAAAGTGCCATTATATGTGCAACTGGCTGCATCGTCAAATAACCCGGAGGCAAAGTTAAAAATGATATCACGTAAATACAAATCCGTAAAACTAATATGCGCAGCACTTACTGCAGCTCTTTTACTTGGCGGATGTGGCGCCGCTCCTGAGCAGGGCAAACCTGCAGATGAGACTTCCGCTCAAAATTCATCAGGCCAAGTCCTTAACATTGCTCTTAATTCTGATATCGTCAGCATGGATGTCCAGAAGACATCAAACGACTATCTTGTTCCGATGAACGTATTTGACACCCTCTTTGAAGTGGTCAAACACGACGATGGAAGTACAAGTATAGAAAAAAGTCTGGTCAGCAGCTACGAAGTTTCTGAAGACGGTCTTACCTACAGCTTCACTCTCAGGGAAGGAGTTGTCTTTTCCGACGGAACGCCTCTTACCGCAGACGATGTGAAATTCACCTTTGAGCGCATGCTTACCCTTCCCGACAGCCAGCAGACCGACTACGCGGTTGCAATTGAGGGCGCAGATGAGCTCATGGAGGGAACTGCTGACGAACTTACCGGCATAAAAGTTCAGGACGATACACATTTTACAATTACTCTTTCTGAGCCCTTTGCCGTTTTCCTTGCCCAGCTCGCCGCCCCGTCAACCAGCATTCTTTCCAGATCGATCGTCACAGATGCAGGTGATGATTTTGGAATAGTTCCGGAAAAGACACTAGGCACCGGTCCCTACATCGTAACAAGCTGGGAGCGCGGATCAGGTCTTACCTTTTCCTATAACCCAAGGTACTGGGGCGATGAGCCTTCAGTAAAAGAGGTATCCGCCAAGATCATGGACGCCTCCTCGATGGATATGGCATTTCAGAAGGGTGACCTCGATATCATTGACTGTCTGATGCTCGATTCCGCAGTGGTTGATTCTGTGTACAAGACAAAGTTCAAGGACAACATAGTCTCTGTTGACCGCCTCGGCATCAACTATCTGATGCTCAACGAGAATGTCGAGCCATTGGGTGATGCGTCAGTTCGCAAAGCAATTCAGATGTCGATCGACCGCCAGTCAATACTTGATGCGATCTACAGCGGGGATGGCAAACTTGAGGACGGAGTTTATCCATCCGGGTGCCTTGGCTATAGCCAGGACAATCAGGGCTGGCTTAAGTACGACCCCGACGGAGCCAAAGAACTGCTTAAAGAGGCCGGTTACTCCGAGGGTTTTGATATGGAGCTTGCCCTGGATTCCGGCGCCGCAGTTGCCAACCAGAATGTGCTTCAGATAATATCACAGAACCTCAGTGATGTAGGGATAAACGCAGTCATAAAGAACTACGACCACGCCAGCTGGCTGGATCTTAGAAACAGCGGAGAGATGGAGTCATTTCTGGCTCTATGGATCCTCGACTACAACGATCCTGACAACGTTATCTATACTTTCTTTGGAAGCAAGGACAACACAGTATTAAGATCAAATAATTACAGCGACGAGGCCACAATGGCACGCGTCGCCGCCGCAAGAGGAATCGTCGACCCTGACGAGCGCATGAAGGAATACGCTTCTCTTGAGAAAAAGCTCGTCATGAACGATGCCGTATGGGTTCCGATGTTTTCATTAAAACATCTATTTGTAAAGAGTGACAAAGTTGCAAATTTCGTTCCGCAGTGGGCGGGATGGAGCGACATGTATTTCAAGGGAGTGACACTTAAGTAAATGACAGCTCTTTTCAAACGCTGCCTGGGAATGGTACTGGTCCTTTTGGGCGTGATGATCATGGTCTTCATTGCCCTTCGGATCATTCCGGGAGACCCTGCGGCAGTACTTCTCAATGAACATGTTAATGAAGCCACAATAGCCAGACTTACGGCATCCATGAATCTCGACAGGTCCCTTCCCGAGCAGTTCTTTTCTTATCTTGGAGGTGCCCTGAGAGGAGATCTCGGGCAGAGCTATTATATGAGGCAGTCCGTTCTGTCTCTGATCCTTACGGCTTTTCCCTACACCCTGAAGCTTACTGTTCTGGCTGCGGCCTTTGCGTGGCTGCTTGGAATTGCTACCGGAGTGATCTCGGCGATGCACCATGACCGTCTGCCGGACTATCTTTTCAGGGGGCTGTCCATGTTCGGTGTCTCAATTCCCGTGTTTATGGTGGCGCTGCTTCTTCAGTACATTTTCTATTTCAGGCTCTCTCTTTTGCCACTTGTGTATGATGGAAGCGCTATTTCCATGATCCTTCCTGCCATAGCCCTGGGCTGGAACAGCGCGGGGAGCGTGGCTAGGCTCACGAGGTCAAGCCTCATGGAGCAGCTTGACCAGCCCTATCTTGATACAGCGAGGGCAAAGGGTCTTTCTACCAGACAGGCAGTGCTGATCCATGGTCTTAGAAACTCCATGCTCCCAATTATCACCATGATGGCTCTGCAGCTCTCCGGAATGCTCTCGGGCGCTGTTATAACTGAGAGCGTCTTTGGCATATCAGGACTTGGAAGGCTCGCGCTTTCCGCAGTTCAGACCAGAGATATGCCTCTTTTGCAGGGGACGGTTCTCTTTACTGCTTTTGTGATTACACTTGGAAATATTATTGCCGATCTCATCAGTTTTTGTCTGGATCCGAGGCTTAGAGCAAAGAAATGATAAAGACTTTTTTTCAAAACAAAGTAGCTGTAATATCCGGCGCAGTAATTGCGATCATCTTACTGGTTGCAGTTATCGCGCCCTTTACGATGTCTTATAATCCCATCAGACAGGATCTTGCCCAAAGATTATGCCCTCCGGGAAATGATCATATTCTTGGAACCGACGAACTTGGCAGGGACGTTCTTGCAAGACTTCTTGCAGGGACAAGGAATTCACTTCTTATCGCGATCCTGCCCACTGCTCTGGCTGTTGTAATCGGCGCTGTTCTAGGGATCCTGGGCGGTTTTTACGGGAAGGCCATAGATCTTTTTATTACATGGTTTGCCGATGTGACTCTCTCTTTTCCCGGGATGCTGCTCGCAATGGTCATCATGTACACCTTTGGAGGATCCTTTATCTCAGTACTTATTGCGATCGTTTTTATGGAGTTTGGAAGCATAGCAAGGATCGTCCGCTCTGTGACACTTTCCATCAAAGAGAACGAATACATACAGGCGGCAAGAGCCATGGGAGTCAGAAGATTTTCTGTCATTGTCAGACACATTCTTCCAAATCTTGCGCCGACTCTGATAGTTCTTTTCACTCTTAATATGCCAAACTCAATTCTGTCGGAAAGTTCACTCAGCTTTCTTGGAATCGGCATCCAGCCTCCTGATGTATCACTTGGACTTATGGTGAACCAGTCAAAGACGCTGCTGTTCCAGATGCCGTGGCTCGCGCTTGCTCCATCCGTCATGATAATGGTACTGGTTATGGCATTCAATTATCTTGGAGATGCTCTTCGGGACATTCTTGATCCGAAGACAAAGTATTGAGACTATGAACGAAGATATTCTGCTTGAACTTAACAATCTGACTGTTTCTCTGCGCCAGGGCAAGGAAATGATCCCTGTCGTAAACGGCATCAAGATGTCTGTTCCCCGAAGGAAAATTGTGGGACTCGTGGGCGAATCCGGCTGCGGCAAGAGCATGACTGCCAAGTCGATCAACCATATACTGCCCTCTTTTGCCCGTGTGACAGATGGCAATATCATATGGCATGAGGATAACGGCAATGTCACAGACCTTGCGCCTCTTAGCGAGAAGGAAATCCGAAAGCGCTGCGGGACAGACATAGCGATGATATTTCAGGAGCCCATGTCATCCCTGAACCCAATGATGTGCATCGGCGATCAGATTAAGGAAGTACTGATGATCCATAAGCTTGAAAGAGATCCCGCAAAGGCGAGGCAGAGAGTAATTGAAATGCTTGGCGCTGTGGGTATCCCGGAGCCGGAGCTTCGCTACCGCTCATGGCCGCATGAACTCTCAGGCGGAATGCGCCAGAGGGTAATGATTGCAATGGCGATGATAGGCTCGCCAAAGCTTCTGATCGCAGATGAGCCGACTACCGCTCTTGATGTGTCTATTGAATCACAGATTCTAAAACTTATCCGTAGGATGTGCGATGCCTATTCGATGAGTGCTCTTGTCATTACCCACAACATGGGAGTAGTTTCAACTCTGTGTGATTATGTCTACGTCATGTACCTTGGAACCATTATGGAGCAAGCCCCTGTCAGTGAGCTTTTCAAAAACCCGTTGCATCCCTACACGAGAGGACTGCTGTCCTCAATTCCAAAGCTTGAAGGCAATCCCGAGTTTCTAAACACCATTCCGGGAACCATCCCAATGAAGAGAACGACTTTTAAAGGTTGCGAATTCTGCCTTCGCTGCTCGGATGATATAAAAAAGTGTTTTTTTGAAAAAGCGCAGTTAAAGAAGGTCTGCAATGATCACTATGTGAGGTGCCATGTAGTATAGGATAAAAAGGCTGGTTCATATGTATGGATGCTGAAACACATAAACATGAAAACAGCGCAATTAAGAGGTTTTGATCAATGGATAGAGAAATCATATTATCCGCTTCTCATCTAAAGAAAAGCTTTCGTATAAATCGCAGAAACAGTGTTCATGCGGTAAATGATGTGAGTCTCGACATCTACAGCGGAGAGACTCTTGCTCTCGTTGGCGAATCCGGCTGCGGTAAAAGTACTCTTGCAAGACTCCTTATGGGTATGATTAGGGCTGATGAAGGAAGTGTTTTATTTGAGGGGCAGAATATTGCGGGATTATCCGAGAAGGAGCTTAGACCATACCGCAGAAAGATGCAGATGGTCTTTCAGGATCCGGCATCCTCTCTCGATCCCAGGATGAAGATCCGCGACATCATCGCCGAGCCGCTCCTTGCCTGGCACGTATATGACACGCCCAAGGAGACAACTGACAGAGTCATCGAGCTCCTGGACATGGTAGATCTCGGTGAAGAATGCCTTGACAGATATCCTCACCAGTTTTCCGGCGGACAGCGTCAGAGAATTGGAATCGCCAGGGCGATAGCCTTAAATCCAAGACTGCTGGTCTGCGATGAGGCGGTCTCAGCACTTGACGTCTGCGTTCAGGCCCAGATCCTTAACCTGCTCAAGCGCCTCAAGCAGAAAATGGGACTCACCTGCCTCTTTATAAGTCACGACCTTTCAGTTGTAAGCTTCATCGCTGACAGGATATGTGTCATGAAGGATGGCAGCATCTGCGAGATTGCTCCCGCAGCGCAGCTGTATTCCAATCCCGGTCATGAATACACGAGATTCCTGCTTGCATCGGTTCCTAAATTAATCGTATGACTTAGACGAAATTACAGAAACCCGCATTGCTGCGGGTTTCGTGAAAACATGATACGATAGGTAAACAATCCCTGCGACGAAGTCGCATTCAGATGATCTGGTTGTGATGCTTATTTTGCAACTACTTTTGACCCTCGATGCCGCTTAATGCCATTGCCACCTCCTGTCTTGATCGCTTCCTTGATAAATGCATTCATAATGTCCTTATATCCTGTCTTTCCGTCTTTACCATAGCAGGATTCAAGGCTGTCAAACTCTTCAGCTATATAAGAGATAGCCATGGCATTGCCATCGTCTGTCTTGATGAGGAAAAGAACATTATCCGAAGAGTCAATCCTTGCATACTCATAATCTTCTCCATTCAGGAAGTTCTCTATATCCTCTACCGCTCCCGAAAGTGCTTCAGCCGTAGCATCCATGTCAAGAGCTGCAGGAGTGAGCTCAGGCTCTGCTTCAATTAAAGAGCTATTTGAAGAACCTTCAGACAATATCATTTCAGGTAAAGGCGCTGCCTCCTCGGTAGGAACTACCATCTCAGGTACAGGTGCTGCCTCTTCTATCGGCATTTCCATTTCAGACATAGGCGCTGCCTCTTCTATCGCTATTTCCACTTCAGGCATAGGTACCGCATCCTCAGTCTGAATTGCCTCAGGTGCTGGAGATGCTGCATCAGCAGGAATAACAGTTTCCGGTGTCGCAATGGTTTCCGTAACTGATGATACATCCTGATTCTCTGCCATCTCAGGAATAGGATATTCAATATCGGCTAGCTCTTCAACTTTTGCCGCATTTACAACAAGGATTTCTCCCTCTGAAGCATCAATGGGTGCTGCTTCAGGGACCGGAGTTTCCGACGCAACCTCTGCTGCACCTGAAGGCGGAACAAATCCGTCTGCTATCATTGCTGCCATAACAGGATCTATGTCATCCTCCGGTACTGGTATTGTCGCAGCGGCTGCTGCCTGCTCTGCCATCATTGCGTCCATATCTGCCGGTGCTTCCGCTGCCGGTATTTCTGGCGTTGCCTCCGGTGTAGGCGCTGCTTCCGGTATCGGTGTAGCCGCCGCGGCTGCGGCCTGTTCTGCCATCATCGCCGCCATCATTGCATCCATATCTG
>JAEEGL013804203.1_pt1 | contig 11582 bp, 5 predicted proteins | sample 9134231 | NCBI WGS metagenome assembly JAEEGL01 (sample SAMN16246548, study PRJNA631951) | gut metagenome | biome: gut microbiome; feature: rumen; material: fiber-attached | host: Bos | place: Iran: Karaj | collected 2018-10 | reverse complement strand
TTGTTTATACTGTATCTCCATTTCCTGAAGCACATGCTCTCTGTGGAAGTCCGCATCGAAAGCATTCTGCATCATCGGCATGTAATTCAGATTATTGACATGATCGTTGTTATCCAGATCCGAATACCTTACCACATGCTCATAAACCGGCTCCGCCCCGTCCGCGTCAGCAGAAAATCTGGTGAATTCGGCATTTTCAACCTTTCTGTCCAGAGCCAGTTCCTTATCGAAACCTATTACCTCAGGCCTGGCGATCCTTCCCGAGCTCATATCCATCAGGCAGCTCTCAAGCCTGCCCTCCGCCAGGAGTTTTCCCTTCTCACGTATCTGCAGATTGAAGATTATCGCAGCCGGATGTCTGTTCTTTTCTATCCAGCACTCTATATCGAGTTTATTCTCATAGAGCGTTCTGGAATACATGATCATGTGATACTTCAACAGCAGCCAGCCTACGCCGTATTTCTCATGGACAGTGATATTATCCCAGTCATAAGCATGCATATATCCGCTGGCGGCGTCCTGGAAATATTCCAGATAAGCTTTCATGCCTATATAGCCGTCCGCATCCGCTTCCCTAAACTGCTGATCCTTGATGCTCTTAAATACGCCGTTCTCAACCATCAGTCCTGACCCATAGCCTCGGTGTAGAAAGAAGTGTAATCCGTCCTTCCCTCTTCCGTAAATGCAATGGCTGAGCGGGGATGCTGGTTCATAAGCCCGGTGAAATAATACTGAAGGTCATAGCCCCATTTTGCACCGCTTTCCTTTATCTCACCCATGTGCTTTTCAATAAACTGTATTATCGGGAAAATATTATATTTCGGGTTCCTGAGGAAACCTATAAGATTCTCCATGAAGCAGTTGCCTGCGCCTCTGCCCATTCCGTTGTAGGTTGCATCCAGCCAGTTCACGCCGTCGCCTACTGCCTCTATGGTATTTGCAAAAGCCATCTGCTGGTTATTATGCGCATGCATGCCCAGCTGCTTGCCGTATTTGTCCGCATATTCCATATAAAGGTTTGCTATACGTGCTATCTGCTCGGGGAAAAGTGAACCGTAGCTGTCAACGATATAGATAACATCCACGGGTGACTGTCCGAGCGTATCCAGCGCATAGCGTATATCGCCTTCCTGGGCATTGGAGATCGCCATTATGTTGCAGCTCACTTCATAACCCTTATTCTTTGCATCCTCGATCATTTCCACGGCTGCGGGTATCTGATGTGTATAGCAGGCCACACGGATCAGATCCAGCGGGCTCTCGTCCTTCGGAAGTATGTCATTTCTGAAATCACATCTTCCCACATCGGCCATGACGCCCAGCTTCAGTCCCGTATCTTTATTGTCTCCTATGACCTTCCTTATCTCCTCGTCATCGGAGAACTTCCACTTTCCGAACTTCTCAACATCAAACATTTCTTTGGAAGCCTTGTAGCCCACTTCCATATAATCCACACCGGCCTTTATGTTTGCAAGGTAAAGTGCTTTTACAAATTCATCCGAGAAAGCGAAGTTGTTTACCAGTCCTCCGTCCCTCATGGTCGCATCCAGCACCTTGATGCTCTCTCTGTAGCCCAGCAGTTTCGATAACTCTTTCATTTTTTTCCTCCGATAATAACATTTTTTGCGGGTACGGTCTTTCTCTCTCCGTCGATCACTATTCCCATATATCGTACTCCGCTGATCAGCACATTGCTGTTTACTACCATACAGGCTTTCTCTTCGCCGGTCTTCTCATCCAGGTACACAGCCTCAGTCGGTTTTGCTTCCTGCATTTTCTTATACTCCCTGCGTTAAAAACGCCATAAAGATTATACTACTTTTCTCCCTCTTTTCCAACTTATTTTTACCCGCAGTACTTCATCAGCAGCGCGTAACATTCATTGATCTTCTTGCACATCTCCTCCGACCCTTCCGCATTGTCCGGATGATATTTCTTAAGCAGCATATTCCTCTTGCTCTTTATCTCCGCCTCGTCATAGGGATATCTCACCATGAAGATGGTCTCGGCTTCTTCCCTTGCCGGGTCGGTACTCTTCTTTGCAGTCCTGCCCTGCTGCCTTCCTTCTTCCCTGTTTCCGCTCTCTTTCCTGCCGCTCTCAGCCCGTCTTTTCTCGTATTCTCTTTTTCTTTTTTCCCATTCACGGCTTCCGGCCTCTTTGGCCCTGCCTGCCGCTTCCTTCCATCTTTTGAAATACTCGTCTTCCCCGCCGGCATTTTTTTCTGCCGTAGTTTTTTCCTGAGGTCCTGCGGTCTTATTTCCGCTATCCGAACGTTTCTCTCCGGACGCATTCCCTGCCGCCTGTCCCCAGCCTGCAGCCTTCCTGTGCTTTTCAAAAACCTTATAAAAAGGTTCAAAGAGTCTTGCAAGAAAAGCCAGGATCTTTTCCCTTCTGTCATAAAGGAAACGATAGATGTAGAAGAAGCCCACAGCCATTGAACCGCCGCCCAGGATCAGCACATAAATATTCTTCCTGATACACCAGAGCAATACCGCTAAAATCGGCAATAAAATAATAAGCAGGATGGCTCTTACCCTTTCGGGCTTCTGCTTAAGCCTCCCTGCTTCAAGGTACAGCTCCCTTCCGGGAGCTGTAAGTACCATCTGCAATATATGCAGCCACTGTCCTTTTTTCAATATCTCTTATCTCCCATATACGAGATAACCACCAGACTTGCTCCTGTGTGGGTTCCTATCATCGGCCCCACATTGCTCTCAAGGAAATTCTCGTAACCGAACTCCTGCTTTATCAATTCCTTAACATAAGCCGCATCGTCGGGAACGTTTCCGTGACAGATCATTATCATATCATTGTTCTCCGCATAATCCGTGGCTTTATGCTCATGCATCGCTTCCACCAGATAAGCCAGGGATTTCTTCCTTCCCCTGAGTTTCTTGGGAACCACCAGTTTTCCGTTATCATCTATAATAAGATAAGGCTTAACGGATGCGAGGGTTCCTATCACGGCGCTTGCCTTTGATACTCTTCCGCCTCTCCAGAGATCGAAGAGATTATCTACCGTGAAGGCCAGCAGGAAATGCAGCTTGTTCTCTTCCACCCACTGTGCGACCTCTTCCAGGCTCTTGCCCTCATTGCGCATCCTTACCGCATGCCATACCAGATGTCCCTGTCCCAGTGAAGCAGTCTGGGTATCCACTACAATTATCTTTTTATCGGGATGACTCTCCAGCACCTCGGATACACCGTTCCTTACGCTGCCTACCGTTCCGGAGAGTCCCGAAGCCAGTCCCAGATAGAGGAATTCATCCGCCTCATCTATATGTTCCTCGAAATACTCTCTTGCCTGCTCGGGGTTTACCTGTGAAGTGGACGGCTTTGCCCCCTGGGCCAGCATCCCGTAAAAATCCGGTGCGCTCAGCTCCACGTCTTTGCCGCTTATTACCTTGCCGTCCAGTATGGTACTCAGATAGATGCAGCCTACTTCATTCTCCTGCAGCCAGTTCTTAGGCAGATCCGAGCCGTTATCCGTTACTATCTTAAACATCCTGTTTCTCCTTCGTGGTTATTATTTCAATCTTATGTAGTTTTAAAAACCACATACATCCTAACAGACCACAGCTTTTTTGTCTACAGTTTTTTTAGGCTCTTAATTATAGTGTAAACAGAGCAGAGTGATGTCATCATCCCGCTTTCCGCCTTCCACAAAACTCTCCAGCTCGGCGGTCACGTTCCTTAAGATTTCTTTCGGTGCAGCCTCAGCATCCCTGTTCAGCACTTCCAGCAGACGCTTTGCACCGAACATATTGCCTTCCGCATCCTGCAGATCCGTTGCACCGTCGGTATAGATAAAGAGGGTATCTCCGTGCTGAAGTTCAAAGGGATGCTCCGCAAAGGTGAAGTCCTCATCAAGAGCCATTACCGGTGAATGCTCATATTCCACCAGTTCAAAATCACCGTCCGCATGCTTAAGTATCGGGTGTTCATGCCCCGCATTGGCCGCCAGTCCGGCTCCCGTCCTCACGTTAAGATCGGCTATCCACACCGTTACATACATTCCTGCCTTATTGTTGTCACAGAGCTGACGGTTGACATCCGCAAGGATCTGCGCCGGTGTTCCTCCCTGAAGGGCCCGGTTCTTTAAGATAGTTTTTGCTATTACCATAAAGAGTGCCGCAGGAACGCCCCGTCCCGAGACATCCGCCATCAGCATGATCAGATGGTCCCTATCCCTGAAGAAGAAGTCATAGAAATCACCGCCGACCATTTCATCAGGGTTAAGCGAAGCATAGATGTCGAATTCTTTCCGGTCCGGAAAAGGCGGGAATATCCTGGGCAGCATATCCGCCTGGATCTGCATGGCTATGTTCATCTCTGCTGCCAGGCGCTCACGCTCCGCCGTGATCTCTTCTATTTCATTAATATACTTCACTGTCTTTGAAGACAGATCCGCAATGGTTTCTGCCAGCAGCTGCACTTCATCACCGGTACGGTATTCGTCCTTCATCTCAAAGATGATGTTATCTCTCTGAAGCCCGTTCAAAGAATCACTCATTTTATACAGAGGCTCCACTATCTTCTTCGACAGTGCCAGCGCATTGGCGATGCAGCCCACGGGGATCAGTATCAGCAGGGCTATGATCCATGCCCGGGAATCCTCCGTCCACCCCAGTGTCTGGGCTGCGATCACGATACTGTTTGCTACCGCCAGCATTATTATGGTCGTGAGCACAAGGTTAAAGATCTTCTGCTGCAGACCTCCTATCGTAAAGTTTCCATATTTTTTCATACCGTACGCCCTCCTTTCACCGGCTTGTCCTTGGGCAGTTCCCGCGTACCTCGCTGTAACATCACCGCATGCTCAAGTCCTTCTTTGCCAAGCTTCTTTTCTTTTTTAGCTGCCTCTATCCTCTTATCGTTGTATCCATCCCCGGCCTTACGGTTTTTTCCGTTATATCCGGAAATTGCTTTTTCCCCGGCATCATGCTCCTTGTGGAAAGCATCCCACTTATCCTTTACTTCTTTATGTTTATCAGCCTCTTTCCGGTACTCTTTCATCGCCTCATCATATGCGCGGCTTTCCTTGGCGTGGAAGAGCTTGCCGTAAGCATTTGGCTTCTTCGGTTCTTCCGGCATTTTTCCGGGCAGTCCCACCTCATCCACAAGAGTCTTCCTTGCAGCCTCAAGCCTTGAGCTCTTAAGCCGCACCGGCGCCAGAAGGAAATATTCGTTTTCGACTGCTATGGTCTGGGGTATCTTGTCTGCACTCTTCGGATCTGCCGCTTCATGCAGTATGTCTTTTATCATGTCGCCTATCCTTGAAGCCTGTATATCCGGATCTGTTATACCCCCAAGTACGTTTTTGAAATAGGTAGCTGCAGGCAGGCCGTTCACGCAGATTCGCTGCAGCGCCGCTTCTACTTCAGCCTTCGTGGCCGTTGCGGGATCAACGCCCGTGAGCGCCTTTATGACATCCTTCCCCGTCCTTTCATCATTATCAAGCTCATAGTCCACAGACGCTATCTCGTCATCCTTATGCTCAAGCATGACCTCCAGCTGCTTCTTATGTTCTTTTTCTTTTTTATCCTGGGCCAGCTGCGCCGCTTTTTCCGCTGCAGCCTCTGCTACCGATTTAGCCTGCTGCTTTTGGGCTCCTTCCAGTTCCTGCTCGGCATGGAGCTCACCCTCTTCAAGCTTCTTAAGCTCTGCTTCGGCTGCCTCCACCGCCTTCTTCGCTGCCTCGGCATCCTTCCGCTTCTGCTCCAGTTCTTTCTTAGCGCTGTCCAGATCGGTCTCCAGTATCTTCTTTGCGCGCTGTCCCGCTTCTATACGTCCGTCCAGGAGTTCATTGGCCTTGGTCCTTTCACGGTCTGTCCTCTCATCCATGAATTCCGGCGCGCTCACACTGTCTTCACGGGCACGGAAGGCTTCATACTGCTGTCTGGCATCTTCCTTCAGTATCCTCTTGTTTGCATATGCCCTCTTGCTCTCCGCCTCCATAGCTTCAAAGGTCTTCTGGAAAGTCTGCATGGTTTCCTGCCATGCCTTCGTACATTCCACCAGTTTATCGATGGAATGCTCATCCTCCTCTCCTTCGATCTCTTCACCTTTAGCGGAAGCAAGGGTACGGTTCAGTCTCTCCAGTGCTCCGTCCAGAGTCTCCTTTACATTCACCTTCTCCCCGTCGGTACCTATGGACAGTGCAAATGACGCAGGATCTTCAACTGCAGCCACTGTAGTCATGATCATAGTGCTGATAGTTCCGAGGGCTTTGGCACCGTCGACAAACATATCGATACGCTTCTTGCCCTTTTCGGTAAAGCAGGCACTTAAAGTATTGCTGATACTGCCTATCATGCGGATCTTTTCATCCTGGCCGTGAAGAGCCTGCAGCTGTGTGCCTTCAGCAGTCATGCCCGAAGTCTGGGACAGATTTACATCCCTTAAAAGTGTTACCGACATGCCGGCGGATATCTCGCCGTCGATCTCCATATCCCTGACAGCTCTTCCCCTGGCCTCGTTCATTGCCGCCTCAACCGCCGCTTTGTCCTGCACACTTCCGGCATCGAAACTCAGCTTGCTGCGGATTCTCGCATGGTTTTTCTCAAGTTCCTCTTTTTCAACCACCAGCCGCTCTTCCAGTTTCTTTCTGGTCTCGGCAATCTGGTCTTCCACTCTTCTCTGCTCGGCCAAAAGCTTCGCAAGTTCCTCGGTATTGCGTGCCACATCCCTGAGTGTTTCCGGCCGCTGCAGATTCTTTGCCGCCTCAGAGACATCGACCTTCTCCATCAGCGAGCCCGCATTTCTGGAGGTGGCACCCAGAGTCTTCTCTATATCGGCTTTTGCAGTTTCCAGTTCTTTAAGCTTTGTCCTCAGTTCCCTGGCGGGCGCCAGGATCTCTGCATCTGCGGCAGCAAAGACCGCTGACTCCAGCATGTTTCCCGTACTCCTGAGGGCCGTACTTATCAGGTGGGAGGAAAGATATCTGACTCCTTCCATATTAAGCGCATAAGTTCTTGACCTTAATTCTTTCTCGTAATCCTTATCCTGATTCTTCTGCTCCGCTCCGTGTTCAAGCGCCTTCTTTTCTTTTGCTTCTCTCTTCTTGTCCGCCTTTCTCTTCTCGTTCTCCTCTGCTATGGCAGTCTTGATCTTATCCTTCTCGGTCAGCTGTCTTGCCGCAAGTGCACGGTAGCGTTCAAGTGCAGCAGTTTCCACCGCTTTTCTTCTCGCTTCTCCGGGAGGCATCTTACGTGCCTTCCTGTAATCCGCCTCAAAGCCGGGTGCGAGGGTTGCATACTGTTCAATACTTATCTTATTCGGATTCCAGGGTTGCTTATCCCAGTCCCTGTTAGCGGAATAGAACTTGCGGTCCGGATCCAGAAGCCATGCCGCAACTTCGGGATCCCTGCAGGCCCTGAGGGCCGCTTTCCTTGCTTCCTCGGTTTTCTTTTCCAGCTCGCGGTATTCGGCAAGGGTCTGAACCGTGAGTTTATCGGACTCCCGTTTTCCTATCGTCTCCCTGTCCGCCTTATAGCGGCTGCGGATCACGCTGTCGATATCAGCCTCCATGCGCCGCTTTTCTTCCCGGCTCAGTTTTTCCATTTCCTTGAAAGAACCCGCGATCTGTTTCTGCCCCGCAAGCTTTTTCTGCTCATCGGTCAGTGCCTTGGCGCTGTAACGGCTTCGAACCTGCTCAGCCTGCCTGGTCATCTCATCATTAAAGATCTGCTTTCCGCGCTCTAATGAACTGTTCTGTTTACCTATCTCTTCAAGTGCTCTCTCCGTGGTCTTTACAGTGCTTTCGCTCTTCTTTACGGCTGCGTCACTGTCTTCCAGGGCTCTCTTTGCACTCTCAAGAGCTTCCCTCGCCGCCTTGTGTTCGGCACTTTCCGTTTTCTCTTCTTTAGCCTCGCCCGCAGCCTGCGCCGCAGCTTTTTCTTCTGCCTGCAGTCTTTCTTCCTCAATTACCTTTCTGTATTCACCCCTTGCTTTCAGTTCCTCATCCACTGCACTTACCGATGCAAGCAGGATCTCTCTTCTGCTGCCTATGGCCTCATCCATGGCAGTCCTTGCTTCCCTGATCTCGGTCTCCCTGAAATCAAGGATGCTTAGGTTCGGATCCACTTCATGGGATTCCTCATAACGACGGATAAAGCCTCGTTCCGCTTCGGCCTGCTGTTTCGCACGTTCAAGGCTCTTATCTACTTCTTTGACCGTGTGATCAAGCTTTTCTCCTACAACGATCAGGAGTTCTCCTGCCGTTGCCACTATCTCGGATCCCTTTCTGATCACCTCTGTTTTGTCACCCTGTTCATTCAGGTTCCGGGCGGCTTCCGTCAGCTGCTTGATCCTTCCTTCCAGCTCGGCATCTTCTTCTGCCGCATCTTCGTCAGCCTCATCTCCTCCCTCGCCTTCAAGTTCGGACATAACGCCCCTTACCTTTTTATACAGGTTAAACATCGTTTCCACCGCACCGGCGATCTTATCTGCCCTGTCCAGGTTCTCCGGTGTCAGCATTTTTTTCAAGGCTTCGCCGGCAGCATCTATGGATGCCTTGTCTTCTTTATCCTTGCCCTCCAGCTTCTTTGCCGCCGCCTCCATCTCGATGCGCCTGTGTTCATTCAGGGATACTCCCGCCATCTGCAGCTGGGTCTTTTTGTCAAGTTCGCCGCTGCCGTCTATCCGGCGAAGCAGTGCCTGGGATTCAATAAGGTCACGCTGCCTCATCAGTTCGGACTGCTGCTGCATTTCAGAAGCCTGCTGCGCATGTCCCTCAAAACGTTTATCCAGGAATTCCTGTACTCCCTGCCTTACCTCTGCTTCCTTCTGGTCGCGTATCTCAGTCTGTTTTTCAAGTCTTTCCTTGAGAGTCCGGATATGACTGTCTCTGTCACGTATGACAGTCATGCTGTCATGGACCCTGGCATCCCGGGTGGCCTTATCTTCGGTTCCCGCTGCACTCATGGCTTTGCCGGCCGCAACGATGACTCTTTCGTTTTCATCGATCTCGGCTTCCAGCTTCTTTACTTTTTTCTCTTCCTGATACAGGGCGCCCTTGATTATACCCACACTCAGCCTGTCGGTAAGGGCCTGCATCGAACCTCCGAGGAAGCCGGTTATACCCGAAGCCGCAGAGATCACCGCACGTTTTGTCTGCAGGCCTGCGACTCTGAGCTCCGCCATATTTGCGCGGTGCTTGCAGTCAGACAGATAAGCCTGTTCCTTGACCGCTGTCTCCCCCTTTGCCTTTGCCTTTTCAAACTCCGCCTGTCCCTGTTTATTACGTTTTGCGATCGCTTCGTTTTCCCTGGCGATCAGCGTGTTCAGGCGCTCTGTCTCTATCAGATCACGGGCGATCCTTGCTTTACGGTATTCAACATTCGCATCGTGTATCTCTTCCCTGTTTTTTCCTTCCTTGGCCTCGCGGAACTTATCAAGTGCGTCCTTATACACCGCTTTGCGTCCCAGTTCCGTCAGTTCATGACGGTTCTCTTCCGTGATCTCTCCGTGGGAAGACAGCCAGGCTTTCTCTTCCTCGCTTTTCCACTTGGATTCCATGCGGGCACGTTCAGCCGATTCTCTCGAACGCATAAAAGCTTTATAATCACCTACCCGCAGATCGCTGTCTTCCGAGGAAACGTGTGTTGCTTCCGCCCGCTCTTTTATTGCATTCTGAAGCAGGGCGGTGATCCGCTTCTGCATCTCTTCGTCATGCTCCGCTGCAGCAAGATCTATCGGCTTCTCGGGTACGAAATCATCAGGTACGGTCATTTCCCTGATCCGTTTCACCTCAGCTTCTTCAGCCTGAAGCTGTGCCTCTGCCACAGTCCTTGCTCCGTTCAGACCGGCCAGTTCCTGTTTTTCCATTGCACGGATCTCAATCAGTCTTTCAAGCGGCAGCTCGTTGATCTTATCCCCGTGAACGGTCTCCGTCTCCGCCGCGCTTTCCGGCGCTTCCGCTTCTTCCGCTCCGGCAGTCCCGCCTGAAGCTTCCTTTGCCTGCTGGGATTTCTCCGCCGCTTCCACTATTTTCTTAACAGCTTCTTCGTCCACAGCTTCTTCGGCCGCCGTCTTGTCTGCGTCCGTTTCTCCGGCTTCCGCCTCTGATTTTTCCGCCTTTGATGCTTCCGCCTCTGCTTCGGCTTTCTGCGGCTTATCCTCTTCCTCCTGCTTTGCCGCCTTCTTCTTCCTTTGCGCTATCTCTTCTTCACTCAGCCCCTTTGCCCTGAGTTCTTTATCCTCTATCTCTTCAAGCTTTGCTCTTGCTTCCTCCAGTTTCTTTCCGGCTGCTTCGGCTTCCCTTGCCGCCTTATCCCTGAGAGCCTGTTCTTTTTCAAGATCCGCCCTTACGGAATCTTTGGCGAAACCGTATGCATCCAGCTGGCGGTCGGTAATCTCCTTCATCCTTTCAGTCTGCCTGCGTGTCTGCTCCGCAAGGAACTCCGGCGCATGCAGCTGATCCTGTGCGCTGAACTCATCGTAGGCCTGCTGCGCACTCTCCTTCAGGCGCCTGCTGTTATCGTAACGGCGGCGGCTTTCCTCTTCTATACGGTCAAACTGTTTGCTGAAGGTTTCAAGTGCATCCTGCCATGCACCGGCCATCTCCACGAGTTCGTCCACCGTATATTCCTTGTCTGCCGAGTCTTCACCTTTAAGCTTTTCTATGGCAGAATCCAGAGAACTAAGAGCACTCTCGAGATTACCTTCAAGATCTATCTCTTCGGGCAATTCAAATTCGAACTCGAACCCGCCGGCCGCAGCTGTCTGAACAGCCATATTCGCCAGAGATCTTAAGGCCTTTGCACCTGTCACCAGGGTCTCTATCCTGCCTTTGCCTTTCTCGGTAAAGCAGCTGCTGAGCACATCACTGACCTCATTGATCTTACGGATAGCCTCCTCCTGATCATGCAGGGCATGCAGTTCCATGGCCTCGGCAGTCATTGCCGAAGTCTGTGAAAGGTTCACGCTGCGCAGCAGTGTGTCCGCCATATCCTGGGAGATGCTGCCCTTTTCCTGCATTTTGAGAACAGCCTGGCCTCTTGCGATGTTTTCGATCGCCGCACTCCTGCTTTTGTCCGCCACCGAATCACGGTCAAAACCAAGCCTGTCCCTGTAGGTCTTTCTCGCAGCTTCCAGTTCTTTTCTTTCCTCGATGCGTCTTTCTTCCCGCTTCTTTTCCAGTTCAGCTATCTCGGCATCGACACGTTCACGCTCGCGTACGAGAAAACTCATCTCCGCAGCATTGCGCGTCAGATCCTTAAGCAGCTTGGGATCCTGCACATTCTGTGAAGGAGTGTTTTCCTTTGCCTGTGTCATTTTGCTTCCGCTGATGCGGGCGGTGGAATCCGCTGAAGCTGCAAGCTCATCTCTTTTCTTTCTCAGTTCCTTCAGCTTAGCATCCATCTCGCGGCCGGGAGCTTTGATCTGAGCCTCTGTCGTTGTTGCCACCGTATTTCGGAGTACCACGGTGGCATCCCTGAGGGCTGTCTTTGCGATATGAGCACCGAGATATTTGATACCTGCTGTATTGAGTGCCCTTGAAGCAGACTCCAGTTCATCGCCGTATCTGTCATCAAGCAGCCCCTGATCCGCTTTTTCCGCAAGTTCTTTTTTCAGCGCT
>JAEEGL013132550.1_pt1 | contig 11582 bp, 9 predicted proteins | sample 9134231 | NCBI WGS metagenome assembly JAEEGL01 (sample SAMN16246548, study PRJNA631951) | gut metagenome | biome: gut microbiome; feature: rumen; material: fiber-attached | host: Bos | place: Iran: Karaj | collected 2018-10 | reverse complement strand
CTAAATCTTCTTTCGGAATTGTAGCTCCATCATTTGAAACAGTAATACTGTTTCTGTCTAGAGTGATTGATATTTTTTTATTACCATATTTTGTGGCGTTATCTAGTAATATGTCTAGAGACTGGAGAATATCTTGTTTTGGCAACATAAAAGTGTTATCATCAGTTGTGGATTTTAAAGTAATATTTCCCTTAAATTTAGGCTTAAACATTTCGATACGCTTTTTTATCTCTTCGTTTAAATCAATTTTTTCGGATACATTTTTTTCGATATTCCCTGTATCCATTTTAGCTAGTTGCAATAAGTCCAATACTAGTTTATTAGCGTGTCCGATTTCATTTTCGATATTCGATTTCCATTTTTCCCCATCTTTATCTACGTCAAGTGCTTCCATATTGGCCTGAATAATAGCCAGCGGTGTTTTTAACTCATGAGAGGCGTTAGCTATAAATAGTTTTTGCTTTTCGTAAGAGTCTTTGACTGGCTCAACAATTTTTTGTGATGTGTAATAAATAATTAAGAAAGTTGTTACTTCAATAATAGCTCCAACGCAAAGCAACGTGATAAGAAGACGTTCACTCCCCTCCTTACGATCATTTTTAATAAAATCTTGTAGTTCTTGATTGTCGTAAAGCGCTGGATTCGGCATACTGAAATCTGGTTCCATCTGAGGCCTTGGTTCTGGGCGAGCAGCAGATGAGAAAATCATAATTAAAACACCAGAAAGAATCAAAATAACAGTAGTAACTGCCATTGTGATTATTATTATTCTATTCCTTAATTTCTTAAACATACTATTTACTCGTTAATTTATACCCTAAGCCACGGACAGTGACTATTTTAGTTTTACTATGAACTTTCTTCAATAGTTTACGGATTCTAGATATATACGATTCGATATAATTATCTTCTCCAAGACCATCCTCGCCCCAGACTTTCGCAAGCAGATGGTCTTTACTGATTAATACCTCGGGCGATTTTATAAGCTCAGTTATTATTTCAATTTCTTTAGCCGTAAGCTGTTTTCCGTTCAGAGTTGCATTTGTTTTATCTAGCACTAAATCGTTATAAGTGATGTCTGAAATATCAATATTTTTTGGACGACGAATCAAAGCTTTAATTCTGGCAACTAGTTCAGCCGTCTTAAATGGTTTGGCAAGATAATCGTCCGCTCCGTGTTCTAGATGACTAACCTTAGTCTCAACCTCTGATAGGGCCGACAACATGATGACTGGTGTTTGGACATTTTTTTCACGCATGCGCTTTAGAATATCAGTACCAGAAAGTTTTGGTAACATAATATCTAAAACTACACAATCATATATGTCGCTTAAGGCATTATCTAATCCAGTTTCACCATCGCTGGCTAAATCAACCGTGATGCCCTGTTTTTCTAAATTATGTTTGACCGCTTCAGCCAAGAAAGTCGCATCTTCTACATAGAGTACTCTCATCTTAATTCTCCTTATTTAATTATAGTATAATTCTGCACTCTGAAGCTAAAACGAAACTGAAAAACATCTTATGGTTCTTTTAAGGTTTCTTTCAGGTGGATAAATGATAATAGTATTATAATAATATTTAAACAGGAGAACTATTATGGAAAATGAAAAAAATAATCATCAAAAAGATCACGTTAAAGAGAAAATCATTCTTTTTGTCATCGGCGTGTTGGTTGGTGCAGTAATATCAACTGGTACGTTTTTCGCATATATTAATATAGCCGGCATTGGAAATAGAAGTAGCCATAGTCACTCAGTGCAAAAACACAGTGGTACGCCACCAGAAAAACCAAGTGACGATAATGAACAAGGCAATACTCCACCAGAAATGCCAAACGGTGAAAACGGTTCAGATAACCAAAATGATAATTCACCATCTAAACCAGACAAAGAAGACAATTCCGGAAGTAATAATAATTCAAACAATAGCTAAGGGGAAGAAGTGAATAAGAAACAAATTGTTACATACTCATCCATAATTGCTGCCTTAGTTATAACCCTAGGTGCGCTATGGTTTTTGATTATTACTACGGTTAATTCAGATACTGCTGAAAATGACAACAGCAGTATATCTGCTATAAGTGACGGTTCGTCGTCTACTTCCTACACTGCAGTTAAAGAGATCACCTCGGATGAGGAAGTCACAAATGGCGAGTTTTCATCAACAAACGCAGATGAAAATGTTATTTTGGTGACTGGTAGCATTAAAGCCACTCTGTCCAACATCACAATAACAAAAACTGGCGATTCGGACGGTGGCGACCACACTAGTTTTTATGGTACTAATTCGGCAATTATTGCGAAGGGCGGTGCAAATCTAACCATTAAAAACGCTAATATCACAACTGATGCCACTGGCGCGAACGGTGTATTTAGTTATGGCGGCTCTGCTACGACCAACAACTCTTCGTCGGATGGTACAACGGTAAACATCTCTGATTCTACTATTACGACATCTAAGGGTAATTCTGGTGGAATCATGACTACTGGTGGTGGTACTATGAATGCCGAGAATCTCACCATCACGACAGCCGGTACTTCCAGCGCGGCGATTCGCTCAGATCGCGGCGGAGGGACCGTTACGGTAAACAAAGGTACCTATAAAACTACCGGCAAAGGTTCACCTACTATTTATTCTACAGCGGACATCACCGTCAAGAATGCAACTCTAACTGCGACAGCTTCAGAAGGTGTAGTAATTGAGGGCAAAAACAGCGTTACGCTTGAGAACGTGAATCTTACCGATACAAACAATACTCTCAACGGCAAATCTACCACATACAAAAACATTTTCTTGTATCAGTCTATGAGTGGTGACGCAGCAAGCGGAAAAGCCGTATTCACTGCTAAAAATTCCACAATTACGACTAATCAAGGTGATAGTTTCTACGTAACGAACACTACCGCAGAAATCAACCTAGAAAACAATAAAATCGTTAACAATGATGCGACTGGGAGTTTCTTAAAAATTCAGAAAGATTCATGGGGTAAATCTGGCAGCAATGGTGGTGCGGTCACATTGAATCTAACCAATCAAGTAGCTGTTGGCGATGTTATTGTAGATTCTTTATCCAAACTAGCTATGGACCTCAGCGATAACAGTTCGTATAAAGGTACCATTAATAGGGATAATGCTGGAGAAGTTGAGCTAACGTTAGATAAATCAAGCTCAATCACCCTTACCGGTGATACCTACATCAAATCACTTAACAACGCCGATACAACTAATAGTAACATTAACCTAAATGGCTATAAACTATATGTAAATGGTGTTGAATTGAAGTAATAAATACAAAAAACCGACCTAAGAAGTGGCCGGTTTTTTGATTAATTATTTATCCCAATCAAAGCCTTCGCCATAATGCCCGTAACAAGCGGTTTTTTCGTATATTGGGCGTTTCAAATCCAAATACTTAATAATGCCATTTGGTGTTAAATCATAACCCTCAATTTCTTCTGGTTTGCCATCAATTATCACAGTTTTTTCTAGAGGTTCTGCGTAACCAATTGCATAAGCTAATCGCACAAGCACCTCATGCGCTTTACGTTCTCTGAGGTAATCCACTGCAATACGTCGTGCCATATAAGCCGCTGAACGATCTACTTTGGACGGATCTTTACCCGAATAACAACCACCGCCGATCGCTACTCTAGGTCCATAGTTATCGACAATCAATTTGCGACCTGTAAGCCCAGTGTCTGCGTCAAACCCACCTTGATTCCAGTCTCCTGCTGGGTTAATGTGTAGCTCTAATTTACCAAATAGCTTGTTATTTTTAACGAATTCACGTACTAGTTTTTCAAGCTCATCATGCGACACGTTTTGGAAGCTTGCTACGATAGAATCGATTGAGCCATCCGGAGCAATTGTGATTTGTGTTTTCCCATCGTATGGATGCTTGTCATAAATAAATTGGTTGAGACGACGGCTTAGTACTACTTCTAGCGGTAGCATCTCAGGTGTCTCATCACAGGCAAAACCAATCATAATTCCCTGGTCGCCCGCGCCACCAGTATCTACACCTTGAGCGATTTCTGGCGATTGCTTAACGATTTTAGTGTGAACCTCTACATCATCACCCGCAATTCTGTGCACAATTGCTGGAATATCTACATCTTTAGCAAGAGATGTCACTTCGCCTGTCACAAACACCACACCATGCCCACCACAAGCTTCAGCAGCTACGCGCGAGTTTGGGTCTTCTTTAAAATAAGCGTCAAGAATAGCGTCGCTAATTCTGTCACATAGTTTATCTGGATGTTTTGGAGAAACGCTCTCCGCGGTTCGATAGAACATATCTTTCCTTTCTGGTCGGAATTACCACCTTGGCTAACACTAGGTTGGCAGGAGGTCATCGGGCCGTTCCCTCACTCCTTCTTGATATTAAATTGTTAACTTTATAATTGTAGCATAATTAATATATGGTGCAATAGTCAATATTATAAAAATACGAACAGATGCTCTTATCCTATCAGTTTTGTAGTACAATATTATTATGAAGATCGCATTTTTTTCCGATTGTTACCTTGATCTAACTGGAGGCATTGTTTCGTCTATTAACGCACAAAAAGCTGCGCTAGAAAAAAACGGCCACATAGTCTATATTTTTAGTTCTGGTTATCCGCGCAGCCGTGCAGAGCTACAAAAACTTGCTAAAAACCACATTTATCAAGTCCCCAGTTGTAAGTATTGCTTCAAACCTCTTACTCCAGTTTCTCGCCGCCCTAAGATTATCGAGGATTGGTTAATTAAAACTCATCCAGAGTTAAATGATTTTGATGTATTTTATATTCACTACGAATCCGGTTGTTCCATCGCTGGGTTAAGGCTAGGAAAAAAACTTCATATCCCCACAGTTCAAGTTATGCATGGTCGTGAAGACATGGGCGAAGCCGGTCTAATCCCTTTTGGCTTTCGCACTGCTGTCGCTACATCATTAAATTGGTTTCACTCATGGTATTTGCCTCACAAAATTACCGTCCATCGTGACGAATATTATGCTGACACATTTGCCAAGGCCAAAATGTGGACTATGATGGTCAATCACGCTAACTCTGCTGACCTTGTTTTAACCCCGTCCGAACATTTTAAGAAAAAACTCATCCACTACGGTGCCACTAAAGATATTGTGGCCTTCCCTAATGGTTACCCCGACGAGAAATACCCATCTTCACCCGCAATTAAGCAACTCCAACCCGGCGAAGAACTAAAAATGATATGGCATTCGCGTGTTTCTGCTGAAAAACGCATTATGCCGTTTTTACAGGCCCTTACAAATGTTCGTGGCAAATATCGTCTTGAAGTTTACGGTGGCGGCGGTGATTTAAAACGTGCAAAACGTTTTGTAGACAAACACCATCTGAACGTTCATTTTCATGGTGATACACCATTTGCTGAAGTTCAAAAAGTAATTATGGATTCTCATCTGGATATTTTAGTTTCATATAATTATGATACTTTTGGGATGACTCTGATTGAAGCCGAAGCGGCCGGCGTACCAGTATTTTTCTGCGATCCAGATATGGAAGAAGTTGTCCCACCTAATAGTTTTATTATCTCCAAAAACGAATCTCCACAAGAAATGGCTAAAGCCCTTAATAGAGTATTTAAGCATCCTGAGATGATTGAACAAATGTCTAAAGTTATGCTTGAAAATCGTCATAATGTTCTCATCAGCCACCGTATCAAAGCACTAGAAAAAATCTTTAATGGTATAATTAAAAAATGAGATATTTAGCCGACATCCTCACTTCAATACGATTGATTATTTCAATAGTTATTTTTGTTTTAGCACTAACTGGCGGTACGCCAGAAGCTGTCTTCATCTTATTTATTATTGCCGAGCTCACTGATGCTTTTGATGGCACTTGTGCACGCAAATGGCCATTTCCTAAAAATAAAATTCCCAAATATCGTAAATATGCCCCTATTTTTGATATGGTCTCAGACGTATCTCTGGCTGGATTTCAGGTTATTTTCGTAATGCTTCAGATTAACCAACCAGTCGGTCTTGCGATTTTGATTTATGAACTAATCTCATCAATTGGTGGAGATCTATTAGTATATGGCAAACTCTTTGGCCATCCAGATAACTGTACTAAAAATTCACTAGCATATCGCAATTTCCCACTCGCCAAAGCAATCATTCTAACTCGCCGCTATATTTATGTAGTGTGTATAGGAGTTGTTAATGCAATCATTCTCTTTGCTACTAATTGGCCAGATTCGGTCAAGATTGCTTTATTTGCTTTTGGTTGTTCTATCTTCGTCTTTGCTTGGTTTTTCTTACGCCAACGTCGCCAAAATATCTCCCGTGACGCAGTAGATATCGAAAAACAACTCACCCAAAAATCGCAGCACAGGAAGCGCCGATAAACTGATTTGGATTGTATAAATTCATCCCGACGATCTTAGCGGCCAATTCTCCGTTCCATATCATAATTGGAGAATAATCAGATTTTTCTAGCGGTATTGCTTTAACTATACCATTTTCGGCTAATAATATTTGTTCATTATGCAGCGTTACTAACGCTACCGGATAACTCAATGTAAATTTATGTAGCACCTCAACAACCTGCACTAATGATTGTGAAAGTAATAACATCTTAGGATAATATATTGCTCGAAGTAATTTCTGCAACTGCGGCATTGAAGCCATTAAGACTAAGTTTTCATTCATTAGCCATCGCTCTACCTCGTGTTCCGCCAATAATTCTACTGCATCTTTAGTTATCAAAGTCATTCGTTCAGTTTTACGACAAGCCTGCGCCAAGGCTTTTCCAGTAATTGCGTTACGCGACAAATCACCTAATACTAAATTATAATCTACTGCATCAAATACGTCATACAGTTCCTGACTTTCTGTAAAAGAACCAGTTTCGGTAGCTGGCATAAAAATAAAATTCGGTAAAGGCGGCAACTTATTTTTTAGACTATCCGGTAAGACTACTTTGACATCCTCTATCGGATATTCTCTACCGAGAAACTCTGCAATTTTTATTTCGTTATTAAAATTCCCATCATTCCCGCCGATTATATTAACTATACCTCGCTTTTGCTCTGGAACATTCCAACTTAAATCCTCTTTAGGTTTTTTAGTAATTTTCTCAAAGTATTCCATTTAAAACTCCAATTCGATTGACACTGGACAGTGATCTGATCCCATCACATTGTCATGAATCTCAGCAGATTTCAGATGCGGTTTTAGACTGTCTGATACGAAGAAATAATCAATTCTCCAACCTACGTTATTAGCACGTGCATGGCCCCAATGCGACCACCAAGTATAGCGCACTTCATCTGGGTGTAAAGAGCGGAAAGTATCAATTAATCCAGCGTTTATTAAATTCGTGATTCCCTGTCGCTCTTCATCTGTAAAACCGGCGGAATGATGATTGGTGCTCGGTCTTGCAATGTCCATTTCCCCATGTGCCGCATTAAAATCGCCACATACTACTACGGGCTTGGTTTTTTCTAACTCCATTAAATAATTTTTAAATTCCGGGTCCCATTTTTTAGCACGCAATGGCAATCGTTCCAGATTGTTTTTGGAATTAGGTGTATAGACATCAACTAAGAAAAACTTTTCGAACTCTGCCATTAGAACCCTACCTTCTGTTAATGGGTCGCCGTATTCATCCTCAAAGACTACTCTAGTAGGTAGATTATTTCTGACCGAAAGCGGCTTAATTTTAGTAAAAATTGCCGTGCCTGAATATCCGGCTCGTTCAGCCGAATTCCATAATTCTTCGTATTCTGGCAAATCAATTTCAGCCTGACCTTGTTTGGCTTTAGTTTCCTGTAAACATAGAATATCTGGATCATATTCATTTAAAAAATCTTGCAGAGCACCTTTACGAATTACAGCCCTTAGGCCATTGACATTCCAGGAATAAATTTTCATAAGTATCGTCCTCTTTCGATATCACGTTTTTTAATAGTTTCACGTTTGTCGTATTTCTTCTTACCTTTACCTACGGCAATTACTAGTTTGATATGTCGTGAGCCTCCAAGCAATCTAACTGGCACAATAGTTGAACCAGCCACTTTTTCACGTTCCAATGCCGCAATTTGTTTGCGCGTTGCTAGTAATTTAATATTTCGAGCCGTATCAGCACCAAGCGTCAGATTGTTTAACCATAATTCAGCGTTCCGAATTGTTACGAAAGATCCTTTGAGCTGAACATGGTGATCGCGAATCAAACGGACTTCTGGCCCAGCTAACGCCATCCCGACCGTCAATTCATCACCAAGAGTATAATCGTATCTCGCTTTACGATTAACCGTCACGTTATCTGACACTCTTTTCTTTTTCATATATTGATTATACCAAAACTCCAATTGATTGACAAAGCTATCAGGGGTAAGTTAGCAAACCTTTACTCTGTCATCTCCGACTAATTCTTTTAGTTTCCTAAGTAATTCATCTGTTACATCCACTCTGAATGGCATTCGTAGTGGCCGCTTAGATTCGCCATCTTTTAATACTAATACTACTTCTTGCAGCCCTAGATTTAAATCAGCTAATCGCCGAATAGCGGTCAAAGTTTCCGTATCGGAAGCATCTTCAATTAGTATATATAATCGTTCTTTACGGTGGTCTTTAGGTGGTTCTTTCAAAACTCTGGGCTCATCTGTTGTCGGAGAAACTTTACGCGCTTCTTTCGCGCCACTACCTCTGTTATAAACCTTTTCCGCCGAAGAACGTCCTCGCCTATTAGGCGCTGGAGATGGTGCGGCGAGTTTTGTTCCGGTAGAAACATATGAATCAAGTACTTCATCAGAGATTAATTCAACATTTTCAGCTAAAATCTTTATTTCAGAACTAATACGTCCATCCTTATCGGTCGCATTAACGCGCCCCTTTACCCTAACTACGTTATCAACTTCAAGTTTACCTCCACATTCTGCAAATACCGATGGAAAAACGATAAATTCCGTTTCGTCAGTTTTATTTTCAATTTTCACAAAGGCCATTTTGTCACCTTTTTTAGTCAAAATTGAACGTACAGCAGTAATAATGCCACCAATCGTCACCATTTTACCGTCATTTTCAGCCGTAATTAAGCTCATCGGATGAGTTTGTTCTTCAAAATACGTATCGTATTTATCGAGTGGATGTGCAGATAAATATAATCCCATCAAATCACGTTCCCACAATAGTTGTTCTTTTTCCGGGTGCTGTACAGGCGCTGGTTTAATTTCTACTTCCGGCACTGCACCTGCTTCGCCCATCATACCAAACAAATCAGTTTGTCCTGACCCAACATCTTTTTGAATCTTTGCTCCATAAGCTTGGACCGCCTCAAGATTAAATAGCAAATCCGAACGCGTAGCTCCAAATCTATCAAATGCTCCAGTTTTAATTGCGGCTTCCCAGGATTTCTTATTAAATTTGGTTGAATCTACTCGTTTAGCAAAATCGCATACTGATTTAAATGGGCCATTCTTATCGCGTTCTGGGATTACGATGTCTTCAACTAACGATTTACCCATATTTTTAATTCCCGATAAGCCAAACCGAATCGTATTTTCGCCTCCGACAATCCCGAAATCTCCATATGATTGGTTAATATCAGGACCTAGTACTTTTAGCCCCATTTTCTTGCATTCAGAAATCTCAATTGCCAAACGGTCGGTCCAGCGCATATCAGATGTCATTAGCGCCGCCATAAAAGCATCCGGGTAGTGAGCTTTGAGATAAGCCGTCCAATAAGCAATCAATGCATAGCACGCTGCATGAGACTTATTAAAACAATAATTCGCAAACTCAAGTAGCTGATTCCAAAAAGTTTCTGCAATTTCACGACTAGCACCCCCGACTTTGATAGCTCCTTCAATAAACTCTGGCTTCACCTTTTTCATCAAATCAATCTTCTTTTTACCTACCGCTTTACGCAGAGTATCCGCTTGCCCACCCGTAAATCCACACCAAGTTCGAGAAATCTGCATGAACTGCTCTTGATAAATCAAAATTCCATAAGTGTTTTTGAGCGCACCCTCTAATCCTGGATGCAAGTAAGTGATTGGTTCTTTACCGTGTTTTCGCTTAATAAATGAGTCGATGAACTGCATTGGACCAGGGCGATAAAGTGCCACCATAGCGATGATGTCTTCAAAGGTAGACGCTTTTAGATCACGCAAATATCGCTTCATTCCAGCAGATTCCAATTGAAATACACCAGTTGTCTCCGCTCTCTGTAATAATGCATAGGTTTTTTCGTCATCTAGCGGTAGAGCCGACAAATTAATATCGTCATGGTAAACTTTGCGAATCATCCGGAGCGCATTGTTGATGACCGAAAGGTTAGATAGCCCCAAAAAGTCCATTTTAAGAAGTCCAAGTTCTTCTACCTGTCCCATTGGGAATTGTGCTGCGATTGGTCCTTTTGCTGATACTTCAAGCGGTAAGAATTTTACCAAATCATCTGGTGCGATAATTACACCACACGCATGTACACCGTGATTACGTATCGTCCCTTCAAGTCGCGAAGCAAAATCAATCACTTCCTTAGAGGTTGGATTGGTTTCATATTCTTGTTTCAAATCAGGTACATCGCGAATTGCGTCCGCTAGATGCACATGGTGGCCCTGCACTGGATCTGGCACCATTTTGGCTAGCCTGTCTGCTTCGGCGTAAGGCACCTCTAATACTCTCGCAACGTCACGCACTGCGTTTTTAGCCATCATCTTACCAAATGTCGCAATATTCGATACTCTTTCAAACCCATACTTATCTGAACAGTATTGAATCACTTCATCGCGTCTAGTATCCTGAATATCAGTATCGATATCTGGCATACTAATTCTATCTGGGTTCAAGAATCTTTCAAAGAGTAAATCATATTTCAATGGATCCAATTCTGTAATACGTAGAGCATAAGCCAAAATCGAACCAGCCGCGCTTCCGCGCCCAGGCCCATATACGATTCGCTGTGATTTTCCCCAGTTGATAAAATCCTGCACAATCAAGAAATATCCATTATATCCCATTTTATCAACTACGGACAATTCATAATCAATACGTGGCAAAACTTTGTGTTCTTCGTCACGTTCTTTGTCTATCTCCTCTAAGATCTTACGGCACTTCTCTATATCGAGTTTTTCGACCTCTTCTAGACTTTTGCCAGCGTATCGATTAACTAAACCTTGAAAAACCAACTTATCCAAATAAGTTTTTTCATCTTCACCATCTGGCACTGGGAACTTCGGAATCAAAATTCGTCCGAGTTGTAAATCTACATCACACCTTTCGGCAATTTTTTTCGTATTTAATACTGCCTCTGGGCAAGTGTCTTGCCAATGTTCGATGATTTCACTTGCCGAAATAACATGTAAGTCAAAGTCTTTCAATGTCATCCGATTCTTGTCGGATAAATTCGCTGCCGTACCAATACATAATAATACTTCATGTGCATCTTGGTCTTCATGTTTCAGATAATGCGCGTCGCAGGTCACCACCAGTGGCAATCCCAACTCTTTGGCGTGCGCCATATGCCAATCATTGACTTTTTTCTGCTCTGCCGAATGTGTCGAAGACTTAGGATGCCCATGATCTTGCATTTCTAGATAGAATCTAT